>Ga0209166_10001476_pt1 | contig 19491 bp, 18 predicted proteins | sample Coa_R1_3_FD_187151 | JGI IMG/M metagenome (GOLD analysis project Ga0209166, IMG submission 187151) | Surface soil microbial communities from Centralia Pennsylvania, which are recovering from an underground coalmine fire - Coalmine... | ecosystem: Environmental > Terrestrial > Soil >... | reverse complement strand
GTCCTTCATCGTTGCTGCAAAGGGGTCCACGGTCCATCTCGCCTTGTCCACGCCCACCACGTCCATGTGCGCCACAAGCAGCAACGCGCGCGATGGATCCGCAATCGCCGCGCTCTTCAGCCTCGCCACCACCGCGCTCCGTCCCGGCGTCAGCGGCAATGTCTCGGCGGCAATTCCTTCCTTTTGCAAAATCCCGGCAATGTATTTCGCCTCCGCTTCTTCGTTCCCCGGAGGATTCGTCGTGTTGAACTTGATTAACTCCGCCAGCCATCCGAGCGCCTCTTGCCCAAGCGCGGTCGTGCTCGTTCCGCTCTGCGGCGCCGCCGTGGGCGCCGGTGAAATTGGCAATCCCGGTCCATTCTGCGCCGTCACCGCGCTGGCGCAGCCAATACTCATCCCCACCGCAAGAACCCACACGCAAATCTTCTGCTTCCCGATCACCAGACTTCCTCCTTGGCCATTGAACTCAATTTTTTGCATGACAACCGTTTTGCCGGGAAAGTGCTTCATACTAACATGCAGGAGTGCGGCCATTGGCTTTGCTGAAGCCCTGACGTTGCCAAAACTCCACGGTCTGCTCAGACTTCAGACCTTCGCTTTTGCGTTTCGAATAGGGGGAACGAATGAAACGGTTTTCCGCGGGGATTCTGTCTGCAACTTTGCTTCTGGCCATGAGCGCCTTGTCCGCCAACGCCCAAGCGCCAACCGGCCCTCAAACCGGCCCCACGCCTCAGCAGACTCCTCCTCCACCGGCTTCCGGCACCGCTCAGGCACCGCCGCCACAAGCGCAAACCGGCGGCGTTTCCATCGCGGTGGAAGTTCCAATCGTCACCATTGAAGCCAACGCGGCCACGGTAAACGGCGATCTCATCACCGGCCTCAAGCGCGACAATTTTCGAATTTACGAAGACGGCGTTCCGCAGCAGATCACCAGCTTCGGCCCCAGTGACGCTCCCATCACCATGGTTCTGGTGCTGGAATTTGGCAGCAGGGGCGGCTCCTGGTTCGCGATTCTTTCGAAATACTGGTCGCAATATCTCTTTGCCAATTTGAAGCAGCAGGATTGGATCGCGCTCGAAACGTTCGACATGAGGACGCATATCGAGCAGGATTTTACGCAAAACAAAGACGAAGTCATCGCCGCCATCAATCGCTTATATTTTCCCGGTTTTAATGAATCGAATGTTTTTGACGCCCTTCTCGAAACCACCGATCGGCTCAAGGATGTGAAAGGCAAGAAAGCCATCGTCGTTCTGGCCAGCGGCGTAGACACCTTTTCCAAGCACAATCTCGATCAAACCATGAAACAGCTTCGTCAATCGGACTCGGCGATTTTTTGCGTTGGGTTGAGCCAATTCGCTATCACAAGGGCCAACCTGAGCTCGTTCCGCGAATTGGATTACTTGCAAGCCGAGAACCAGATGAAGACGTTCTCAAAAGAAACCGGCGGCTATGCCTGGTTTCCCCGCTTCGAGGGCGAAATGCCCGACATCTTCCGGGCCGTCGCCGCATTTCTGCGAAATCAATACAGTATTTCCTACTCGCCCACCAATCGCGCCCGCGACGGGAAGTTCCGTAAAGTGAAGATCGAACTCGTCGCCCCGGACGGTTCGCCGCTTGTCGTTTCGGATCAAAAAGGGAAAAAGCAAAAGTACGTCGTCTATGCTCGCGAAGGATACAACGCGCCAAAGGGCGCGGATTGAAGCTCAGTAGCCGCGGGCCAGGTCCACGACGTTTGTCATTTCGCGCCCGCTAAACCATTTTTCCAGCAGATCCGCCAGCAACTCCGTTTCGCGTTGCCACAGCTGGTCGCTCACCGCGCTCGTGTGCGGCGTGATAAAAAGATTCGGCGCATGCCACAGGGGTGAACTCTCCGGCAGCGGCTCCACTCCCGTAACGTCCAGCGCCGCTCCGCTCAACTGTCCGCTCCCGAGCGCGCTGCACAACCCGCTCTCGTCCAGCAAAGATCCGCGCCCAACATTCACCAGCCGCGCGCCGCGCTTCATCCGCGCTATCTGCGCCGTCCCGATCAAATGTTTCGTCTCGCTCGTTTCCGGCGCGGCGATCACCACGTAATCGGCGCCCGGCAGCACGTCATTTAACTGTGTCGTCGGCACAATTTTTTCCGCCAGCGACGAATCGCCCGCCCCCGATCGCGTCACGCCCCACACACGCATCCCAAACGCCCGCGCCCGCTTTGCCAATTCCCGTCCAATCGATCCAAATCCCACGATCAAAAGGACCTTTCCGTTCACCTCCGTCAGTTGTTGCGGCATGTCCCACAACGCCTGTTGTCCCCATCTCGCTTTGTCTTGAAATCGCACCGCATCCGGAAAGTTGCGCGCCATTGCCAACAGCATCCCCATCGTGTGTTCCGCCATCGGCACCGAAAACACTCCGCGCGGATTCGTCACCAATATTCCCGATTCGCGCAACTCCGGATAAGTCAGTTGCGCCACTCCCGCTGCCGTCGAATGGAGCCATTTCAATTTTTTCGCATTTTTCAGTTGATCCGCGCGCAGCGAGTACCCGACAAAAATATCCGTTTCCGGCAATTCCGGCGGCAATGCTTCGTAATTCGGCACGTGCACCAAATTCATTTCCGGCCACCGCGCCCGAATCGTCTCCGCCATCACCGGCTCCGGCCGCCAAAACCGAAATGCATGCCATGCACAAATCGTCAGCTTCGTCTCACTCGGCGTCGTCCGTTTCATCTATGGGTTTCTCTGAGACCTCTGCGTCCTCGGCGGTAAAAATACACAATAAATGCATGGTAGAAGCCGCCGGTAAGCTTCTCAGCTCTTCATCCGCAGGTCCGTTCCGCTCATCTCCGCCGGCTCCGTCTCTCCAATCACTCCCAGCAACGTCGGCGCAATATCGCGCAACGCGCCGCCCGTTCGCAGCTTCAATTTGTCGTCTTCCGTCACCAGTACGAACGGAACCGGATTCGTCGTGTGATACGTATGCGGCCCACCCGTTTTCGGATCGATCATCGTCTCCGCGTTTCCGTGATCCGCGGTAATAATCCAGGCGCCGCCCTTCGGCTTCAGCGTCCTGTAGATTTCTCCGAGGCCTGCATCGACAGCTTCCACGGCTTTGATCGCCGCTTCCAGCTTTCCGGAGTGTCCCACCATGTCCGCATTCGCGTAATTCATGATGATCGCGTCAAACTCGCCCTTCTCAATCGCCTTCACCACCGTGTCCGTAATTCCCTGCGCCGACATTTCCGGTTTCAAATCGTAAGTCGCCACTTTCGGCGACGGCACCAGAATCCGCTCCTCTCCTTCAAACGGTTTCTCCACGCCTCCATTGAAAAAATATGTCACGTGCGCGTACTTTTCCGTCTCCGCCGTCCGCAAATTCTTGTAGTTCAGCCCCGCAAACACTTGTGCCAAGATGTGTTCCAGTTTTTCCGGCTTGATCACCGATTGCAGCCACGGCCAATTCTTGTCGTACTGCGTCATCGCCACATAAAAAAGATTCTTCGGCCGCTTCGCGTCCGCGAATTTGTCGAAGTCCGGCGCCGCCAGCGCATACGTCATCTGCCGTGCCCGGTCCGCGCGAAAATTGTAAAAAATCACTGCATCGTCGTCCCGAATCAATCCCACCGGCGCCGCGTTTGCGCCATTCACGTTAGTAATCGCCACCGGCTTCACAAATTCATCGGTCACGCCCGCTTCATAACTCTTCTCGAGCGCCGCAACCGGATCGCTCGTCTTCGTCTCCGCCTCGCCATGCACCAGCGCGCGATACGCCAGCTCCACCCGCTCCCAGCGGTTGTCGCGGTCCATCGCGTAATACCGCCCGACCACCGTCGCAATCTCTCCCACGCCCAATTCGCGCATCTTCTGCTGCAATCTCTGCACAAATTCTTTTCCGCTGTGCGGTGGCGTGTCGCGCCCATCCATAAAACAATGCACGAACACTTTTTCCACTCCGTGCCTCTTCGCCATCTCCAGCAGCGCAAACAGATGCTCGATGTGCGAATGCACTCCTCCATCGCTCAGCAGCCCCAGAAAGTGCAGTTGCCGTTGCCGTCCGCGCTCCATCGCCTGTTTGAATAGCGGCACTTCGTCGAGCTTCTTGTTCGCCACCAGCACGTCAATCTTCGTAATGTCCATCCGCACCACGCGCCCCGCGCCGATATTCATGTGCCCCACTTCGCTGTTCCCCATCTGCCCTTCCGGCAATCCCACCGCTGGGCCCGACGTACTAATCAACGTATTCGGAAATTTGCGCAGCAATTCGTCGTACACCGGCTTCCGCGCCAGCGCAATCGCATTTCCTTCCGTCCCCGCGCGGTATCCCCATCCATCCAACACCGTCAACACAATCGGCTTCGGTCGCTTTCCCATGGTTCCCTTAAAAACTCCCTCCGTCTTGTCCTTATCTTTAACTTATCTCGCTGCAAATTCCTTCAATGCGGCCAGCAGCCGGTCCACTTCTTCCGCCGTGTTGTAATGCACCAGCCCAACGCGCAGCACGCCGCCCTTCTGCTCCACGCCCAGCCGCTCCGACAAATTCACCGCATAGAAATTTCCATCCCAGGTAAAAATTCCACGCTCTCCCAAGAACGTCGCAATCTCCGTCGGATTGTGTTCTCCGATTCGAAACGACACCGTCGCACACCGTTCCGCAAATCTCCCTCGATCCGTAATCCCAAAAATCCGAATCCCCGGCAACGCCTCCAATCCATCCAGCAGCCGCGTCAACAGCGCCCGCTCATACGGAACTGTCGTGGCATAAGCCGCCGCCAGCGCTTCGCGCCTCGTCCGCGCCGCCGCATCGCACCTCAGCCCCAACTCCGCAAGGTACTCCACTGCCGCGCCAATGCCCGCAATCAGCTCGTGCACCTGCGTCCCCGTCTCCCAGCATTCCGGCGAAACATTCGTCGCCGGCCGCACCTTGTACGGCTTGAATCTCTCCAGACGTTCTTTCTTTCCGTACAGCGTCCCCATGTGCGGCCCAAAAAATTTGTAAGGCGAACAAACCAGAAAATCGCAATCGAGCGCCTTCAGGTCAATCAATCCGTGCGGCGCATAGTGCACCGCATCCACAAACATCAGCGCGCCCGCCGCGTGCGCCATCTTCGTAATTTCCGCCACCGGATTGATCGTCCCCACCATGTTCGAAGCGTACCCAACCGCCACCAGCTTCGTCTTACTCGTTATTTTCCGCTGCAAATCCTGCAAATCCAGCGTGCAATCCGCCTCGCGAATTTCCGCCTGCCGCACCACCACTCCCTTTTCCTCCAGCGCGCGCCACGGCCCCACGTTCGCATCATGATCGAGCGTCGTCACCACAATCTCATCGCCGGCCTTCAATTCGCGCCCGATCGCCCGCGCCAGCCCCAGCGTAATCGTCGTCATGTTTTGCCCGAACACGACCTCTTCCGCCGCGCAATTCAAAAAATCCGCCATCGCCGCGCGCGCCGCCAGAATCATTTCATTCGTCCGCCGGCTCGTCGCAAACATTCCGTATGTATTCGCGTTCGCATGCGTCAAATAATTCGTAATCGCGTCCATCACTTGCCGCGGCACCTGCGTCCCCGCCGGACCATCCAAAAACGCCGCCGCCGCGCCCGCCACTCGCTCCTTCAACGACGGAAATTGCTCCCTCACCCACGCCACGTCCAACTTCGCGCCGCTCATTTCCTGCATCACCGGTGTACTCATTTCCTTCTCCCATGACGATTCCCCGCATGTTGTCCGTGCGGTTTTGCGCCGAAATCTTTTCTCTTTGCTTCTGCCGCTTCTTCGTTTTTTCCGCTCCACGCTTTTTCCGCAAAACTTCCTGTCATTCAAATCGCCCGCTGCGAACTCGTTAGTTTCTCACACCTGCCACGCCCGCGCGATTCCGCCCCGCCCTGCCGTGCTAGCATGTCTGCTGCTTCTCCCACTCATGCCGCAAGCGCCGGCTATCAACTCTGCGCTTGGTTTCACCCACGGTGTCCACCATGTCCGATTCTGTCGCACCTTCGGAACGCACTCGCGTCATCCGCGAGTCGCAGCGCGCCGTTTACGATCGCCCCGCCATCCACGCCATCCTCGACGAAGCCTTTGTCTGCCACGTCGGCTTTTCCGTCGACGCGCAAACATACGTCATCCCCACCATGTTCGCCAGAGTCGACGATTCCATTTACTTCCACGGCTCCGCCGCTAGCCGCATGCTTCGCAATCTTTCTACCAGCCTCGCCGTCTGCATCACCGTCACGCTTGCCGACGGCCTCGTCCTCGCCCGCTCCGTTTTCAATCACTCCATGAACTACCGTTCCGTCGTCGCACTCGGCTCCGCGCAACTCATCGACGATCCCGCCGAAAAACTCGCCGCCCTCCGCGCCTTCACCGAAAAAATTCTCCCCGGCCGTTGGCACAACGCGCGCCAGCCCAACGAAAAAGAACTCAAAGCCACCAGCATCCTCAAACTGCCGCTCACCGAAGTCTCCGCCAAAGTTCGCGTCGGCGACGTCGAAGACGATGCCGACGACTATGCCCTCAAAGTCTGGGCCGGCATCGTCCCGCTTCGCCTCGTCGCCGACACGCCAATCCGCGACGCACGCTGCGACGCCTCGCTCCCCGTTCCCGCTTATGCCAAAAGTTTCCGGAGATAACTCATGTCCGCTTTCTCGCCCGCCGCAATCAAACCAACCGTCGCCTTCGCCGCGCTCGATGCGCTCGACATCCGCGTCGGCACCATCGAACGCATCGAAGACGACTTCCAATCCGAAAAGCTCCTCAAGCTCACCGTCAATTTCGGCAACCATTCCCGCTCCATCCTCGTCGGAATGAAAAAAGAGCGCGCCAACCCTCGCGAAATCGAAGGCAAGCAAGAGCTCTTCGTCGTCAATCTCGAACCCCGCAAAATGGCCGGCGAAATTTCCGAAGGAATGCTGTTCGACATCGGCTTCGCCGACGGCATCACGCCCGTCCTCGCCACACCGGAAATTCCCGTCCCCAACGGCACCCGCGCCGGTTAACTTTCTTGCCATTCAATCCGTTGTAGGGCCGGCTTTCTGAAGCCGGCCATTTCGAAGCCACATTTGAGGTTCCGCTTTCTGCCTGCCCGCGGTGGCGGGAAGCGGCCCGTCTCGAAGCGCAAAACATAAACCCAACATGAAAGTGCGCTCTTGCCCGCCCTCACCCCGCCGCCACTCGCACCAAATCCGCCAACAACCCATACGCCGTCGCTTCAATCCCCGGTTTGTGCTCCACAATCGACAATCCAAACATATCCATGTCAAACCGAATCGCCGAGCTCGTCCCTTCCAGCCCCGCCAGCGGATCGGACGCCAGCAGCAACTCCGGCTGCACGCTGCATTGCACCGAATCTCCCCGCCGCTCCGCGCGGCACACCAGCTTGTACCGCATCCCGGCCGCACGCACCGCGCGAATTTTCTCCTCGCTCAATTCGCGAATCCCCGTCCGTTGCACCTGCTCGATCTTCACGTCCACACCCATCAGCACAATCGCCAGCGCCGCCAGCTTCACCGCCGCGTCCCATCCATCCAGGTCCGCCGTCGGATCGGTCTCCGCAATCCCCAGCGCCTGCGCCCGTTGCACCGCATCCGCAAACGTTCGCCCTTTCTCAATCTCCGTCAACACCACATTCGTCGTCGAATTCAGCACGCCGTGAAATCCGTGCAACTCTGTCGCCGGCAATCCCAGCGGAAACAAGGAAAAAATCGGCACGCCGTCCATCACCGTCGACTCAAAAAGAAATTTCCGGTTTTTCTCTTTCGCCAGCGTCGTCAGTTCGCGGTACGCATGCACCACCGGCCCTTTATTCGCCGAAATCGCATGCGCCCCGCTCTCGAGCGCCGCTCGTAAATGCTCCGTCGCCGGCTGCCCCGTATCCACCGCCAGCGCGCTCGCTTCAAAAAACACATCCGCCTTCGCGCGCTCCAGCCACTCCCGCACGTTTCGCGGCGCAGCCACATGCGCCGCTTGCGCCGGCCAATGCCCGTTCAGCAACGCAATTGGATTGAATCCATCCGCGTCCGCGAACCACCCCACCCGCCGCGTCGCCACGCCCGTCAGCCGCCATCGAATGTCGTACTTCCGCCGCAGTTCCGTCTCTTTCGCGATCAACAAACGCAAAAAAGCTCGCCCGACATTCCCAAATCCCACCATCGCCAAGTTATACGAAGGCATTCATCGCTTCTCGGTCACGCTCAGTTTTTCAACGATTACGAAATCCAATGTAGGGGCGGCCTTCTGAGGCCGCCCTCTTCGATGCAAACAAAACCGCAGCCTCATCCTTTTTGTTTCCCGACCGGCCGTGACTACTTCCCCTTCGCCTCACCGGCCAACTTTCTCGCCGCTTCCGAAATCAATTCCGCCTCATTCTCCAGCACATGCGCCACTCGCGCCGCCGCCTCTTCCGCCTGCTTCCATTTCTTCTGTTCCAGCGCCTCGCGCACAGCCGGAATCGCCTTCGCCGCATATCCCGTATACGCTCCCGGCGCGTACAGTTCATGTTTGTACCAGAACCGCCCCGGCAATCCTTCCGCCGTCGTCAGTTTGTGTTCGCTCTGCATCAGCATCTCATTCAAATCCCGCAACGACGCCTTCGCCAGCATCGCGCTCCCATTCGCTCTCGCCGCCTCCAGCGCCTTTTTGTATTCCTCCGCGCTCCGGTTTAATTTCTCCACGGCGTTGTCCAGTGGCGCAAAATTCAAATGCGGCGGCACTTCTTCGACGCTCGGTGGCACATACTTCTCTTTCGGGTCCGCCGTCGCCGAAAACGCTCCCTCTTCAATCTCCCGGTTCCGCTCGTTCACTTCGTCCTGTTGCTCGCCTGCAAATTTCTTCACTTCCCTCACGTACATCCGCACGTCGTCGGCAAAATCGCCAAATTCAAACGGCAGCAAATCCGCATCCGCCAGCCGCATCATCGCCGTTCCGCCCGTTTGCGAGAGCGCTCGTCCGTAAGAAAAATCCGTGTCGCTGAAATGCGTGTACCAGTAAAAATCGTCGTAAATCGAATGATAAATCCCGCCTCCATCTTCCCCGCCAAATCCAATTCCCAGCGCCGCCACTCCCGCAAAATTATTGAACGGCGCGTGATCCGATCCGCCTCCCAGCATCTCCAGCCGCAAATCCCCGCGGCTTCGCGCTTCTTTTCGCTCGTCGCCCGATTTCGCCGTTCGAATCGCCGCCAGTTGCGCTCGCTTCCAGACGGAAAGCTTCGTCTCCGGGTCCTCAATATCCCGCGCCACGTCGTTCATGAATTTTTCCAGCGTCTGCGACCCTTCCAGCCCCAAATATCCGCGCGAGTTACTATCCGAATTGATGTACGCCACCGCATGTTTTTTCAATTCGTCCACGTGCGTCTCCACCCATTCCGTCGAGCCCAGCAGTCCCGGCTCTTCGCCGTCCCACGCGCAGTAAATCATCGTTCGCTTCGGTTTCCAGCCCTGCTTCACGAGCTCGCCCATCGCCCGCGCTTCTTCCATCACCGCCACCATTCCCGAAATCGGATCTTCCGCTCCGTTCACCCACGCATCATGATGGTTTCCGCGTATCACCCACTCCTCCGGAAATTCCGCGCCGCGAATCCTTCCAATCACGTCGTACAGCCGCTTGATGTCCCAATTCGAAGCCACCTTCAAATGCACTTTCGCCGGCCCCGGCCCAATGTGATACGTAATCGGCAATCCGCCGCGCCACGCGCGCGGCGCCGTCGCTCCGCTCATCGCATCCAGCAGCGGCTGTGCATCCGCATACGAAATCGGCAGCACGGGAATTTTCGTCAGCGATTGCGCGTCTTTGATCGCCAATCTCTTCGCATCCGGCGTCGCTCCCACTCCCGGCGTCAGCGGATCGCCCATGAACACCGCGCTGTCTTGCACGCTCCCGCGTTGCACTCCGTCCTTCGGCCGCCACGCCCCTTTCGGAAACGTTTCGCCGCCCGTATACCCGTCGTCGCGCGGGTCCGAATAAATAATGCAGCCGATCGCTCCATGTTCTCCCGCCACCAGCGGCTTGATTCCGCGCCACGCGTGCCCGTATCGCGCAATCACGATCGCGCCCTTCACCGAAATTCCGCGCCGCTCCAGCTCCTCGTAATCTTCCTGCACACCGTAGTTCACATACACCAGCGGCCCCGTCACGTCTCCGTCAATCGAGTACGCGTTGTACGTCGGCAATTGTTCGCTTTTCTGATTCGAAGTCGGATCTTCCGGCAACGCAGGCTCTTCCATCTTCGCCTTAAAATATGGGCCTCCGCCAACCAGCTCGATCAGCCGCTCTTTCGGCGTCGGATACAACACGTCAAAATTCTCGATCTGCGTTTCAAGGCCAAACTCTGTAAACTTCGCCGAAATCCATTCCGCATTCTCCTTGTCGTACGCCGATCCCACATTGTGCGGCCGCGCCGTCAGCCTCCGCATGTATTCGCGCAGATTCTCCGGCTTCGGAATCGTCTTGAATTTCTCTTCCCACTGTCGCTCCACGCGAGAAGACTCCGCGCTGAATCCAAACAGCGGCGCGTCGTCTCCCGCGATCGATGGAGGAACGGTGGTACAAGTCGCCGCAACAAGCAGACCGGCAGCAATCGCGAAAATGCGTTTCATAAGTCCCTCGCTTTAGTGAAAAACAAAATTCAACCGTAGATAAACCTTCGTAGAATCCATCCGCCGAGCAAAGGAAATTCCGCCCACTCGCCGTTATGCGCCTTAATCCCGTAAACAATTCCCAATATGAGGTTGATGATTCCCCCGCCCATCGCAAGCAGCCAGATCGCGCCGAAGAATCCGAAAAACGCGAACGGCGGTTGCCCGTGCGTCTGCTCGCGAAATCCGCCGCCGGCAATCATCGAAACAACGAACAGAATCATCCCGCCAAAAATCAAAACGAAATAAATGATGTGCCACGCCAGCGATTGCAGCGCATGAAACGAAACAAATTTCGAGTCGCGCTTCACCAGAAAAAAAACCAGCGGCGCAATGAATCCCGAAAAGATTCCCAGCACGTGCGCCAGCAGCGCGAACGTCTTCTCGTCCGGCGTCGGTTCATACAATGCAGGACCAGTCGCATACAGATGGCTGCTCAAATTCCCCTCTCTTCCGTTACCGCAACTTCGCGCGCAGAATTATTCTCTCTTCCCACTCCCTGCGCAACCTTTTCCGCTCGCGGAGGTTCTCCGCGTTCTTTGCATGCTCGGTGTTAGAAATCGCGGACCTTCTTGACTCGTTGTCGTGCCTGGCTCGCTTCCGTTTCGACTTTCAACTATCGACGCTTAACTTTTTTTCTTATGCGTCGTATTCAAAATCTCATCCGCAATCCGCAACCGCTCCACCGGTTTATCGCCCAAAATGTGCGACTCAATAATTTCGTCCACATCTTCGGGCTTCACGCCGCCGTACCAGACGCCCTCCGGATACACCACAACGTTCGGCCCGAGTTCGCATTGATCAAGGCATCCGGATTTATTGGCACGCACCAGCTTGATTCCCCGCTCGGCAAGCTTCGTCTTGAACAATCGCTGCAGCTCGCCTTGCCCCGTCGGGTCGCAGCACCCCCGCGGATGTCCCGCTTCTCTCCGATTCATGCAAATAAAAATATGCTTCGTAAATTTCGGCATAGGCTCCGGGCGAATATCAATCTTTCGGGTTCGGCACGAATTCGTATCCCACTCCGCGGACCGTCAGCAGATGCTTCGGCGCGGACGGCTCTTTCTCAATATATTTCCGCAGCCGCACGATAAAATTGTCGATTGCACGCGTGTCCGTATCCTCGCGTAAATTCCACACGTCTTCCAGAATCGCCTTCCGCGAAACCGGCTGCCCCGCCCGCCGGATCAAATACCGCAGCAGCTCCGTCTCCATCAGCGTCAGCTGCATCGTCTTCTTCCCGACTTGCAGCTTCAATCCTTGAAAATCGATCGTCTTGCCGCCAAACGTGTAAAGCCGCGGCACACCGGATTCGCTAGCCGCCGCTGCCTCTTCTTCGCCGTTCCCGCCCCGCACCCAATTTTTTCGCCGCAGCATGCTGTCCAGCCGCGCCAGCAATATTTTCAAATTAAACGGCTTCGGCAAATAATCGTCCGCGCCCGCCTCGAACCCCTTCAACACATCTTCTTGCCGTCCCCGCGCCGTCAGCATCAGAATCGGAATGTAGTTCTGCGCGTCGCGCAGCTCGCGCGCCACCGTGAATCCGTCTTTCCCCGGCAGCATCACGTCCAGAACCAGCGCGTCGTACTCCCGCTTTTCCTTCAGCAGTTTCTTCAGCGCGCTCTCGCCCTTCTCTTCCACCTCAACCGAATGTCCTTCTTCTTCCAGGTTGAACCGCAATCCCTCCGCCAGGTGCTCTTCGTCTTCCACGATCAGAATGCGGCTCATGCGCGGTACACCCGCGGCAATCGCACGAAAAATGTGCTGCCTTGTCCCTCGCCCGCGCTCTCCGCGTATGCGTCCCCGCCGTATCGCCGCGCCACCGATCGCACGATGAATAGTCCCAGTCCGGTGCCTTTCACCTGCTTCGTTTTCGCGGATTGCGCGCGGTAGAACCGCTTGAAAATGCGCTTCAATTCGCCTTTCGGAATTCCCGTGCCTTTGTCCCGCACGCTCAGCGAAATCGAATCGAGTGTCGGCGCCTTCACGTCCACCGCGATGTCTTTTCGCTCGCCCGAATATTTCAATGCGTTGTCGAAAAGATTCTGCACCAGCGTGCGCAACTCTTCTTCGTTTCCGAGAACGAGCATCTCCTCGTCCGCCGCATCCTTCAATTGCAGCTCTTCCGCCTTCAGGTGATGGCTCGTCCGCGCCGCATCCACTTCTTCGCAAACCAGTTTTCCGAAATCCACTTCCGTCCAGTTCTTTCGCGTGCTGCGCTGCCGCACTTCGCTCGCTTTCAGCACTTGCTCGACGGTTCCAAGCAGCCGGTCGGTATCCACCAGCATATTTTTGTAAAATTCGCGCCGCTTCGCTTCATCCAGCTGGCGCGATTCCAGCGTCTCGAGGTACAGACGCAGCGAGGCAATCGGAGTTTTTAATTCGTGGGTGACGGCGTTCAGAAAACTGTCGTGTTGTTCGTTGCGGCGGATTTCACGCACAAGAAAAATCGTGTTGATCACGACGCCCGCGATGATGAAACCGAACAGGATTACCCCGAGCACCAGCGGCACCACTTCCCGCCAGTTCAGCACGATCCAGCTGACGTTCAGGGCGATCGTCAGCGCAACCAGGCACGCGCCCAGCGTGATAAAAAATGCGGTGGCCTTTGCGCGGCTCGTGATTTTCATGGGAAATGCGCCTGCTTCCGCAATCCCCATGATAGATGAGAAAGGGCCCGCAATGCAGAATTGCGGGACGCTACAAAATCAGTCGCCGGAAATCGCCGCGACCATCTCTTCCGGCTCGGGGACGGCGGCGGGCATCGCCGCGAGTTCATCGGTGGTCAATTTGGATTTCGGCAGCTTGATGTCCCACGCCAGTCCAAGCGTTTTGAGCGCCCAGATTCCGTACCAGTTGATGTCGAATTCATACCACGCGATGCCATGCTTCGCCGCTTGCGGCGACGCGTGATGATTGTTGTGCCAGCCTTCGCCGAACGTCAGCATCGCCACCCAAAAACTGTTCGTCGAGGTGTCTCCCGTGAGGAATCGCTGCGAACCCCACATATGCGTCGCCGAATTCACGAGCCACGTCGAATGCAGCCCGACCACCGTGCGAAGAAAAACGGCCCACAGCAGCGCGGACCAGCCGAACGCCGCAAAAATAATCACGGCCAGCGCCACCGGCGGCACCCAATGGTACTTGCTGACCCAAACGTAATATTTGTCCTTGCGCAGATCCGGCACGAACGGCAGCAATTCCTCCGCGCGCGCATGCATCGATTTTCCTGTGATGATCCAACCCATGTGCGCAAAAAATCCGCCGTCGTTCGGCGAATGCGGATCGCCTTCCCGGTCCGTATTCTGGTGGTGCACGCGGTGTGTCGCCACCCACGCAATCGGCCCGCCTTCAATCGCCAGCGTGCCGCACGTCGTCAAAATATATTCGATCCACTTGTGCGTTTTGTATCCGCGGTGCGTCAGCAAACGGTGGTAGCCCATCCCGATGCCGAGGCTGCCAGCCATCCAGTAAGTAATGACGGCAAGAATGAGGCCAGTCCAGGAAAAATAAAAGAGCGCGACGACGGCGAGAGCGTGGAGCGCGATAAAGAATGCGGTGATTCCCCAGATCACGGGGCGCGAAAAAGTTTTGTCGTGTTCAAAAAGGCTCATGTTGCTCCTGACGGAAATGGACGGGCCGGCTACAATCAAAAATTATCACGGGTGGGAAAGCCGCTCTGTAATACCTGTGTAATCCTTGCGCATGAAAAAACTGTCCTTTTGGACAGGGCGAGAAAAGCACGCATCAAAGATCGGGAAGGTTTTGCGCGCGCATTTCCTTGGGATGGAAGTCGACTCGAATGGAAATGGCGTTTTCGCGGTTCGGCAATTCCTTCTTCGCGCTGGCGCGCAAACGAAACACGATTTTTTCGCTTTCGGGGTCGATCGCAGGCTTGTCTTCGACCAGGCGCGGAAAGTGAAATTCGGTGCGAAGAGGATCGGCATCGGCGCCGTCAAGAAATTGCACGCTCGCCAGATCGACCGTAAAACCGTTGTCGAGTTCGAGAAAAACCGTGTCGTGCAAGTCTTCTTTCGCGTTACGAAGAATGCGCATCGGTTCGTCGCCTTCGATCGCAATCACGTAGTCCGGCGATTCTTCGGCTTTGAGCGGCGGCAGCGTTCCGTTCACGTTCGCTCGCAGCCGGTGCATTTTTTCAAGCGCCAGCCGCATGGTTTTGGCCGACATCCACTTCACGTAATAAGCGGGAGCGCCGCCCTTGCTGAGCTGCACGCCGCGAACGCTGTTCGAGTTCGGCAAATTCACGTCGGAATCGGAAATCAAACCGGTGGGCGGCTCGGTGTGCTTCTGCGTGAATTTTGCTTCGATGATGACCTTGGAAGGGGCCCAGGGCGAATCTTCAAAAATTTTGTTTGCATCGGCGGCGGTCCACTGGTCGGGCGGTTTGTCCCACGGCGTGTTGGCGGGAAACGAAATCGCCACGAGGGCGGCAAAGGCAAAGCGCAGGAAGAGGGCGGTCGTTTGCATAGAACTAGATGCTGCGATGCCCACTTGTTGAGGCGGGTTGCAAGTTGGAATGGGAACATTGCGAATTCATAACGATCGCTCGGCTTTCATTTTTGCGGCAGTTTGAGCGGCGCAAGGGGATCCTTTGTCGGAACAAATTCTATCGGCACTTCGGTGACAAACGTCTTGAGCCATTTTGCACACTCGTCCATGCCGAATTGTTCGGAAGGAACGTGGCTCAAAATGATGAGCGCTTTGTGGCGGCCTTCGGCGATGGCGTCGGCGACGTACTCGACGGTTTCCCACTCGCGCGTTTCGCCGGTGAGGAGCAGATCGACGTCCGGCATCTCCAGCGCTCCGGCTTCCCGGTGAAAGCCCGACGAGCCGGGAGCGTAAGCGATGCGCTTCACTTTCATGTCGCGGTCTCCGACGACGCGCATGACGTAGATTCCCAGTTTTTTCTGGATGTCTCCGGAAAGCTGGCCAACCGTGGTTTCCGGAATCGTGAAAAGGTACGGATTCGCGGCGTCTTGATATTTTTCCCAGCCGAGCGCGTGCACTTGTCCGGCAAGAATTCCGTCGCGCGTATTGCGATGCCAGTGATCGTGGAATCGCCAGATGACCAGATGATGCTCTTCGATGAATTTGCGCTTTTCCGCGAGCACCGGATCGTTTTCGCCCATGGGCAATTCTTTCGAGTTGTCCAGGTGATCGAAGAAGGTCGGCTCGTGCGTGATGATGAGATTGTCGCCTTTGGCCGCGGCGCGCTGCAGTACGTCGAGCGTGGCCATCATCGTCGTCGCGATGCCGGTAACTTTGGCGTTCGCGTCGCCCGCTTTAAACGTATCGACCGTTTCGCTTTTCCATTCGACGCCGAGATTTTTCTTGATGCGATCGACGACTTCGCCCGCGGTGATCTCTTTTTTCTCTTGCGCGAACAAGGAAGAAGCGCCGCAGAGAAGTGCAAGAAAAAGTGCGATACGTTTCATCGGGCCCCCTCGATTTTCTACAACGATTTGGACATGTGAATGAAATGCGACGGAACCGCCATCACAACGTCGGGCGGCATCGGCGAAGTTCCCGTAACCCGATAGCCGAAGTGCATGTAAAACGGCTGAATATCGGTGCGAGGACTGATGGAGCGCAAATCCATCGCCGCACAGCCGGCGTTTACGCCGAATTCTTCGGCAATCGTCATGAGTTTGCGCCCGAGCCCTTTTCCCTGCTGCGCCGGATCGACGCACAACAAACCGAGGTACATGCGGTCCGCCTTTTTCTCGAGATAGACGCAACCGACGAAGGCGTTATTTTCTTCGAGCAAGAGGAACTGGCCGGTGCCCAGATATTTCAGCGTTCCGTCGCGGTCGATTCGTTCTCCACCGATGAAGGGGCGTTCGACTTCAAACGCGGCATTGATGAGTAGCGTGAGCGCGTCGGCGTCCGAATTCTGTGCGATGCGAAACGTGGTTGTGACTCCTGAAAAGCCTCACGAAAAAATGGATCGGCCGGGAAATTTTGCGGCGGCGCCGAGTTCTTCTTCGATGCGAAGAAGCTGATTGTATTTGGCGATGCGGTCGGTGCGAGAGGCGGAGCCGGTTTTGATCTGGCCTGCGCCGGTGGCGACGGCAAGGTCGGCGATAAATGTGTCTTCGGTTTCGCCACTGCGATGAGAAATGATGGAGTTGTAGCCGGCTTTGCGGGCAAGCTCGATGGCATCGATCGTTTCCGTGACGCTGCCGATCTGATTGAGCTTGATGAGAATTGCGTTGGCCACGCCTTCGTTGATGCCGCGCGAAAGACGCTCGGTGTTGGTGACGAAAAGATCGTCGCCAACGAGCTGGATTTTTTTCTTGGAAGTTTTTGCGCCGACGGAATTCGTGAGCGCTTTCCAGCCGGCCCAATCGTCTTCGGCCATGCCATCTTCGATGGAGACGATCGGATATTTTTCAACCCAGCCCGTCCAGTAAGCGGCCATCTCGCCGGAAGAATGTTCCGATTTGTCCGACTTTTTGAAAATATATTTTCCCGCCGATTTGTCAAAGAACTCGCTGGAAGCGGGATCGAGCGCGATGGAAACCTGTTCGCCGGGCTTGTAGCCGGCGGCGGAAATCGCTTCGAGCACGATTTGAATGGCTTCTTCGTTCGATTTGCAGCTCGGCGCGAAGCCGCCTTCGTCGCCGACGGCGGTGTTGTAACCGCGCTTTTTCAAAGCGGATTTGAGCGAGTGAAAAATTTCCACGCCCCAGCGAAGCGCTTCGGAAAACGACGGCGCGCCAACCGGCATGACCATGAATTCCTGAAAGTCCACGGAGCTGTCGGCGTGCGCGCCGCCATTTAAAATGTTCATCATCGGAACGGGAAGGATGGAGGCGGATTTTTCGCTGGAGTAGCGGGCGAGGTATTTATAGAGCGGCTGCTTCAGCGCGCCGGCGGCGGCGCGCGCAGCGGCCATGGAGACGGCGAGAATGGCGTTGGCGCCGAGGCGGGATTTGGTGGGCGTGCCGTCGAGCGAAATCATTTTGTGGTCGAGGCCGCGCTGATCGGCGGCGTCAAAGCCGGCGATGGCTTTGGCAATTTCGTTGTTGGCGTTGGCGACGGCTTTTAGCACGCCTTTGCCGAGATATTTGGATTTGTCGGCGTCGCGAAGCTCGAGCGCTTCGTGTTCGCCGGTGGAGGCGCCGCTGGGAACGGCGGCGCGGCCGAGAACGCCAGACTCGACGAGGACGTCGGCTTCGACGGTGGGATTGCCGCGCGAATCGAGGACCTGGCGGGCGTGGACTTTGGTGATCTTCGTGGACATTGCTATGTGCTCTCCTCAGAGGAAATGAACTGAAGATTGTAGCAGAGGGCCGACTCGGAAGTCGGCCCCGACAAATGCCTCTAACAAATTGTAATTTGTGGAATTCGTTCAAATCGAAGAGGGCCGGCTTCGGAAACACGGTCCTACATAAGAAAAAACAAGTCGCGGTGTCTGCATTGGAGGGCGGCCGCCGCAATGGGCTGGGTGTGGGCTACATCGAAGAGCGCACGATGTATCGTGCCGCTACGCTCGTGACCACGAACGAGTCGGGCGGAGTGTGTTGCCTAGTCGGAAACGGCGAATGCGGTTAAACATCCGTGGAAGCATTGATTTGTTATGCTCGGCGCATGCCCTGAAATTCCCCGAACAAAGGAGATCGCCCATGAAAGTGTTGCTTACGATTGCCGCTGTGTTGGTTGTGCCTGCTTGCAGTTACGCGCAAGGGGCAAAGGCTTGTGAGGATTTGAAGACGGAAATCGCCGCGAAGCTGGATGCGAAAGGCGTGAAGGGATATACCCTGGACATTGTGGCGAAAGACGCGGATGCCGGAGACGCAAAGGTTGTTGGAACGTGCGAAGCCGGAGCGAAAAAGATTTTGTACAAGAAGGGCGACGCCGCAATGCCAGCGAAGAGCGAGAAGAAAGAACCGACGAAGCAGTAAGAAAATTCGCTTGGAGTTTAGAAGGGCCGCTTTCCGCTGTTCGGGGAAGTGGCCCTTTCGTTTGCGGTCTCGATTGAATGCGGGAGCGGCGGCGGTTGACGTCGAAGAGGGCCGGCTCGGAAGTCGGCGCCTGCAAATGCCGAGAGTAATTTACAGGTTACGAAATAGTTGAAATCGAAGAGGGCCGGACTAAAGTCCCGGCCCTACACAAGACGGAACAAATCAAGAAGGCCGGCTTCGGAAAGCCGGCCTTACAGTCGTCATCACCAGAATGATCCGAGGACGATCGAGGCGCAGACTCGGCGCCGTGGTCGTCGGAGCACAGCCAGGAATGGCTGTGCCACAAGGAATCAGGAAGAAGGCGCGAGTTCGCGGAGCCAAATGTTGCGGTAGCGGACGGGGTGATTGTGGTCCTGGAGGGCGAGGGGCAGTTTGTCGGGACCAGCGGCGTAAGGCGGGCGGACGTGATGGCCGGTGGGACCGGTGAGTTCGACGTTATCTTGCGTGAGGACGCCGTTGTGGAAGACGGTGACGTGGGCGGGGCGAGTGAGTTTACCGGAGGCGTCAAAGCGCGGGCCATGCCATACGATGTCGTAAGTTTGCCACTGGCCCGGAGCGCGCGAAGCGTTGACGAGCGGCGGATATTGGCCGTAGACGGCGGAGGCCTGACCGTCGGCGTACGTCTTGCTGTTGTAAGAATCGAGCACTTGAATTTCGAATTGGCCCATCAAGAAGACGCCGCTGTTGCCGCGGTCCTGGTCTTCGCCTTTGGGAGGATCGGGCTCGCGAAATTCAACGTGCAGCTGGCAATCGCCAAAACTCTGCTTGGTGCGAATGTCGCCGGTTTTGGGCGCGACTTCGAAGTAGCCGTTTTCCACTTTCCATTGGGCGGGGCTGCCGTCCTTTTTTTGCACCCATTGAGAAATGTCTTTGCCGTCGAAGAGGACGATC
>Ga0209166_10001473_pt1 | contig 19554 bp, 12 predicted proteins | sample Coa_R1_3_FD_187151 | JGI IMG/M metagenome (GOLD analysis project Ga0209166, IMG submission 187151) | Surface soil microbial communities from Centralia Pennsylvania, which are recovering from an underground coalmine fire - Coalmine... | ecosystem: Environmental > Terrestrial > Soil >... | reverse complement strand
CTACCTGGCATCCCGGCCAGAAACGGCCCACGGCGTGTTCCGCTATCCGATGCTGACCGGGGTGCTCCGTACCGTAAAGCTGTGACCTCGAAGCTCAGGAGTCGTCAGAGCTATCGCGGCGTCCGCCGAAGAGACCGCTGAAAATCCGCTCCCCGGCCCCGGCGGCCGTCCCGGCGACGCCCCGGACCAGGCCGATGAAAGGGTCTTCGGACCGGCTCCATGACTCCTGGTAGGCGCGCGCCGCCGACCTGACCTCCTCGCCGACCGAGGCGGTCCCGTCATCTTCGCGCCGCGGGTAGTTGCCGGCCAGGATGCGGGCGTAGTCCCCGCTCTCCGCCCAGCGGTCGAGTTCGGCGAACCGTACCACCGCGAACGGGTGCGTGGTCCCCTCGAGCTGCAGCAGCTTGAGCAGGCCTTCCCGGACGTCGGGCACCGCGTCGTACTCGTGTGCCTGCTGGTGGAAGGCGTCCGCGCTCAGCTCGGACATGTAGGCGCCGCCTGCCATCTTCATCAGCGCCCGGCGGGCGGCGTCCACGTCCTGCCCGGCCAGCAGCCCGGCGCGGTCGCAGGACAGCTCCGACTTGCGGTACCACTCTTCCAGGCCCCAGATGATCGCCCGCAGGCCCAGGTAGCCGATCGGCATCCAGGCGATCCGCTGGGCCAGCCGGATCAGGTGGAACAGCATGGTCCGGTAGACCGCGTGCCCGGACAGCACGTGGCCGAGCTCGTGCCCGACGACGAACCTGAGCTCTTCCGGGTCGCACAGGTTGACCATGCCGGTCGTGATCACGATGAACGGCTTGTCCGAACCCAGCGCCATCGCGTTGACCATCGGGTCCTGCGTGATGAACAGCTCGGGCACGGTCGGCAGGTCCAGGATGTAGGACCCGTCGCGCAGCGTCTCGTAGATGTGCGCGAACTGGGTCTCTCCGGCACGCACGCTGCTGGCCAGGAACATCAGGCGCAGGCTGCGGTCGTTGAACAGCCCGGACAGACGGCGGAGCAGCACGTCGAATCCGGTGAGCTTACGCAGCGCGACGAGGGCCGAACGGTCCGCGGGGTGCTCGTAGGCGCGGGAGCTGATACCGGGCAGGCGTACCCGGGAACGATCCGGCACTGAGGTCATAGAAAGACCCTTTCGAATCTCACGGTCGCTGGCTAACTGTCGCGAATCAGACCCTGATTCATGATCATCTATGATTTGAAAGGGCCTTCAACGAATGCTAGTCCAGGAGTGTGAGTGAACGCGACACATCGCGACGGTTACGGCGGCCAACGGCGGCCTTCGATAGCAAGATCGCTAAAAGGTCTTGAATAATACTCCCGATGACCGATCCTTCTATGACCCCCGTCACCCCCAGCCGGACCATGTTCGAGCCGGACGCCGAGACCATGCCGGCCAGGCAGCGGGCCGAACTGCAGGGTGAGCGGCTGCGTGCCCTGGTGGGCCGGCTGCTCGCGGCCGGCGGGCCACAGGCAGCGCTGCTCCGCCAGGCGAACGTCACCAGCGGCGCCGGGCTCCGCCTGGCCGACCTTCCCCGGCTGCCGATGACGGCCAAGCAGGATCTGTGGGACGCCTACCCGTTCGGCATGGTGACCGTGCCGATGAGCGAGGTGGTCGCCGTGCACGGGTCCAGCGGCACCGGCGGCCGGCCCACCCTCGTCGCCTACACGAAAGATGACCTCAAGCTGTGGGCCCGGATGTGCGCGCGGTCGCTGGGCTGCGCGGGCGCCACCGCCGCCAGCATCGTGCACAACGCCTACGGCTACGGGCTGTTCACCGGCGGCCTCGGCATCCACCAGGGCGCGATCGAACTCGGTGCCACCGTCGTCCCGGTGTCCGGCGGCATGACCTCGCGCCAGGTCACCCTGGTCCGCGACCTGCGCCCCGACATCCTGACCTGCACGCCGTCTTACGCACTGCGCCTCGGTGAGGCTCTGGCAGGCCCAACCACCCTGCGCGCAGGCCTGTTCGGCGCCGAGCCCTGGACCGACGAGCTGCGTGCACACATCCAGGAACTGCTCGGCCTGCGCGCACTGGACATCTACGGCCTGTCCGAGGTGATCGGCCCGGGCGTGGCCGCCGAATGCTACGAGGCGGCCGACGGCCTGCACGTGAACGAGGACCACTTCATCGTAGAGGCGGTCGACCCGGCCAGCGGCGAGCCGGTCCCCGACGGCACCCCCGGCGAGCTGGTGTTCACCACGGTCACCAAGCAGGCGCTCCCGTTGCTGCGCTACCGCACCGGCGACATCGCGTCGCTGAACCGCGAGCCCTGCCGCTGTGGCCGCACCCTGGCCCGGATGAGCAAGGTGATCGGCCGCCGCGACGACATGCTCGTGCTGTCCGGCGTCAACGTCTACCCCAGCGAGGTGGAGCGGGTGCTGCTCGCCGAGCCGGGTCTGGCGCCCGATTACCTGCTCGTCGTCGACAAACGTGCTGTCCCCAGCCGGCTGATCTGCTGTTGCGAATTCCTGACGGATGGGGCCGGCGTACTGCTAGGCTCTGTCGAACAGCGGCTGCGGGACGCGCTGGGGGTCCGCGTCCGGCTCGAGATCCTGCCGCCGGGGACGGTGCCGAGGACCGAGGTGGGCAAGGCGGTACGGGTGGTGACCTGGGACGGCGGCGAACCGCCCCTGCCTGGCTTGTAAGCGGCCAGGGTTAGTCTCTGCACATGAATGCAGCGGGTGCCCGGATCGGCGTGATGGGTGGCACGTTCGATCCCATCCACCATGGTCACCTGGTCGCGGCGAGCGAGGTCGCGCACGCGTTCTCGCTGGACGAGGTGGTGTTCGTTCCGACCGGTCAGCCGGAAGACAAGAAGAACGCCTCGGCTGCCGAGGACAGGTACCTGATGACGGTGATCGCGACCGCGTCCAACCCAAGGTTCTCGGTCAGCCGGGTGGACATCGACCGGCCGGGCCTGACCTACACCATCGACACCCTGCGCGACCTGCGGGCCACCCGCGGCCCGGCCAACCAGATGTTCTTCATCACCGGCGCGGACGCGCTGGCCAGGATCATGTCCTGGCGCGATGTGGACGAACTTTTCACCCTGGCGCATTTCGTAGGCTGTACTCGTCCCGGACACCAGCTGACCGTGGCCGGTATACCGGACGGGAAGGTGAGCCTGATCGAGATACCCGCGCTGACGATCTCGTCTACCGCCTGCCGCGCCCGGGTCGCCAAGGGCGAGCCGATCTGGTATCTCGTTCCCGATGGCATCGTGCAGTACATTGCCAAGCGCGGTCTGTACACCGGCAGGACACCAGCACATGAGAGCCTAGAGCAGTAGGTCTACCTATGGAGGACGAGCAGCGCACGTGACAGCATCCGAAACGGCCGTCGAGCTGATCGAGATCGCCGCCGCCGCCGCGGCCGACAAGCTCGCCACCGGCATCATCGCTTACGACGTGAGTGAGCAGCTCGTCATCACCGACGCGTTTCTGCTCTGCTCGGCGGGCAACGACCGGCAGGTCCGGGCGATCGTGGACGAGATCGAGGCCAAGCTGCGGCTGGCCGGAGCCAGGCCGGCCCGCCGCGAGGGCGAGCGCGAGGGCCGCTGGGTCCTGCTCGACTACATCGACGTCGTGATCCACATCCAGCATTCCGACGAGCGCTCCTTCTACATGCTCGAACGGCTGTGGAAGGACTGCCCGTTGATCCCGCTGCCCGAGCCCGCCGCCACCACCTCCGGTGGCCAGGGACCGGTGCCCGGCAGCGGAGAGCTGCGCTGAGCGCCGGCCCGGCCGCCCAGCCGGCCGCGGCGCCATCCATGCAGGCCCCGGCGCCGTTCATCCGCCTGGTGCTGTGGCGGCACGGCCAGACCGTGTGGAATGCCGAGCACCGCTTCCAGGGCCAGACCGACATCGACCTGGACGATACCGGAATGGGCCAGGCCGAGCGGGCGGCCCGGCTGCTCACCGCGCTGCGGCCGGACGCGATCATCTCCTCCGACCTGCGCCGGGCGGCGGCGACCGCAGCCCCGCTGGCCAGGCTCACCGGCCTGGAGGTCAGCTACGACAAGGACCTGCGGGAGCGCTACGGCGGCGTCTGGGAAGGCCTGACGGACAAGGAGATCCGGGAGCGGTACCCGGCGGCGCACGCCGCCTGGACCCCGCCCGAGGGTGAGACGACCGCCGCCGTCGCGCAGCGGGCCGGTGCCGCGCTGGAGCGGATCGCCGAGGCCGCGCCGCCGGGCGCGCGGGTAGTGGTGGTCAGCCATGGCGCGGCGATCAGGCTCGGTATGTCGCACTTGCTGGGCCTGCCCCAGGACCTGTGGTCGATCCTCGGCCCGCTGGCGAACTGCTCCTGGTCGGTGGTCGAACGCCGCAGGGAACGCTGGCGCCTGCTCGAGCACAACGCGGGCACCCTGCCCGAGCCTGCCCTCAGCGACGACAGGTAGCCGCATGAGCCGCAGATCGTACGTGGTGACCGGTGCTTCCACCGGGATCGGGCGGGCCTGCGTCGATCGGCTCGTGCACGGCGGCGCCCATGTGTGGGCCTGCGTGCGGGCCGATAAGGACGCCGAAGCGCTCAGCCAGGATCACGGCAGTAAGGTGACCGTGCTGCGGATGGACGTGACCGGCGACGAGTCGATCCGCTCGGCCGCGGAGCAGGTGGCCGCGGCGGGGCCACTGCACGGCCTGGTCAACAATGCCGGTGTCGCGCTGCCCGCTCCATTGGAGCACATCCCCATCGAGGTGTTCCGCCGCCAGATCGAGGTCAACCTGATCGGCCAGCTCGCGGTCACCCAGGCGATGCTGCCAGCGTTGCGCAAGACCCGCGAGCAGGGTGGCGACGCGCGGATCGTGATGATCGGCTCGATCGGCGGCCGGATCGCCGCGCCGATGCTCGGCGCCTATCACGCCTCGAAGTTCGGCCTGGTCGGCCTCGCCGACACGCTGCGCGCCGAGCTCGCCCCCTCGGGAATCCGGGTGATCCTCATCGAGCCCGGCGCCATCGCGACGCCAATCTGGAACCGTGGCGCCCAAGCAGCCGACGACCTGCTGGCGCAGGCCCAGCCCGAGCTCGTCCAGCGCTACTCCGCTCAGATCGAAAACGCCCGCAAGAGCGCCGCCCGTTCGGCCAGGCGCGGGCTGCCCCCGCCGCGCGCGGCCGCGGTGGTCGTCAAGGCCCTCACCGCGGTTAATCCCCGGCCTCGCTACCTGGTGGGCCCGGACGCTCACGCGGCGGCTGTGGTCGCCCAGCTCCCGCACCGCCTCCGCTACCGCCTCACCGCCGCCCGCTCATAGCCATCGGGCGCAGTCGGTCCGGCAGGGCTGGTCGCCCCATGATGATCGGGGCCGGCGGACCCGGCCGTGTTCTGCCGCCGCCCGGATGTTACGTGTGGGCCTCTCGAATTGGAAATTTGGTACGTTTCCCCAGGTCTTGTGTCTAACGCCCGAGACATGAGAACCTCTGGCGCGTACGCATGAGGCGAAGAGGGTCGGGGGGTGGCTGTGCGCCGGATGATGATTGCCGCCGGAATCGTGCTGCTGGGGGCATTTGGTGTGGCCGGGCTGGCCAGCCAGGGAACCGCCGGCGCCCAGACCGGATTAGCGCAAGCAGCCGGGGTCACGGCCACCGGCCCGGGCATCCACCGGGCAGTCACACCAGGCATCCACAGCACAGTCACGCCGGGCACCCACAGCACGGTCACGTCAGGCACACACCGGGCAGTCACGCTGGGCATTCGCCGGGCACTCGCCACGCCGCCGGCGCCGTTCCTTGAGTCCGTGTCGTCCCAGGGGCTCGGCGGCCTGGTGTCGTGGAACCCCGATCCCGTTGCGGACGGGGTGACGCAGTACACGGTCGAGGCGCTGCCGGCCAAGGGGAGCACGCCGCCACCCTCGTGCACCAGCCCGGTCACGGTGTCGGTGCCCGCGTCCGACTCGGCGGCCGTGGTCGGCGGGCTGTGCACCAACGTCGCCTACGTGGCCAAGGTGCGGGCCACCAACGCGGCCGGCCCGGGGGCGTACGGGCTGCCGTCCAACCCGTTCGACCCGCTGCCGGCCCAGGTGCCGGGTGCACCGCTGATCACCTCGGTGACCGGCCGCGACCAGGCGCTGGTCGTGTCCTGGTCCGCCCCGATGTCCAACGGCGGTGAGGCGCTGTCCGGGTATCAGGTGACGGCGACGGGTGGCGGCACGACGGTGCCGGTCAGCGTGGGCCCGACGGCGACGTCGGCGACCGTGCCGGGACTGACCGACGGGACCAGCTACCAGATTTCGGTGGTGGCGCAGAACCCGGTGGGCTCTTCGGCCGCCGCGACGTCGTCCGGCACGCCGCAGACGGCCTACCCGCCCGCCGCGCCCACGCAGTTCACCGCCGCCCCGGACGGTTCGGGGAACGTGGACCTGTCCTGGCAGCCGCCGGCCGACGACGGCGGCGCCTCGATCTCTTCGTATCAGGTGACCTACGAGGAGATGGTGCTCAACTCCAGCCAGCAGTGGGTGCCCGCGCCGGGTGCCACGCCGCAGACGGTGACCGTCTCGGCGTCTGCGGCCAGCTTCACGGTCAGCGGGCTGTCACCGGCGAACGCGTTCTGGTCGTTCTCCATCGCGGCGGTCAACTCGGCGGGGACCGGCACGCCGGCGTCGGCGGGCCAGCCGGTGGCCCCGCAGACGGCGACGACGTCGTCGACCGTGGTGCTGACGGCCTCGACCATGGCGGCGCTGGGCAGCAACGTCAACGGCAGCCTGACCTGGCCGGCCCCAGCGCCCTCGCAGATCACCGGGCTGACCGCCGGCGACACCATCGTGGCCGCCCCGGCCGCGGCCGCTCCGCAGGGCCTGCTCGACACGGTCGAGAGCGTCAGCCAGAACGCCTCGGGCGGCTACGTGATCGGCGTGGCCCAGGCGCCGCTGTCGGCCGCCTTCACCGGGCTCTCGCTGGCCAGTGCGGTGAATCCGCTGAGCACCGAGGGTGGCATCCGGGGACGGTTCCAGCCGGCGCTGCCCGGGATCCGGGTGCTGCCGCGGGTCTCCACCGGGCTGACGTTCAGCGAGGACATCACACTGTCGATCAGCTTCGGAGCCGGGCCGGTGCAGATTTCCGGCGAGATCGACTTCACCCCGACGGTCGGCATGAACATCGCCCTCACGCACGGGTTCCTCGGCGTTCCCGACGGCGCGATCATCTCGGCGTCGGCGTCGCTCGGGGTCAAGGCCTCGCTGCAGGCGACCCTGCAGGGCTCCACCAAGGTGCAGATCGGCGAGCTTGTCGGCGCCCCGGAGGACTACCAGGTGGGACCGGTCCCGGTCGTCGTGGTGCCGAAGGTGCCGATCTTCCTGACCGCGTCCGGCCAGATCAGCACGGAGGTCAGTGCCTCCATCACCATCGGCGCGCAGGCGACCTGGAACTCGCAGAACCCAGGGAGCTTGTCGGTCAAGAACCTGTCCACCCCGCTGTCCGTCTCGGGCAACCCGCTGCAGAACGTCTCGGCCAGCGCCACCGTCGGGTTCGCCGAGCAGCCGCAGATGGACCTCTACGACGCGTCAGGGCCCGACTTCGAGGTGGACGAGAACCTGGCGGCCACGGTCAACCCGTTCCCGCCGTCCGGCGGGGACTATTTCACGATCACGCCGTCGCTGAGCGAGAAGATCGGCTGGGATGTCGACCTGCTGAACTTCCACGCCTCGATCGAGGCGGAGATCGCCGCGCAGACGTTCCCCATCTTCGCCATTCCGGCCCCGCCCAGTGCCTTCATGACCGTGACACCGGCCAATCCGTCGGTCCCGGCCGGCGGCACCAAACAGTTCACCGCCACCCGAAGTTCGGGCGGCCCCAATCCGGTCACCTGGAGCCTGATCGGCAACGCCGGCGACACGATCTCCAGCACCGGCCTGCTGACCACGGTCGCCCCTGCTGGGCGCACGCTGATCGTGGTCGCGACCGACAGCACCGGTGCGGTCGGGGAAACCACGGTCACCGTGGGCACCACATTCAGCCCGCCGGCGAACCTGCAGGCCACCAGCGCCCTGGACGGTAAATCGGCGACCCTGACCTGGCAGCCGCCGTCCAAGACCGGCGGCTCCGGGCTGAAGAGCTACACGATCGTCACCAGCCCGCAGACCGTCACCACGACCGCCGCGGGGACGGCGAACAGCGCGACCATCACCCACCTGACCCCCGGGGTCAGCTACGACGTGTCGGTGTACGCCACCAACTCGGGCGGCCTGCGCTCACAGCCGGGCTCGATCGAGTTCACCCCCAGCGTGACGTGCTCGATCACCTTCACCAGCAGCACCAGCACCGACTGGTCGACGGCGGCGAACTGGGACAAGAAACGGGTACCGAACTCCAGCGACCTGGTCTGCATCAACGGCGGCAGCACGGTCAGCCTCACGTCGGCGGCCACCGTCTACGGCCTCACGCTGCAGGGTGTGCTGACCACGACCGGCTCGCTCACCGCCACCGACCTGCTGGCCGTGCAGGGCGAACTGACCGGGGCCGGGACGGTGACCGCCGCGCCTGGGGCCACGCTCAACCTGGACCAGGCCATCCTGTCCGGCACGCACCTGGTGAACGACGGGCAGGGCACGGTCACGGTGAACGGGACCGAGGTGGCGGGGAAGGCCACGCTGGAGAACGCCGGGACGCTTACCCTGGCCGACGGGTCAGACATCAGCTGGGACGGCACCGCCGGTGGCAAGCTGCTCAACGATGCCGGCGGGACCATCAGCTACGGCGGCGGGTCCAGCGGCGCCGAAATCGACCCGCCGATGACCGACAGCGGGACGGTCTCAGCCGCGCGCGGGACGCTGGCGGTGACCGGCACGGTCACCGTGACCGCTAGCAGTTCGTTCAGCGGCGGCGGCACGATCCGGCTGGAATCCACGGTGAAGCCATCGGGTTCCGGGGTGCAGTTCACCGATGTGACCGTGGACGGGCCCCTGACCGGGCCGGGCACGCTGACCGTCCCGGCGGGCGGTTCGGTGGCGATGAACCCCGGGTCGGCCCTGGCCTCCGGGATCGACCTGGTCAACCGGGGCAACCTGACGCTGGCGGCGGGCGGTGGCGTCGTGTTGAGGGGAGCCTCAACGCTGGAGAACGCCGGGACGCTGACGCTGGCGGACGGCTCGGATCTTGCCTGGGACGGCAACACCAATGGCAAGCTGCTCAACGATGCCGGGGCAACGATCAGCTACGGCGGCGGCGTCAACGGCGCCGAAATCGACCCGCCGATGACCGACGGTGGGACCGTCTCGGCGTCGGGCGGCATCCTGATGGTGACCGGCAAGGTCACGCTGACCAGCACCAATGCGTTCGGTGGGGGCGGTGCGATCCTGCTGGAAGCCCCGGTGAGCCCGTCCGGCTCCGGCGTGGACCTGTCCGGTGTAACCGTGGACGGGACCCTGACCGGGCCGGGCACGCTGACCGTGCCCGCCGGCGGCACCGTGCTGATGGACCCCGGGTCGGCCCTGGCCTCCGGGATCGACCTGGTCAACCAGGGCAACCTGACGATAACCGCCGGGCGTGCGGTCCAGCTGGAAGGAGCGTCCACGCTGGAGAACGCCGGGACGCTGACGCTGGCCGACAACACCGACCTTGGCTGGGACGGAAATACCAAGGGCAAACTGGTCAACGACGCGGGAGCGGCAATCAGCTATGGCGGCGGCTCCAGCGGCGCCGAGATCGACCCGCCGATCACCAACAGCGGGACGGTCTCGGCGTCCGGCGGCACGCTGACCGTGACCGGGCCGGTCACCGTGACCAGCACTGGCTCGTTCACGGGCAACGGCACGATCCTGCTGGAATCCACGGTGAGCCCGTCCGGCTCCGGCGTGGACCTGTCCGGCGTGACGGTGACCGGCGCGCTGACCGGCCCGGGCACGCTCACGGTGCCCACCGGGGGCTCGGTCACGCTGAACCCCGGGTCGTCACTGAACGGCATCGACCTGGTCAACCAGGGGATCCTGACGCTGGCCACGGGGCCTCAGGCCGAGCTGGAGGGCGCGTCCACGCTGGAGAACGCCGGGACGCTGACGCTGGCGGACAGCTCGGACCTCGGCTGGGACGGCAACAGCGGCGGGCAGTTGATCAACGATGCCAGTGGCACGATCACCTACGCCGGCGGTCCCAACGGAGCCGAGATCGACCCGCCGTTCGACAACCACGGGGCGGTGTCGGTCGCCGCAGGCACCCTCTACGTCTACAACGGCAACACCACGAACGCGTCGGACACCGGGAGCTACAGCGCGACCGGCTCGGGTGTCATCGACTTCGCCTCCGGCGCCCGGGTGCTGGGCAGCACGTTCACCTTCAACGGCCCGGGGCAACTGGCCGTCACGGGCGGGCAGGTGACCGTCCCGGGCGCGGTGACCATCGCCAACCTGGCGGTGAGCGGAAGCGGCGAGGTGTCCGGCCCCGGCCAGGTCACCGTGCCGTCGGGCGGGCAGTTGTCGCTGCAGGCGGGGGCGACGCTGGACGGCGGCCTGACCCTGATCAACGATGGGGCGGCCAGCATCCAGACGTCCAGCAGCGGTGGCGCCGTATCGGTCAGCGGCGGGACGGTGATGCAGAACTTCGGCACGATGACGCTGGCCGACAGTGCCGACATCGCCTACCCGGCCGATCCCGGGCAGCTCATCAACGAGGCCGGCGGGACGGTCAGCTACGCCGGCGGCGTCAACGGTGCACAGATCGCCGTGCCGTTCGACAACCACGGGACCGTCACGCTCAGCACCGGCGTGCGTGGCGGCACGCTCTACATCGAGAGCGGGAACACCACAGGCGCCTCCGACACCGGCACCTACAGCGCAAGCAGCACCGGCGTCGTCGAATTCGACTACGGCACCAGGGTGCTGGGCAGCACGTTCACCTTCAATGGCCCCGGGCGGCTGAACATCGTCAGCGGGCAGGTGGTCGTCCCAGGCAGCGTGAGCATCCCGAACCTGGGCGTGATAGCGAGCGGGGACCTGACCGGGCCCGGCCGGCTCACCATCCCGTCGGGCGGCAAGCTGAGCCTGCAGGCGGGGGCGACCCTCAGCGGCAGGCTGACCGTGGTCAACGATGGCACGGCGAACGTGCAGACGCCCAACGGCGGCGATGTCTCCATCACCGGTGGCACGACGCTGCAGAACTTCGGCACGCTGGCGCTCTCCGACGACGGCGACATCGCCTACCCGGCCGATCCCGGGCAGATCATCAACGAGGCCGGCGCGACCCTCAGCTACACCGGTGGCACCCTGGGCGCCACGATCGATGTGCCGTTCGACAACTACGGGACGGTCGCCGCCAACGTGGCCACCCGCGGCGGCACCCTTTACATCGACAGCGGCAACACCTCGAACGCCGCCGACACCGGCACCTACAGCGCCAGCAGCCAGGGCGCGGTCAACTTCGAGTATGGCACCCGGGTGCTGGCCGCGACCGCGACGCTCAAGGGACCCGGCGCGATCCAGGTGTCCGGGGGAGACGTGATCGACTCGGCGGTGGGCAGCGGTCCCGCCCTGCAACTGCAGTCGGGCACCCTCGAGATCACCCCACAGGCGAGCGGCAGCCTGGCCTCGTTCGTCGAGAACTCACCGGCCACGCTCCAGTTCGACGTGTCATCGGCCACGCCGCAGACCGAGCCCGCCCAGATCGGCATCACGGGTTCGGCGGCGCTGGGCGGGACCTTCGTGCTGGAGCCCGCCGCCGGGTTCGTGCCGCCGGCGGGAACCGTGCTGCACCTGCTCGACTACGCGTCGGTCTCCGGCAAGTTCGCGGCCATCGACTACCCGGCGGGGAACGTGAAGTACACGCTGACCGCGGGCACCACCTCGATGACGGTCACGGCGAGTCCGGCTGCGGCCCCACTGCACCACCTCGCCGTGCCCTGATCACCGGCGGCGGTCATCCTCCTGCTCCGGCAGGACGGTGTGGATGGTGACGTAGGGGCCGGAGCGGTCGTAGCGTGCCGCCGGCCAGTGACCGGCGATCATGGAAAGCGCCCGGCGGTTCTCGGCGAGCACGTCCATGGCCATCGCGGTGGCGCCGCGTGCCTTCGCCCGCGCGGCCAGCTCCCGGGTCAGCGCGGAGCCCACGCCCTGCCCCTGCCTGGCGTCGGTCACCGTCACGCCGATCTCGGTGATGCGGGCGCCGGAGGCGTCGGTCAGGTCCGCCGCGATGGCGTGCCCGATGATCGCGCCTGCCTCGGTCGCCACGACCGCGTCGATGTTCTCCCCGTCGCCGGCCAGACGGCGCACCGCGGCCGTGTTCGCTCCCGGGGCGCCGGTGAAGAACCTCAGGTAGCGGGTCTGCGGCGACAGCCCGGCGAGGAAGGCCCTGATCGCGTCGCAGTCCCCGGTGCCCGCCTGCCGGATCGCGGTCCGCCGGGAGTCATCCTGAATTCGTTTCACAGACCCAGGGTGGCCCGCGATTGCTGTGTCTGTCAACTAGACCTAGCATTTCGGTCATGGACCGGCCTTGGATACTGGACTACGACACGGACAACTGCGCGATCGGCGCCGCGGTCGGCATCATCGGCGAGAAGTGGACCTTCCTCGTGCTGCGCGAGGTGTTCAACGGGGTCCGGCGGTTCGCTGAGATGCAACGGCGCACCCAGGCACCGCGGCAGATCCTCAGCGACCGGCTCTCCCGCCTGGTCGGGCAGGGGCTGCTGCGGCGGGTGCCCTACCAGGAAGCGGGGCAGCGCAGCCGCCACGAGTACCGGCTGACCGAAAAGGGGCTGGACCTCTACCCGGTGCTCGTCGCCCTGATGGAGTGGGGCGACAAGTACGCCCTTGGCCTGGACGGCCCCGCGGTCAGGCTCACCCACCGCGGCTGTGGTGAGCCCGTCCGGCTCGGCCTCACCTGCGCGGCGGGGCACACGGTCGGCTCGGCCCGGGAGGTGACGCCGCGGCCGGGCCCCGGGGCGCGCAAGATCGCCTAGCTTTCCGGACGGAAAAGGCCTGCCCGGCAGGACGGCCGCTGAACGCGGCTGCACCTTGCCGGGCAGGCCAGAGTGTTACCCGCGGTGTTAACCGATCGTGTACTTGTAGGGGAAGGCCGCGACGTCGCTCGCCGTGGGGAACGGGGAGAGCGCCTCGAGAGCCCAGGTCACGTCGCCCGCGGCGAGTGAGGTGTCGTCGACGAAGATCGTGCCCGTCACCGTGCTTCCCGGTTTGCCCTGCGGCGTGATGGTCACCGGGATGGTCACGGACTGCCCCGGCTCCACGACGTAGGGGTTGATGACCGTGCCGGGGCTGATGCTCTGCTGCCACAGATCCCCGGTGGGCGAGGACACCGACGGGTCGAACGCCCGGGCGGTCGCGGTCATCGACGTCGTGGTCGTCACCGGCGGGAGTGCCGTGGTGCCGTCCGGGCCCTTCTGGAACGGGCTGACGACCCACAGCCCGTTGGTCACCGACGGCGACTTGAACGTGCCCGTCGCGGTGGTGCCGGTGCTGGAGAACAGGTCAGGGTCTCCGAAGTACGACCAGAAGTCGAAGTAGACCGGCTTGGCGGCCGTGGCGGCCGCCGTGATGGCCGTGGTATGGCTGGGCACGAAGTACTCCGGCGGCGTGCCGGTGATCGGCACCTGTACGGTCCCGTTGGTTTGCGAGGGCAGCGGGTAAGTCGTGGATGACGTGAGCCTGCCGTCCACGAAGTACTCCTCGGGAACCTTGCCGGTGTTCCTGATGTGGATGCTGACAGTCTTCGGCGTGCCCGGCGCCAGTCTGGTGGCCGCCGAGTCCGGCAGGCCCCGGACGGACGCGCCGCCCAGCGCGGTGTTCAGCTTGACGGTGAACGGCTGGGACAGCGTGGTGCCCGCCACCTGGCCGTAGAAACCGATGATCAGCGTCCACAGCCCGGCCGACGGATGGAGCACGTGCAGCTCCGCGCCGTCCTGCGGCTCGGGCACGAACCCACCGCCCGCACCGATCCCGAGCAGGGAGTTGGCCGCGGTGGACGCCGCCTGATGGGTGCTGGGATCGACCAGCATGGCGACGAACGGGTTGCTCGAGTTTGCCATGGTGATCTGGGCGTTCAGCTCCGGCAGCCCGGACGGGATCTTGACCTGGTAGAACGCGGCCTGGCCCTCCGACTGCTGCCGGCCGTTGCCGCCGTTGAGCGTGCCGGTGAACGTGGTGCTCGGCGACGGCACCGGTACCAGCGACCGCAGCGTGACCGCGATCGTCGTCGTCTTGGCGAACGACGGCTCCGAGGCGTGGCTGGTCAGGACGATGGCAGCCGCCTTGTCGCCGGGTGCGGCCGGGGTGTCGGCGGACAGCGTGATCTGCTTGGACGCACCCGGCGCCAGGGTCAGCGAGTGGGCCGACAGCGTGCCGAACACCTTCCACGCAGCCACCTGCGCCCCGAACAGCACGGTGCCGGTGGTTCCGCCGGCTGCCGACGGAGCGCTGCTGATCAGGGCGGTCCACTTGCCAGGCAGCGGGTTGGCCACCTGGGCGATGCTGAAGTTGCCCGCGCCCTGCGGCAGGTTGTACTCGGCCAGGTCGCCGTTGGGGTCGATCAGGCTGAGGTTGACCCTGGCCGCGCCGTCACCGGCCGGCCCGGGGGCTTTGAACGCGATCATCCCCTGCAGCCGGGCCTGCCCCTTGGGCACGGTGAAGCCGACCGTGGCCGCGTTGCCGGTGGAGTCGCTGAGCGTCACCTTGGTGTTGCGGACGCTGGTGTAGGTGCCGAGCGTCCGGCTGGACACGCCCACGGTCACGGTCTTGGACCCGTCGTTTGTGATCTTGTCGTTGAGCTTCTGGAGCGTGCCGGGGAAGCCGGACGCGTGCAACTGGTTGCTGCTCTGCACGATCGCGCCGCCCGATGCGCCGCTGGTGCCCGGCCAGGACTTGGCGGCGAGCACGGCCTGGTAGGCGTCCAGCATCCCGTTGCCCTGCTGCTCGGCCGGGGCTCCGACGTCCTCGGCGGTTGAGGTGATGATCTGCTTCACCACCGCGGGCGAGGGGTCCTTCCCGCCGTGCGCCTTGGCATAGGCCTGGATGACCAGCGCGGCCACGCCCGCGGTGAGCGGTGCCGCCTCACTGGTGCCGCCGGACAGGTCCACCGGCGCCGCCTTGCCGGCGAAGTTCGTGCAGGCTGCGAACAGCTTCGGCTTCGGGGTGCACAGCGTCCAGTTCAGGTCGCCGGGCGCCACGACGTCGAGGGTCTGGCCGTTCTGCGCGAAACCGGCCGAACTGAGCCCGCTGATGTTGTTGTTCAGCCAGCCCTTGACGCCGGGGGCGAAGATCCCGCCGATGCCGGTCTGCGCGTAGGCGCGGTAGGTGGTGGTCGCGCCGGCCGAGATGAGGTTCGGGTCGGTGCTGGGGGAGCCGATGGTGTTGGAGTCGCCGGCGTCGCCCGTCGAGACGGTCACCGTGGTCCCGGCGGCCACCGCCGCGTCGTCCGCCATCCGGACCAGATCCAGGCTGCCCGCGTCCGGGAATGGATTGTCGCCGAATGATTCGTTCAGCACATTGACATGGTCAACGTTGACCGCATAGTTGATAGCTTCAACGAAGACTGAGTTGAATGCCTCGTTCAGCGAACCGAAGACGTCGAGACCTACCAGGCTGGCGCCGGGTGCAACGCCAAGAATGCGGATGTTGCAGGCCCGGTTGAGACCCACCCCATATCCGGCGACATTATAGGTGTGCAGTCCCTGTGCCGCAATCGAGCTGGAGTCAAGGAACGCCTCGCCACCGCTCGTCGGCCCATTGCTGCCGGTGTTGCTGAAATCCTGGTAGTCGGCGAAGACGTGCTGTCCGTTAGAACGGATGAAGTCCTGATTGTTCGGGTCCACGCCGTCGGCGATGAAGCCGACCTTCACGCCGGCGCCGGTGTAACCGAGCCCCTGCGCGGACGGCCCCTTGCCGCTCTGGGTGGCCGCGTGGATCTGCTCGATGGCCTGCGGGTCGAGCTGCACCTGTCCCTTCGGGGCGCACGCCCCGGGCAACGGTGTCTGGCCGCTGGAGCGCACCGTCGACCTGGAGCCGGGCGTCCTGCCAGGTAGCGGGCTCGCCAGCCGGATCTGCTCGTCGGGCAGCACCTTGGCGACGGCCGGATCGGCGGCGAGCCGGGCGGCCTCGGCCGGGGAAACCGTGGCCGCGAGGCCGTTGATGACCTGGTAGGTCCGGATGTTCTGCGCGTGGCTCATCCTGAGCTGGCTGATCACTGGCCGCTGAATGCTGGCGATGGCGGCGTCCCGCCGGGTTCGCGTGGTGGCCGTGTCCGGCAAGGCGCTGAGCTGATTCTTGAAGAGGACAATCACCTTGTCGTTCACTTTGCCGGACAGTGCTCGACTGGATAGGGCTCGACTGGATAGGGCCGGACCGGATAGGGCTCGACCAGATAGGCCCGGCCGAGACTGCGTCAGCGTTTTCTGTGTGTGCGCCGATGCCGCTGCCATGGCACCCGGCGAAAACGCCAGGCTCGTCCCCACCGTTAGTAGGCACGCAGTTACGATATGGACACTTCTTTTGACGGGCATATATCTCCTCCGCTCCCGCCCTCGCTCGGCTCTGCGGCGTAAACGCTAGCGATGCCCGCATCGAGTGTCTAGAGTTGATAACTAATAGTTTTCGTTGTTTTATTCACAGAAAGGGCCGCTCACCGGGTAGGTGAGCGGCCCCTTTCTGAGATGGGTTAGCTGGCGGCCACGGTGTAGCCGGCGGTCCCGACGAGGGTGTCGTGGAGGTTGCCGCGCTCCTGGATGTAGCCGGTGCCGTTGTTGCCGTTGAAGGTGTTCGTGCCCGGGCGGCCCCCGATCATCCAGGTCTGACCGGTGCTGCTTCCGTTGAGCTGGTCGTTGCCGCCGTTGCCGATCAGCAGCACGCTGCCGCTGCCGTCGTTGGCCAGGAAGGCGTTGCCAGTGCCCGGCTTGGCGCACAGCACCACGTCGTTTCCGGTCGTCGTCTGCGTGTTGCTCGGGGTGCAGGTCTCCCCGGTGGTGAACGTGGAGTCAGTTGCCCACGGAAAGAAGTTGACATCGGAGGACACCGACGCGTTGGCGGGAGCTCCGAAACTCCACCCGGACGGCCCGGTGGCATCTCCCCACCAGTCATCGGTGGCCTTGAGGATCGAGGTGCTCTGGTTGTCGACCCCGCTGGCTGTCCCGATCGTATCCGTCGTGGCCGTCAGACCCACGGCCTTGTCACCGGCCGCACGGTCGGACGCCACCAGGATGCCGTCCTGGCTGGCCCCGGTGATGGTGTCGCCCGTGGCTGCGTCGTTGGGCTTGATCGTCTGCCCGGTGTACTGGGCTATCTCGATGCCGACCTCGCTGGTGCCGGACAGGATGGATGTTGCGATGGACGACTTGCCCTGGTCGAAGTAGGCGTTCTCGTACCGGTTGGCCAGGTTCATGCCGGTGAAGTTGACCGCGACCGGCGAGAACTTCGGCGGTGGCGTGTAATACGCCCACGCGTAGTCCTCGATGTTGTAGACACCCATGTCGCAGTTCTGAACGGTCGTGGACGACACGCTCGTCGCGCCGCTGTCGAACACCAGGATCCCGCCGTCCTGCACCTGGCTGAACCCGTTGGGGCCGCAGCCGCCGGCGGAGTCATTGCACTCGTCCCCCGAGATGACCGACTTGCTGATCGACGCGGTGGCCCTGTCACTGACCTGGATTCCGTTCTGGGCGATGGCCGTGGTGGGCCCGGCGCCGGTGACCGTGGTCCCGGTGATCGTGGCATGGCTGCCCGCCCCATCCACGGTGATCCCGTTCTTCTGGTAGCTCTCGACCACGTCGTTGCTCAGCGTGGCCTTCCCTGGGTCGGCGGTGGTGCCGGTGAGGGCCAGGCCGACCTGGATGCCGACCCCGCCCTGGCATCCATCCTGGGCCGGGTCGCCGCCGATGTTCTCGACCGCGGAGTGTGACATGGCCAGCGTGGCCCCGCCGAGGACGGCCACCCCGTAGATCGAGTCGTAGCACACCAGGGCCGGCCAGTTGCCCTCGATGGTGAAGCCAGAGATGCTTACCGTGACCGCGCCGCAGATGTCGACCACGTCCTGGTTGGGCTGGCTGCCGCCGTCGGCGTCACAGGCCGTCAGGTTGCTGGCCGGAGTGGCCGGGCCGGCCACGGTCACGCTGCCCACCGTCTTCAGGACGACCGACTGGGTGATGGCCAGCTGCTCGTCGTAGGTGCCAGCACACACCTTGATGATGGTGCCAGCGGTCGTCACCGCGGACAGCGCGGCGGAGATGGTGGGGTACCCCGGAGCGGCGCAGCTTGTGTTGTTCCCCACCGCCACCGTGTTCGAGACCCACTCGGTGGGCACGACGCGCGGCACGGCTTGGGGGCGGGTGCGCGGCTCCGGAACGTGCCGGGCTCGGGGCGCTCCCAGGCCGAAGGGTGAAATCCGGTGGTGACCGGTTAAAGCAGCCACAGCATGTGGCGCGGCGGCCGCCGAGGCCGGTGCCGCGCCCAAACCGGCGCAGGTTGCCAGCCAGCCGAGGGCGGCCGTGCACAGGACCAGATTCCGCCACTGTAATCTCATGTTTCTCCTCCCGTTTCGGTCATCTTGACCCGAAGTTCCTAGCCCCGCATCCGTGGCTGAAAGACACATTAGCAATATATTTTTTCAACACCTGGCCAGTCATTCTGTCAGTTATGAACCACACTCTGGCCACGCCATTCTTGTTAAGTAAAGAATGCGCCACAGGCAAGTATCATCCACCCCAAGGTTGGGGTCAATGTTCCAGATGTTACCGTTGATGCCGCGCATGTGGCGCATGATGCGCAGGCTATCCCCGACCGGCAGGTTGCGGCGCCAACCCGGGCGACACGGCGCTGACCTGGGAGTCCGCCCATCATCGTAACAATTTATAAATAAGACTTTCCAAAATACCGGTGGCTGCCGTAATAATCTATCCGGCATCTGCGAAGGAGAATAGTAATGATCGAGCGGCCCGACCCGCCCCTGATCGCGCCCGAGCGCGAGATGCTGCGGGCATTCCTCGACTATCACAGAGGCACGCTCGCCATCAAATGCGAGGGTTTGTCCGACGAGGAGTTGCGGCGCCAGTCCATGCCGCCGTCGGCGCTGTCGCTGCTGGGCCTGTTGCGGCACATGGCCGAGGTGGAGCGCACCTGGTTCCGGATGGCGATCAACGGCGAGGATATCCCGCTGGTGTGGTCGGACCGGGGTGACTACCAGGCCGCCTACGACGCGAGCGGGGCCAGCGGCGCGGAGGCGTTCGCCGCCTGGGAGGCGGAGGTGGCGCACGCACGCCGGATCGAGCGGGAGGCGGAGTCGCTGGACGTGACCGTCTACTGGCCCCGGTGGGGCGAGGACATATCGCTGCGCCTGGTCATGATGCACATGATCCACGAGTATGCGCGGCACAGCGGGCACGCCGACCTGCTGCGCGAGGGGGTCGACGGCACGGTCGGCGTCTGACCGCCGCTCAGGCCGGGGACCTGCTCCGTCACCAGCGGACGCGATGGGGCCGAGCATGGTGTCCAGTGCTCCGGCGGGATCATGCCACCTACACCGAAGCCCAGGGACTGTCTGGACGGCGCCGCGCCGGGGCTCCATTGATGATCGTGCCGCTTGCACCGGATCCCGGGAGTGTCTGGGCGGTGCCGCGGCTGGGGCTCCATTGA
>Ga0209166_10001471_pt1 | contig 19557 bp, 16 predicted proteins | sample Coa_R1_3_FD_187151 | JGI IMG/M metagenome (GOLD analysis project Ga0209166, IMG submission 187151) | Surface soil microbial communities from Centralia Pennsylvania, which are recovering from an underground coalmine fire - Coalmine... | ecosystem: Environmental > Terrestrial > Soil >... | reverse complement strand
CTATCCATTGCCCGCCCGGTTGAGAAACGCAGTCCCCCCGCGTACAATGAGCGGTAGCCGCTTGTCGCCCCGAGCGGCCTCATGATATAAGGACTTTTTTGCCGGTTGTGCCGATTTCTCACAGAAGCCCCCGGCCTGAAGTTTGACAAAGGAGACCTCGAATGGCTTACGTGATCGCCGAGCCTTGCATCGGCACAAAAGACACCGCCTGCGTGGATGTTTGCCCGGTGGATTGCATCCACCCGCGCAAGGATGAGCCGGAGTTCGCCGCAGAAACGCAGCTGTACATCCATCCAACCGAATGCATTGATTGCGGCGCCTGCGTCCCGGTTTGCCCGGTGACCGCCATTTTTGCGTTGGAAGATTTGCCTGAAAAGTGGGCCAGCTTCACGCCCGTCAACGCCGATTGGTACGCCAAGCGAGGAAAGTAGACGATTCTCTTAGCTTGTTTTGCCGGGACTCTCAGGCGGCACCTGCGTGCCGCCTTTTTCTTGCAAGTGAGGACAAGGTTTTGACGGGGAGCGCCTTGATCGGCCTGTGGCAGGCAAGTCCATGAGTTCCTTTTGAGATCTTTCGCCCGCGCCAACTCTTTTCCTCTTAAAATCATCTATGACGGAGTCCGCCCCTGGGGAGGTTTTGTTTGAAGGCCATTCGCAGTTGCTTTACAGCAGCGTCCGCGTTTCTATCCCTTTCCGCGGTTTTCTTTTCAGCAGCTAATGCCCAGACGCCGGCCAATCACAAGGCGCAACCTCCTCATGGCCCAGCCACCCTCGAAGGCAATTGGGCTGGCTCGCTCCAGGCCGGCGATGCGGTTCTGCATCTCGTTCTGCATGTTTCCAAGGCCGGAGATGGTGCTTTCAAAGCCACGATCGATAGCCTCGATCAAGCCGTTTACGGAATTGAAGTCACGGCTTTGACGCAAAGCGAGTCCGAGATTCACTTCAGTGTCTCTTCCGTCGGCGCTCAATTTGAAGGGAAATTTTCAGCGGACCACGCGCGGATTGAAGGTATTTGGTCTCAAGGAAATGTCGGGCTTCCCCTTTCCTTTCATCGTGAAGCCGCTGGCGCGGGAGCGAAAAAGCCTGGTGATGCCGTCTTCAGCGCAGAAGGTGTGTGGCAAGGGGCGCTGGAAGCCAACGGCCTTCGCTTGCGTTTTCAACTCCATGTCAACCACGACGATCAGAAGCATCTCGTTGCGGCCCTCGACAGTCCGGATCAAGGCATCAGCGGACTTCCGGCCGTCAACGTCAGCCAGAAGCTCACCGTCTTTCATTTTGAAATCCCCGTAGTGCAGGGTGTCTACGAAGGCAATCTGAACGCCGCGAAGTCGCTCATCACCGGGAACTGGACTCAGGGCGGCATCACACACAACCTGAATTTTCAACGCTCCGATCAACTTATAGAACTTGTGCGGCCGCAAAATCCCAAGAAGCCTTACCCCTACCGCGAAGAAGAGGTAACTTTTACCAATCCCAAGGCGCAAGTTTCGCTCGCTGGTACGCTGACGCTTCCCTCCGGCCAGGGTCCGTTTCCTGCCGTCATTCTCATTGCCGGCTCGGGACCTCACGATCGCGATGAAGATGTCGCCGGGCATCGGCCGTTTCTCGTGCTTGCCGACTTTCTTACGCGCAAAGGCATTGCTGTTCTTCGCTACGACAAGCGCGGCATTGGCAAGTCCACTGGAAATTTTGACCAGGCCACCACCGAAGACTTCGCCAGTGACGCAACCGCGGCGCTCGATTACCTGAAATCACACAAGGAAATCAACGCCAAGAAAATCGGCCTCATCGGTCATAGCGAAGGCGGACTCATTGCTCCCATGATCGCTTCGCGCTCTTCCGACGTGGCCTGGGTGGTCCTGCTCGCGGCTCCCGGCCTGAAGGGCGAACAAATCATGCTGCTGCAGTCCGAGATGATTCTGAAAGCTGCCGGCTTCGACGACGACCGCATCGCCAAGGCGCGCGATTTCAGCTTGCAGTCTTATGCTTTGGCGCGCAAAGAAAAAAACCCGGAGGTGCTCGAGACCAAGTTATCGGAGCTTGTCGACTCCACCGGCATGAGCACCACGCTGCCGCCGACAACTCTCAAGCCCCAAGCCAAGATGATGACCTCGGCCTGGTTTCGCTTCTTCCTGGATTACGATCCCATCCCAGCTCTGAAGAAAACACCGTGCCCCGTTCTGGCCCTCAACGGCGACAAGGACTTGCAGATCGCCTCGAAAGAAAATCTCGCGCAAATCGAGAAAGCTCTTAAGGAAGGCGGCAACAAGGATCTTGAGACGCATGAACTTGCCGGCCTGAACCATCTCTTTCAGCACGCTCCAACCGGCTCGCCCACCGAATACGGCGGCATCCAGGAGACTTTCGCCCCCGAAGCTCTCACCTTCGTTTCCGACTGGATCCTCAAGCGCACCACTCCCTGATCTGTGACGCGCATCACCCTTGCATATTTGTTGCATACCATTGGCGGTTTGAATTCATAAAATTGCGCGGCTTGCTATCATGGTAGAGACCAAGAAAGTAGAAAGAAAAAACCGTCCCCATGCCGCAGACCTTCCATCTTGCTCTCCTCATTCATGCCCACCAGCCTTGCGGCAATTTCGAACACGTTTTTAAAAAAGCGTACGAGGATTCCTACCTTCCGTTCCTGCAGCAGCTCGAAAATCATCCCGGCATTCATGTGGGTCTTCATTATTCCGGCCCGCTTCTCACCTGGATGGAAAAGCATCGCCCTGAATATTTTGACGGCCTGAAAAAACTGGTCCAGAGCGGACACGTCGAACTCGTAGGCGGCGGATTTTACGAGCCGATCCTCGTTTCCATACCGCCCGAAGACCAGTGCGAGCAAATCACCCGCTTGGCCAGCTACCTGGAGCAACATTTTGGACAGCGGCCCTCCGGTGCCTGGCTTGCCGAGCGCGTCTGGGAACCGCAGCTTCCCACGGCCCTCGCCAACGCGAAGGTCGCCTACACACTCGTGGACGATATGCACTTTCTTGCCGCCGGCTTCGAGCCGGAAGAACTCTTCGGCGCGTACATCGCCGAAGACCGCGGCAAAAGCGTGTGGCTCTATCCCGGCCAGAAGAAACTGCGCTACATCGTGCCCTTCGGAAAAGTCGAGGAGGTCATCACCTTTTTGCGCGAGGCTGCCAATGTTCATCCCGACGGCGTGGCGGCCATGGGCGACGACATGGAGAAATTTGGCGTCTGGCCCGGCACGAACAAACTCTGTTACCAGGACGGCTGGCTCTCCGATTTCTTTGCCGAACTAGAAAAAAACTCGGATTGGCTCAACGTGTGCACTCCCGGCGAATATCTGGCTTCCCATTCGCCTTTGGGCCGCGCCGATCTTCCCACCGCTTCCTATACCGAAATGATGGAGTGGGCGTTTCCGACGCGCGTGCGCCAGCGCTTTCACGCTGTGCTGCAGGAATTTGGCTCGCGCCCGGAAGTGCTTGCGTTCCTGCGCGGCGGGTCCTGGCGCGGCTTTTTCCGCAAATATCCCGAATCCAATCTGTTGAACAAGAAAATGCTGCGCGTTTCCGCGCGCATCGCCGCCGCAACTGCCGCGCCCGCTTGTGATGAGCGAGAAAAACAGGCTGCTGACGTCACCGAAGCCCGCGATTTGCTCTTAAGAGCGCAGTGCAATGACGCTTACTGGCACGGCATTTTCGGCGGCATCTATGCGCCGCATCTTCGCACCGATCCCGCGCGCAATCTCATTCGCGCCGAAGCGATTGCCGACCGCCTCACGCCTGGTGCATCCGCGCCGCGCGTCGAAATGCTCGACTATGACGCCGATGGCGCGAGCGAACTGCTCTTCACCTCGCCCGAATTTCAGGCGCTTCTGAAACCCAGCGACGGCGGCACCCTTGCCGCGCTCGATTTTCGTCCGGCGGCGGCCACGCTCATCAACTCCATTTTGCGCCGCCCCGAGTCTTATCACACGCGCTTGCGCGAAGCCGCCGCGGGAACTAGCGCCACCGGCGCAGCCGTCTCTATTCACGAACAGACGCGCGTCAAGGAGCCCGGCCTTGAGCGATTTCTTCGCTACGACCGCTGGCCGCGCCACGCCTTCCGCATCCTCATTTTCGATCCCTCGCGAACGCAGGCCGATTACGAGACACTCGAGCTGCGCGAAGACGCCGCGTTTGCCGGCAGTGCCTACACGCTTAAGAACTCCGGCGCGAACAGCGCCGAGCTTTTCTGCGCGGATTCGCTTCTTATACACGACAAAACCAAGGCGACTGCGCCGAGGCTTCTTCTCTTCAAAACCTTCTCGTTCAATTCGTGTACCAACGGTTTCGAAGTCTTCTGCGAAATTCAGCTCAAGCTCAAAGAACTTCTGGAGAAGCCCGTTGCCGTGGGAATCGAATCCATCATCAATTTCCTCGCTCCCACGGAGCCAGATCGTTTCTTCGAAACTCCCGACGGCCGTGCGAATCTTCGCTTCAGCGGCACGCTCCCCGCGCCCATTCTGCGCATGGAAGACGGTTGGCAGCGCATTCGCGTCGCCTTGCACGCGCCTCTGGCCGAAGGATACTGGATCGCGCCGATTGAAACCGTTTCTGAATCCGAAGAGGGCTTCGAGCGCGTCTACCAGGGCTCGCAGATTCTCGCCGTCTGGCATCCGCCGCTGACCACGCAAAAAGTCTGGTCCACGCGCCTCGTCTGGCGCCTCGAATCGTTCTGAAGCAATCCTGCCGCCCTCTGAACGTGTTTTGGTCTGTTGATGCGTTCCAGAATGGGCCCTTCGCTTCGCTCCCCTCGAGGCTCGGGGCAAGCAGGGTAAAGAAAGAATAGACCCACACCCCGGCAGTTTTCGTAAGAGCAGCAAACAAAGGACTTACGGTATACGGAACTTGGAAGAACCTACGGAACTTTGTAGCCGTGCTGGAAAGAAGACAGGGAGTACGTACACCCCCGGCAATTCGTATCGTTATCAAAACAAGAGGCTTACTAAATTTGATGGTTGTAAGTGATTGAAAAGAAAGAAGGGGCAAAGGGCTTGGCAAGTTGTTGTCGATGAAACCTAGAGGCCGCGATGGAGGGAAAAGGACCAGGCAGACAGGTTCCGAAGGGTTGGAAACGCCCAGGCGGTGTTGTGCGCTTGCAAACACGCGGAAAGGTAGCATGGCGGGTATCAGATAGTCAAGTATTAAGCAGGGAACGGGAGAAATTGAGGGTTGAATGGCGAGGATGGCGGGGTGAATGGTTCACCGTCGGGCGCAGGGCAAATGGGAAAAAGCAAAGTCAAAACCCGCAGCCTTAAAAACCGAAAGCTGCGGCACCCGTTCCCTTCCTCTTCGCCACCCGCCCGCGAGAGTGCGCGTGCACGCGCATCGCTGATGGAAATCCTACGCGGGGGAGATGTGACAGGTCAACGAAGCCGTCTGGAAACAGCAATTAAAAAAGGGAGAAGAGAAAGACCTCACCCCTTTGAGAACCGCAAAGGGCCCGACCCGGTCGGGACAGGTAGGCCACCCAAAGGCGTTTTTCGGAGTTAAGGCGCGGCCACCCGCCAAGTCTACTCGGTCGAAGGAGCCGACGCCGTCATCCAATCAGGCAATGACATAAGGGTGGTATCCTCTCACAAGGTTGAGCCGCCCGAAGTAAAAGGTGCAACCCCTTGGAGCAGGAGGCATGGCGGGCAAGGTCTTCATCAGTTGTGGACAAAGGGGTCACGAACGAGATGTTGCGCAACAAATAGAGAAGCTCCTTCGAGACGAATTCCACCTGCGTACCTATTTGGCGTTCAAGACTCAGAGTCTTGAAGACATTATGACCATCACAGAGGAACTCAAATCTTCAGACTACTACCTCTTTGTGGACTTCGTGCGAGAAGTGCGGGACCACAAAGACTTGGCGTGCTCCTTATTCACGCATCAAGAGCTTGCACTTGCGCACCACTTAGAGTTCAAAGACAACATGATTGCACTTCAGCAAGAGGGCGCACCGCTGGAAGGATTCCTGAAGTACGTTCTCAGCAATCCCGAGCGCTTTAAGACAGATGCTGACTTGTTGACTAAGATTAAAGCTTTGGTTGGCGATCGGCATTGGAGCCCGGATTTTTCCCGAAATTTGGTTTTCGCAGAGCTGCAGCCGGGCGGTCCACTCGTCTATGGAGACCACACCGGGTCACACACGATGAAGGTGTGGAACGCGAAAATCGAGAACCGCCGGCCAGATGAAGCCGCGGTGAGAACCGTATGTATCCTCACCGATGTCGAATCATCGGGTAAATCTTTTCCTTCGGCAGATCGGGCTTATTTGAAATGGTGCGGGCAAGCTAGCTACGAGATCACTATCCTTCCACAGGACTTTGGTATAGTAACTCTCTGCTGTACGCATCAAGACGAACCCGGTCTCTTTCTGGTTAGCGCGCAAGACGTGATTCCCCGTTCTGCTATTCTCCAGCAAAACGGGGATTATAGGCTGCACTTCAAGGTCTTCTCGGAAGGTTTTCCCTTGCTCAAGTTTAGTGTCGAGTTCCATCTTCAGTGGGAAAGACCGACTCTTTCCCAATGGGATTCTTCCAGCGCGTGTGTGACAAATGCCCAGGTCCGGGCGAGTGGGCCAGCCTGCGTATAGTCTGCTGGGCAATTCCGTTGGCCCTCCTCGCGTCCCAATTCAGGGTACGGCCCAACAATTTTTCGCTGGAGGAGGTTTACTTCTTTTTTGGGTCGACGTCCTTGATAGCCTCGCACACACCATTTCCGAGGTTATAATTCCTACTATCCCTTGCGGCTGTATTTCCTTCGCCGACAACAATATCAACGCTCTTCCATCGCGCCCAACGTAGAGTCTTCGGCTCTATGGACAAATAACTCGTGACTGTCTTTTGTGTATAAGCCTTTGAGTCTGGTGCTTCCTCGGTTGTCATCCAAATCCCTTTTCCCTTCCACCAGTGATACTCCGCCGCTGTCTTGGTCTTGACTCCCTTCATGTACCAATCCAACACCAAGATGCGGTTTCCACCTTCTTGGCGGAAAAGGTTTTGATTCTCAGCAGGGAAAAGCGCCAGCATCTCATCTGTCATCCAATTGATATAAGGCGCTTGCTCTGTAATAGTCTGCATTGTTGCCATAACTGATTGGTTTGGCGTCTTGCTGAACGAGGCGTATGCTTTTGCATATAGTTGGTCATAGGCATAGGTCTGGAACACAAAGAAGTCCGTGGCGTTCGGCTCATCGCCGAAGCAGACATGAGACTGCACTTTCACCGGGAATGTCGTGCCCTCGGTGGTGTGAACTAGGCTAAACAAGCCGCCAGCATCATAGAGTTCTTGGTAGTAATCCCTTGCCGACCGCTGTTGCCCAAAACCGGCCACAACGCAGAACAAAAACGACGCGGCAGTGAACACGACCCTGACAATTGACTGCATGACCGCTCCCTTGTTGAGATTGTACTCCCTCAGAGGCCCGACTAGGGCGGGTAGAGCACCCTTAGCTCAACTACGGAGGGTGCCCCGCCCTTTCGCGTTTGCTTTTTGAAAGGGTGGGCCATTCTTCTCTTCGCTTTCTCCTAGAGTCCTGACTCGACATCCTTCCCGCTATCCCGCACGCGGGTGCGGACAGGCTTTTGAATTGGATGGGCACCGGTTATGAGGAAGTGGCCCTTCGAAGCTCGGGGTAAACGAGCGGCGAGAAAGGATCATAGCTAAGGGCGAAGCAGAGAAAAAGCAGATCCCTCAGCCCCGTTCCCCCCGAAAAAAGCGGGACCGGCTTCGGGATGACACCTGAGGAAGTGGCCCCTCGAAGCTCGGGGTAAACGAGTGGCGAGCGTGGTCGGGGAAAGCATCGCTGAATTCTGGGAATGTGGCGACGCGTCGGGTGCGCGAGTTTGGGAGAAAACCAAAACACCCAGGTAGAAAAGCGCTACCTGGAGCACCCGGCGCTGGGTGGCGCGGACGCCCATCGGGCGATGGGCGTTCCCAGGTGGAGCAGGCGGAAAGGGAAAGAGAGAGAGGTTTGGGTAATTCCATCGATAGAAGCGCGGATGCTTGTTGCCACGATCCCTCGCCTACGCTCGGGATGACAAGCGCTGGGCCGCGCGGACGCCCATCGGGAGATGGGCGTTCCCAGGCGGAGCAGGCGGATATTATCAAGTCGCTGGCGTTGGCGGGGGCGTTTCCGTGCAGGGCGGGGAAGTAGATTTGGAAAGTGGAAAAGGGAAATTGAAAGTGGCGGTACAAAAGTGCCGCGCCTACGGCGCTCGCGGCCTTTTGTTCATTGGTACCCAGCGCTCGCGCGCTGGGCTAACTTCTGACGCACAGCCGGTGCTTGCGGGGCGAGAGAACTTGAGATGCCGGGCTTCCCGACAACGGCGGTCGGGACCCCCACAAACCGGGGGGAAGCCCGCCGCTACGTGGGGAAGAGCCGGCCCTTCGAGGCTCAGGGTAAACAAGATGCCGACGGTACGGGGAGAAAGATGACGAATCACTCGGCGATGAGGAGGTTTTGGGCGAAGGGCCATTCGGCGTCGATCCATTGGGCGTCGCAGCGGAAGCCGGCGCGGGCGGCCATTTCGGGAATTTCTTCGGCTTTGTATTTGTGGGAGCTTTCGGTCCAGATGGTTTCGTCTTCGTCGAGGGCGACGCGCAGGTTCGCCCCAGGAATGCGCACGCTCTGGCGGCAAGTGGAGCGCAGGTGCATTTCGATGCGGCGGTCGACGTAATTCCAGCGCGCTTCGTGGCGGAAGCAGCTCAAATCAAAGTCCGCACCGAGTTCGCGGTTGATGCGCGCGAGCAGATTCAAATTGAATGCGGCGGTGACGCCCGCGGGATCGTCGTAGGCCAGGAGCTGCAGCTCGATGGGTTTCTCCAAATCGGTTCCGAGCAGTAGAACATCGCCGGGGCGCAACGCAGCGCGCACTTCGCGCAAGAACGCATCGCCGGCCTCGCGGTCGAAATTGCCGATGGTGCTGCCGAGAAACAGCACCAGGACGTGGTCGCGGTCGCCGAGTCCTTCGGCAACCGAGCGCAAACCTTCGAGATAAGGTTGTTCGTATCCGACGATGCTGACCAGATCCATCTGCCCCAATTCCTTTTCGCAGGCTGCGAGCGCATGCGGAGAGATTTCGATGGGGTAGTAGTAAGTGATTTGCCGGCGCGAGAGCGCTTCGAGAATCCAGCGCGTCTTTTTCCCCGTGCCGCTGCCAAGCTCCGCGACGCGCACGGGCGACGGAACGCGGGACACAATCTCGGCCGCGTTTTCCCGGAGCAAACGCGTGTCCGCGCGCGTCAATCCGTACTCCGGAAGCACGCAGATGGCTTCAAACAGGGCGGAGCCGACTTCGTCATACAAATATTTGGAAGGAAGCTCGCGCTGGCCGGGCTTGGTGAGGCTTTCGCGCACGTCGGCTGCGAATTCCGACACGTGTTGGAGCTGCAAAGCAGGCATCGCCGTCTCTCCTGGGCCGGGCCCGAGCTGGGGCTTGAGCTGGTGGTCTGCTGCTTAGTCCTCAACGCAACGGAACGTTGCGTAAACGTACGGGTAATGCGGTTGAAACCAGTTGCGGAACGAACGGCGCAGCATGCACGCGGCGGTGCGGGGTGAGCCGCCTTTCATCACGTAGTGCTTGCCGTCGAAGAAGTTTGCGGAATAGCCCGGATAAAAAGGCATGGGCGTGAATCCCGGAAACGGCGCAAATTCGGTGCGCGTCCATTCCCAGCCGTTGCCGACAAGATCGTAGACGCCAAAGGCGCTGGCGCCTGCAGGATACGAGCCAACCGGAGACGGATCCCAGGAACGAAAATCGAAATTACCGTGGCGCTCGGTTGGTGGCTCGTTGCCCCAGGGATAAAGGCGCTCTTCCTCGCCCTTCGGCGCGCCATACGCGGAGCGATGGAATTCCGCTTCGGTGGGGAGCTTGCGCCCGAGCCAATTCGCGTAGGCTGTAGCTTCTGAGTGACTCACGTAGACCGGCCATTCCTGGGGGAGGCGAATCTCTCCAAACATGGTGCGAAGGAGCCAGAGATTGCCTTCGGCTCTCCAGAACATGGGATGCTGAATGTTTTCTTTGGTTCTCCAGGCCCAGCCTTCGGGAGTCCAAAGCGAGCGGTTCTGGTAGCCGCCAGCCTGAATGAACCGCAAAAAATCGTGGTTTGTGACGTTATGGCTCTCGATAGCGAACTGCGGAACGGCCACTTCGTGCGCGGCGAACTCATTGTCCCAGCCAAATTCCTGCTTGTGCGAGTCGTGAATGCCAAGCGTGGCGCGTCCTGCGGGGATTTCGACGAGGCGGGGTTTTACACGGGGAGCTTTCCACGCCACTGTTTGCGGCGGAAAAATCTTTCTGTCTGCGGGCAGGCGGTGCAGCATGTAGGCGAGCGTTTCCGCGTGCATCAGACGATGCTCGACAGCGACCTGGAGCATTTGCATCAGTTGCGGATGGCCTTCGTCCGGGTGCTCGAGCGCGTCTTCGATGGCGTGATCAAGCTCTTCCCGTATGCGCTTGTTGTAACGGTGCACTTCCTGGCGCGTGGGCCAATCTTCCGGAGCGTCGGTTGGAAGGCCGCCGCCGACGGGGTCGATTCCGAAAGAAAAAAGATCATCGAAAGTTCGATGGAAGGAACGCAGCCCGAACGCCCGCTGTGACAGGAGGTTCCAGTCGAAGGACTCGACGTGGCCGACGTAGAAAATGATGCGGTGGCGCTCGGCGATGGGCCGGTCGTAAAGAGCTTCTTCACGGACCAGTTGGAAAAGTTCATCGGTGCGCGCGCGAGCCTTTAGCAAGCGGGTATGGAGATCGTGGCGTATGCGGACAGCTGTTGCGGCGAGTGCTCCCATGGCGTTGACCCCTTCTTTTTGATGCCTGGCCCCAGAGAAGGATGCGCCAAAAATCGGCGTCGGGAGGCGAATTACATTAGTATGTTCGCGCTGGGAATTGGGGCTGTCAACCGAAATGAATGCGAAGATCGAAAATTTTTCAGGGAATTTAATCGAATTTCGCGATGTGTCGTTTCACATAAACGATATTCCGGGACGTGAGGTCATATCGGGGGTTTCCCTTACCGTCCCAGTTGGAGAAACAGTGGTTCTACTTGGAAGGAGCGGGAGTGGGAAGACGACGTTGTTGCGACTGATTAACGCCATGTTACTGCCGTCGCAGGGCCAGGTGGTGGTGCAGGGGCGAGCGACAGTGGAATGGGACCCGATTCGGCTGAGGCGTGGGATCGGATACGTTATACAGGAAGCCGGGCTATTTCCGCATTTTACCGTGGCGGAAAACGTGGCGCTGGTTCCTTCGCTGGAAAAATGGGAGCGCGGGCGCACGGAGGCGCGCGTGGGAGAGTTGTTGCGGCTTGTAGGGCTGGAGCCTAGTGAATTTGCGGGGCGGCGGCCGCACGAACTCTCGGGCGGGCAGAGGCAGCGCGTGGGCGTGGCCCGGGCGTTGGCGGCGGACCCGCCGATTTTGCTGATGGATGAGCCGTTTGGGGCGCTGGATCCGGTAACGCGCGCGGAGTTGCAGCGGGAATTTCGAGCGCTGGCGCAGCGGTTGGGGAAGACCATCGTTTTTGTCACGCACGATTTGCGGGAGGCGCTGCTGCTGGCGTCGCGGATTGTGCTTCTGGAGGCGGGGAGGATTGTGGCGGTTGCGCCTCCGCAGGAGTTCCTGCGGCTGGAGCATCCGGAGGTGCGGGCGTTTGCGGCTTCGCTGGAAACTGGCCCTGGAGTACTCGCATGAGCCCAGGCTTGAGTGATTGGTCTTTCTTTGTGGAGCATCGCGCAGAAATCTTCGATGCCACAGTGGATCATTTGACGCTGGTGGTGATTGCTACGCTCATCGCGATTGTCATCGCGGTGCCGCTGGGAATGTTCATCGTGCAGCGGCCGGCTTTGCGCGCGATCGCGCTAGGCGTTGCCAACATTTTTCAAACGATTCCGAGCCTGGCGCTTTTTGGGTTGCTGATTCCGATTCCGTTTATTGGCGGGATTGGCAGGCGTACGGCGGTCGTCGCGCTGGTGCTATACGCGCTTTTGCCGATTCTGCGGAACACTTATGTGGGGTTGAGCGGGATTGATCCTGCGGTTTTGGAGGCTGCGGAAGCGATGGGCATGACACCGGGGCAAATCCTCTTCCGCGTGCGCTTTCCGCTGGCGCTGTCGGTCATCCTTGCGGGGATTCGCACGGCGACGATTATTACGATCGGGGTGGCAACGATTGCCGCGGAGATTGGGGCGGGGGGACTCGGGACGTTTATTTTCCGTGGCGTGGCGTTGGTGAGTGATTCGTTGATTCTTGCGGGTGCGGTTCCGGCGGCGCTGCTGGCACTGATTGCTGATTTTTTCCTTGGCCGGCTGGAACGGCGATTGAGGGTCGTGTGAAGATGCGACGGCTTCAGCGGCTGCTTTTTTGCTGGGTTTGTTGCGCTGGAATGCTTCAAGCCGTTTCCGGGTGCAAAGAACCTGCGCAATCAAAAATCACGATCGGGTCAAAGTTTTTTACCGAACAAGTTGTGCTGGCGGAACTTTTGGCGCAGCACATTGAGGGGAAAACAGGAATTCCCGTCGTTCGCAAGACGAATCTTGGTGGAACTTTGCTGGTCCATAAGGCGCTGCTATCGGGGGACCTCGATTTGTACGTGGAATATACGGGCACGGCTCTGACGGCCGTGCTTAACGAGAAACCGCAAGGCACTTCCGCCGACGTCTACAACCGGGTCAAGAAACAGTATGCAGATAGATTTCACCTGGAGGTGACGGAGCCGTTGGGTTTCGAAAACAATTTTGCGATGGTGATTCGCGGAGATGACGCGCAAAAGATGCATATTCGTACGCTCTCCGATTTGGTGTCTACGGCGCCGCAATGGCGTGTTGGCGTGGGCTACGAGTTTTTGGAGCGGCCTGACGGACTCCCGGGCCTCAGCAAGCGCTACCATTTGCAGTTTGCGGAGTCGCCCAAGGTGATGGACCTCGGCCTGATTTATCGGGCGCTGGTGGAGCATCAGGTGGACGTAGTGGCGGGCAATTCGACGGACGGGTTGATTGACGCGCTGGGGCTGGTGGCGCTGGAGGATGATCAGCATTATTTTCCGCCGTATGACGCCGTGCCCATCGTGCGCGAATCCACGCTCGCGCGTTTTCCGCAACTGCGCGCGGCGCTGGCGGATCTAGGCGGCAAGCTTTCCGCGAGCGATATTCGCAGGCTCAATTACGCGGTGGATGCGCAGCACCAGGATGCTGCGGCGGTGGTGCGTGCGTTCCGGGCGGCGAAAGGGCTCTAGGGTGGGGCGATTTGCGCTTACAATGGCGGCGCGACTATCTACTTTAGGGGAGAGCGACATGAAGCAAGGCGGGGCGTTGAGAAAACTAACTTCGACGATCTTTTTTCTTGGGCTCGTTATTGTCGTGAATCCAGCGGCGAACCCGGCGCAGACGCCTTCGCCGGCGCTACTCGTGCTGGACAAAGAAGACAATATGCTTTCGATCATCGATCCCGCGACGTCGAAAACTGTTGCGCGCATTCCCACCGGAGAAGGGCCGCACGAAATTGCCGCTTCGGACGACGGGAAAATGGCGTTCGTGGCGAACTACGGGGGCCGCACTCCGGGGAACTCGATTTCGGTGATGGATTTGGTGGCGCAGAAGGAGCTTCGCCGCGTGGACCTCGGGGCGCTGCGGCGTCCGCACGGCATCATTTTCGCTGATGGCAAAGTTTGGTTCACTGCCGAACAAAACAGGCTGATAGCGCGCTACGATCCTGCCGCAAACCAGATTGATTGGCTGCTGGGCATCGGGCAAAACGGCACGCACATGCTGCTTTTTTCGAAAGACCGGTCGCTGCTTTTTACTTCCAACATTGGCTCGGACTCGATCACCGTGCTTCAGCGCGGCGGCGACCCCTCGGTTTGGAACGCCACGAATGTTCCTGTCGGCAAAGGTCCGGAAGGAGGCGACATTTCGCCCGACGGACGCGAGTACTGGGCGGCCAATTCCAACGACGGCTCCGTGTCCATCATCGATATCGCAGCGAAGAAAGTTGTGCAGACGCTGGACGTGAAAACAGGCCACTCAAACCGGCTCAAATTCACGCGCGACGGCAAGTTGGTCCTTATCTCCGATCCTGGAGACCACGGATTGGTGGTTGTGGATGCAGCTTCGCGCAAGGAGGTCAAGCGCCTGAACGTGGGCCGCCAGCCCGAAGGCATTCTAATCGCTCCAGATGGAGCGCACGTTTATATTGCGGTTGCAGGCGAAAAAACTGTCGCGGTTCTGGACTTAAAGTCCCTAGAAGTTACGGCGCACATTTCGACGGGGAACGGTCCCGACGGCATGGCGTGGGCACAACGCTGACAACGCAGCCGGTCTTCAAGATCAAAAAGGCATTGCGTCAGACCGACCAGCCTTGGCGGTACTCGCGGCGGAGATAGTCGTTGGCCTGGGGTAGATTGGTGACGCGCATGTTGGGGCCGTCGTAGGAAATCTTTTTGCCGGCTTTTAGGGCGACGATGCCGAGCAGCATCACTTCAGTGAGGCGCGCGGCGTATTCAAACGGGCAGGAAGCTTCCTGTTTGCCTTTGCAAGCGTCTACCCAATTCATTTCGTGAGCTTCGCCGGGGATGCGGGGAAGCTTTTGCGGAGGTTTGCCAAACGAATCGTGGAGTGACTTGGGGAGCAGTCGCGGATGCGCGCCGTAGGTTTCGTGCAACAGTTTGCCTTTGCTGCCGATGAGTATTGCTCCGCCTTCTCCACTTAGTTCTTCGTCGCCGAGTTCTTCGGGCTTGTTAGGCTTCAGGCCGCCGTCGTACCAAGTGAGTTTCACCGGCGGAAGCGGGCCGCGAGCAGGGAACTCGTAGAAGGTCATGGTGGCATGCGGATAGGTTGCGCCGTTGAAGGGCGTTGAAATTGTTTCGACGCTCGAGGGCATTCCCAGATTCAGCGCCCACATCGAGTGGTCAATCAGGTGCGCGCCCATGTCGCCGATGGCACCGACGCCCCAATCCACCCAGCCGCGCCAATTGAACGGGTGATAGATGGGGTGATACTCGGTGTTCGGCGCTGCTGCGCCGAGGAAAAGATTCCAAGAAAGTGTATCGGGCACAGGATAGTTGCCAGCCATAGCGCCGGCGAGTCGCTCATTCACACCCTTTCCGTTCCAGGGGAGTTTGTCGCCGGGTTCCTTCAGGGCTTCGGGGCGGGGAATGCCTTGCGGCCAAAAGCCTAGGGGGCGGTTGGTCCAGATATGGATCTCGCGAACTTCGCCGATGGCGCCAGCCCAGACGTATTCGATGGCCGTGCGCGCATCGTCGAGAGAGTGGCCCTGATTGCCCATTTGCGTGGCGACTTTGGTTTCTTTCGCGACGCGCGCCATCTTGCGCGCTTCTTCGACGGACCAGGTGAGCGGCTTTTGCACGTAAACGTGTTTGTGAAGGTCCATGGCGGCGAGAGCGATAGGAGCGTGCATGTGGTCGGCGGTGGCGACCAGGACAGCGTCGATGTCTTTCTGCTTTTCGAGCATCTCGCGAAAATCTTGGTAGCGCTTGGCTTTGGGGAGATGCTCGTTCTTGAGGCGGATCATGTTGTCCAGACGCGCTTTGGCTTTTACGGGATCGAACGGAGCTTGAGACTGGCCTGCGGCAGGCGGAGCCGGGGGATTCGCGAGGCGGTCGTGCAATCTTTGAATGTCTGTATCGAGGCGCTCGAAACCTTTGTCCGCGTAACCCCAATCCACGTCGCAGAGCGCGACGATGTTCTGACTGGACAAATTGATCAGGTTCTGGCGGCCCATGCCGCCGATGCCGACGCCGGCGATGTTCAGCATATCGCTAGGCGGCGTGAAACCCCGGCCCAGAACATGTCTCGGAACCAAAGCCGCGGCGGCGCTCCCGGCGGCAACGTCACTCAAGAATCTTCGCCGGGTGAGCGCCTTCTTTTCATCGTTTGCGTTGTTTCCCGGCTGATCCACTTTTCTGTCTTTTGCTTCCGGTGTCTCTTTGCTCATGGATTTCTCCCTCATCCCTCGGCGCCAGGGCCATTATCGCTCGACTCGGCTTCTGTGGCGACTGCTATCTGCGCAGCGATGCCCCTGACTCGTAGATGATTGCGCTTGATGGCCTGCAGCCGCTAGACTTCGTGCATGAGACAGCCACAAATCCTGTTCGCAATTGTGCTGACCGCTTTCCTTGTCCCGATGCCTGTTTCCGCCCAACAACCCAAGTCCATTTTTTATATGACGCGCGAGCCGCAGTCAGTGCGCTCGTTCCTGGCGCACGCCGACAAAGTGGATATCCTTTCGCCCAACTGGTACTCCGTAGATTCGAGCGGATTGGTTTCCGGTGGGCCCAATCCGTTGGTGATGGAAACGGCGCGGCAGCACCATGTTCCCGTGATGCCACTGGTGGTCAACGGCGGGTTCGCGCAGGAAGAAGTGCATAAGTTCTTCGAGAATGCCATTGCGCGGCAGCAAGCCATTGCTGCGATGGTGCAAGCGAGCAAAGAGAACGGCTACATCGGTTTCCAGTTGGATATGGAAAATGTGAATTGGACTGATCGAGATGCACTTTCCGGCTTCGTCCACGAAACGGCGGCAGCATTCCATAAAGGGGGACTTCAGCTTTCCATTGCGACGATTCCCAACGCACCGGGGCATCCGGGCGAGACAGGTTTTTCCAAGTGGATCTACGAAAACTGGCGCGGCGCGTATGACTTGAAAGCAATCTCTGATTCCGTCGATTTTCTATGCCTGATGACTTATGACCAGCACACGACGTGGACGGTTCCCGGCCCGGTCGCTGGATGGAATTGGACCGTCTCCAATCTGGATTACGCGCTGAAAGTAGTGCCGCCGCAAAAGCTCGCTCTTGGAATTCCTTTGTACGGCTACCACTGGTTTACGGGGACACCGATCAAGCCTCCTGACAAGAGCGGTGACAAGCCGAATCCCACGTCTGACTATATTTCCACGGATGACGCACTCGATCTGGCCAAAGCCTATGGCGGACGCCCGGAATGGGATGCAGTGGACCGGACCGCGTGGCTGTACTTTTACCGCGATGATGAGCGCGAGTGGATTTTCTATACGGACACGCGCACCTTCAAAGAGCGCTATACACTGGTAAAAGACCGCGGGCTGCGCGGGTTTGCTTCGTGGGTTCTTGGCACGGAGGACGCTGGAATCTGGGATCTGCTTCCCGCGCACAAGTAGTTTGCTCCAACTGGGCAAAGTAGCCTTCCACCGAACGTGGTCGCACTCTGCGAAATCACAACCAAAATGGAGCTTGGGGAAGCGAATTCGCGCTCGTAGTCTTGTGGTCCGCTGAGCGACATCGAGACGGGCTTGCAAGCACAGACTCCAAGAATTCGCATACGGAAGGCGAGGGATGAAGACGCTCTTGGGATTCTGGCATGTCTTCACGCAGCTTTCGAGGAGTTTCGAAGCCGATATACACTCCAAGCGTTTTTTGACACGGTGCTGACGGCAAAGACGCTGCAAGAGCGGTTGAAGAAGATGACCGTTTTTGTTGCCGTCAATTCGGCGAAACAGGTTCTGGGAACTATCGCGTGCAATGTTGCCAGTGCGGAGGAAGGGCACCTTCGAGGCATGGCAGTGTTGCCCTGGATGCGCGGGAAGGGCCTAGCCGCTCAACTCTTGGAGGAGGCAGAAATGGAGCTGCGATTGAGCGGATGCGTGCGCATAACTTTGGATACCACCGAGCCGCTCGAGCGTGCGATGCGCTTTTACGAGAAGAACGGCTATCGGCGGTCCGGCAGGGTCTCAGACTTTTTCGAGATGCCTTTGATCGAATATCAAAAAACTCTGCCCTGATACGTTTTCGCACTCCGATACCAAAGAGCGAAAGCAAAGTTGCTATTGCTTGGCGGTTTGCAGCAACTGGCAATTCTCGACGCAGCGCCAGGCAAGCATCAAGACTTCCGCATTTTTGTGGGGCACTTTTTCTCCGGCCTCGGGCGCGACGACTAGTGACTGCGGGCCATCAGCCAAGTTGAACGTGCATTGAAACTCCAGAGACTGCACGCCGCGTTGCTGGCAGGCGTTTTTCTGAAGAGCGCTTTCGAGCGCGCCCGGTTGGGAGTGAAACTGATCCGCAATTTGCGACGGAACCATGGCCACGACCATGGGCGTGGGAGACTTGATTTTGATGCTGACCTGCTCCCCGTCGTGATCCGGCTGGAAGCCGCCGTAGACTTTCAAGAAAGGTGTCAGCTTGTATTTCTCTCTGACCTGCTCCATCCAGCGAAACTCGGGTTGCACGCAATTCTGGACGCAGTCCCAACGGTAATACTGGATGTGCACGTCGTTGGGGTCCTTGAATTGCCTCGGGGAGGAACTCTGACGGGCACTATTCAGTACCGCGGCGATTCCCGAGCCGACTTCACGAACGGCATTGTTTGCAGTGTTTTCCATGGTGCTCAGCACTACGCCAATTCCCGTAAAGACGGGCGTGTCGGGACTGTAGCGTTCATCGCGGATGATGAGCGTCATGGGCTCGACCGGGAGGTCGCAAACATACGTAGCGTCCACAACGTGTTCGCGCAGGCACACCTGCCGCAAGCTCGCAATGGCTTCGGGATGCTGGAGCGCGGCGTTCCAGTCCGCCTCGGGCGTCATGAAAATCGTGACCGGTTTCTGCGCTTTAATGTCCACGTGGTTGTTTTGGCCAACGGCATTCGGATGATAGGTCCGGCCGGTGTGATAGTTCGCCGGATCGAGGCGCACGGTCTCGTCATTGGCGGGCAGCCAATTGAAGACGCGATCCTGCGCCCGCGAGGAGCCGGCAAAAAGAGTAAGTGCCAGGGCAGCGAAAAGGAACTGGGGCTTTTGGATTTTCATGGTTACTCCGTTAATTCCATTGAAGCGTCTCATAGCCCGCGCAGCAATAGTCCTCGCAGAAGCGTGTTTTCTGCGAGTATCCTGTCCAAACGGCCAGTGGTGTTTCGTGTTCGCGGCGCTCAGTAGGTGAGCGACCAGCCTATCAGGGTCATGGCGAGAACCACGACGAGCATCCCGGTGCTGACAATGCTCAGGGTACGCCCATGGCCAAGCAGATAGTCGCGGGATTCCGGATCAATGCACAAGACGATAGTCACGACGAGGACCACGCCCCAGGCCAGTAAGATCGGCAAACCTTGGTACCTGCTAATCATGGAGAGGAATTGGCCAGGAGGCTGGCCTGCCGGAATCCACCACGGGATCATGGGGGCAACACCGGCGGCGAGCGAGAACGTGAGCAGCTTTCGGGTGAGCCAGCCTTTCAGCTTCGGCCGCGCCTCTTTCCACACGAAATAGTCCCAGGCAAGCAGGCCGAGGGCCAGGGGCACCCATCCGTATAGCGCGGCTTGCTCGTTGAACCAAGACCAGCCGCGAAACAAAAGCCTTCCGTGGTGCGCGTTGGCGAGGCGGGGCAGAAGGAACAGTCCCAGCACAGTGTTGCAGAGAACAGCCACCAAAATGGTGACCAAACTCATAAATTGAAACCAGTACCGCGTGGGCACTTTCTTACAGCGAGTGCACACGGACTGTTTGGGCAGGAAATTCAGTCCACAGCGATCGCAATACACAGTCGTTCTCCCGTAGGGAGGGGATTCGAACTAAC
>Ga0209166_10001469_pt1 | contig 19558 bp, 12 predicted proteins | sample Coa_R1_3_FD_187151 | JGI IMG/M metagenome (GOLD analysis project Ga0209166, IMG submission 187151) | Surface soil microbial communities from Centralia Pennsylvania, which are recovering from an underground coalmine fire - Coalmine... | ecosystem: Environmental > Terrestrial > Soil >... | reverse complement strand
TGCGGGACGCGGTTCTGGACCGCGTGCTGGCGTCAAAGACGGTGATGGTGTCCGCGGACGCGAGCCGGGTGAACTTCACGGGCGCGGATTTGCGCGGCTCTGATCTTTCGTTCGCAACGCTCGAGAATGCGCGGCTCTCCAACGCGAAGCTGGGAGGCGCGTCGCTCTATGCCGTGAATCTTCGCAACGGACAATTGCTGCGCGCTGATTTGTCGCGCGCGGACATGCGAGACACGAAGATGGAGCATGCCGTCCTGTCGTTCGCAAATTTAGAACAGACGGACTTTTCTTCCGCAAAATTAATGGATGCGAATATGACGGGAGCGCAGTTCAAGGGAACGATTTTGATGGACGCTGACCTGCGAAACGCGGATTTGCGCGGCGCGTTTTTCGGCGGAGCAATTTTTCGCGGGACGGAAATCAGCGGGGCGAGCGTGGAGGGCGCGGACTTGCGCGGCGCACTGGGCTTGACGGCGGATCAGCTTTGCTCGACGCACGGATGGCAGGGCGCCCAGCTCGACGCAGACGTCCTCGGTCAAACGCAGAGCCTCTGCGGCACCAAGCGCTAGTTTTCCGAGGACTTCCGTTTCCGATATTAAGGCTACCCAGCCAAGTCCAAATCGTTTGGTGCACTGCGGCCTCCCGCAAAGGAACTTCTGGCCCGGGATAACTTCCGGCTTGCCCGTCATCCACCCTGAATTGATGGAAAGCGACAAGAGAGCAAACTTCCCAGAAGCTGGCCACTGTTGCTGCTCGTTTGAAGAGTTCTTCCGATCGCAGTTGTGCGGTAGAGGTGGGTCCTGCCAGGCAACCGGACCGGTTTGCGCGATGCGAGTGTGGAATTTCGGCGGATGTTCCATGCGCGCAACTATCGCTTTGAGCAAATTCCAAAATTTAGTGACCAACGTACGCTTGACCCGCGAATCTCCCGGCGGCTAAGTTGGCTCCACTCGAGATAGGTGGGGTTGTTCTTGTGGTGGGTCGGTGTCTCTTCGCCTGCGCTACCCCTCACATGATCGCGAGTCGGTGGCGTTATCTCAACTGACAAAGGTGACTGATGAACTGCAGAAAGAATATTCTGGCAGCGTTGGCGGTGATTCTCGGGCTAGGAATGATGATTTCGGGCTGCGGGAGCAGCAATCCAGCGATCACGATCGCGCTTGGCCCGAGTGGGACACAGAACGCGGTTGCGGGTCAGACCGTGAGCGTCACGGCCACTGTCTCCAATGATTCCAAAGCTGCCGGAGTCAGCTGGAGTCTGACTGGGCCCGGTACATTGAGCGGGCAGACAACCACGTCAGTCACTTACACTGCGCCCTCGCCGATCCCGGCGAACGCCTCAGCCACGATTACGGCGACTTCTGTTTCCGACCCCACGAGGACCGCCACGTTGACGCTCAACTTGCAAGCCGTTTCGATTGCCCTCACGCCGAGCGCCACGCAGACAGATGAACAGGGGCAGACCACCGGCGTGACCGCGACGGTCTCGAATGATCCCATGACCAAGGGCGTGACCTGGAGCCTAACTGGCGCAGGCGCATTGAGCGGCCAGACGGCGACTGCCGTTACCTATACCGCCCCGGCGAGTATCACAACCGCTTCGACTGCAACCATTACCGCAACGTCTGTGTTCGATAGCACCAAAACCACGACGCTAACCATCAATCTTGTGCCCCCGCCTTCTGTTAGCACAACGTCGCTGGCAGCCGGCACTGTCGGAGCCGCCTACTCCGCAACCCTCGCCGCAACAAACGGCGTCACACCCTATACCTGGAGTGTGACCGTCGGAACGCTTCCTGCCGGGCTGACTCTCGCCGCCAGCACTGGCGCGATTACCGGCACGCCCACGGCGTACGGCACGTCCAGCTTCACGGTTCAAGTGAAGGATGCGGACAATTTCACGGCTACCGCGGCGCTCAGCATCAAAATTAATCCCGCGCCACTGGTGATCACCACCACTTCGCTGCCGAACGGCATCGTCAGTACTCCTGGCTACAGCGCGACTCTGCAATCCACCGGTGGAGCGACGCCCATCACTTGGACGGTAACTGCCGGTTCACTTCCTACGGGCCTGACGCTGGCCGCAAATGGAACAATTAGCGGCACGCCCACGACGGCAGGAACTTCCAATTTCACGGTCCAGGCCGCAGATTCCAGCACGCCTGCGCTTACGGCCACGAAGGCATTGAGCATCACCATTATTCCGGCACTTTCGATTACCACCTCCTCGCTTCCCAATGGGGTTACCAACACGGCTTATAACGCGACTCTGCAATCCACTGGCGGAGTAACGCCGATCACTTGGACCGTCTCTGTCGGCTCGCTGCCAGCAGGACTGACCCTTAACGCGAGCACTGGCGTGATTTCCGGGACACCCACCACCGCCGGCCCATCCAGTTTCACTGTCCAAGCTGCCGATTCCGGGACGCCCCAGCAGAAGGTGACCAAGGCCCTGAGCATCACCATCGTGCAGCAACTCGTTATCACCAATAGTTCGCTCCCGACGGGCGCTGTGAATTCCGTTTACAGCGCGACCCTGCAATCAAGCGGCGGGACCCCGGCGGTAACGTGGGCGATCACCGTGGGCACTTTGCCCGCGGGCCTGACTTTGAATGCGGCCACAGGCGCGATCACCGGCACACCAACAACGGCGGGCATGTCAAGTTTCACGGCGCAGGCGACGGATTCCGGCACGCCGCAGCAGATCGCGACACAGCAGTTCAACATCATCATCGGACCGGTGCTCGCGATTACTACTACTTCACTGCCGAGCGGCACCGTCGGAACTACCTACAGCCAGACCTTGCAGACCAATGGCGGCGGCATAGCCCCAATCACCTGGAGCGTCACTCTCGGATCGCTACCGCCGGGACTAACCTTGACTGCAAGCACGGGCGTCATCTCCGGCACGCCCACCACCGCGACGGGCAGTCCGTTCAATTTCACCGTTCAGGCTGCGGACTCGGGTACGCCACAGCAGACCGCCTCGCAGGCGCTGACCATTTCGATTGCAACAGCACCGCTGTCGGTCTCTACAACCGGATTGCCCAACGGGGTTGTCGGACAGAGCTACACCAACGCTACGCTCCAGAGTGCCGGCGGAAATCCCCCCGTCACTTGGAGCATCTCGGTTGGCGCGCTCCCAGCAGGGTTGACGTTGAACGCCAGCACTGGCGCCATCACTGGCAGTCCCACCACGGCGGGCACAACCACGTTCACCGTCAAGGCGACGGATTCCACCACGCCTACTGCGCAAACCGCCACCAAACAGCTCAGCATTCAGGTAAATTCAGTTCTTTCGGTTACCACCACGTCATTGCCGAATGGGATTGTAGGCACAGCCTACAGCGCCACGCTGCAATCGAGCGGTGGCGCAACCCCCATCACCTGGAGTATTAGCGCCGGTTCGCTGCCACCTGGGCTAACCTTGGTTCCAAGCACAGGCGTTATCTCCGGCACACCAAACACCAACACAGGGAGCCCCTTCAATTTCACCGTACAGGCGACGGATTCCACCACGCCCACGGCGCAGACAGCCACCGCCAACCTGAGCATTACCGTCACGGTGGCAACTCTGACGGTCTCCACAACATCGAGTTCGCTGCCCACCGGCACGGTCAATACCGCCTATCCCAATACCAACCTGAATGCGAGTGGCGGCGTTGCGCCATACACCTGGCTGGTCACCGCGGGTTCACTGCCTCCGGGTATGAGCCTGAACTCATCCGGCCAGATCTCTGGCACGCCCACAGCAGCAGGCACGTCAACCTTCACCGTGCAAGTCAGCGACTCCGCCTTGCCCACGCCCAACACGGCCACGGCGAGTCTCAGCATTACCGTCAACGCGGCGCCAACCTGCACCACCGGAGGCAGCGAATCGCTCTTGAACGGACAATACGCCTTCGTGCTCAAGGGCTTCGACAATGGAACCGGAATCGGCGAAACCAGCCCGCAGCCCGCACTCATCGGCGGCGTGCTCACCTTTAACGGCAGTGGCGGGATCACTGCGGGCGCGATTGACATGAACCTGAACTCCGGCGTCCAGACAAATCTCGCCGTGACCTCGGGCTCTTCCTCCTACCATGTCACTTCAGACCATCGCGGCTGCATGGTGATCACCACCCCGGCGGGCACACAGAACTATCGCTTCTCGCTCGGAAACATCACCAGTGGCGTTGCCTCTACCGGGCACGTAATTGACTTCGATTCCGCTGGCCCGTTTACCGCAGGTGTTATGCGCAAGCAGACCACCTCGGCCTTCAGCACGTCGCAGGTCACTGGCAATTACGCCTTCGGCGTGTCGTCCGCCCAGAATATCCTCTCCTGCAGCAACAGCATCTGCGGCGGAGCGTTCGGGGCCGTCGGCCAGTTCAAATTCTCCTCCGGCAATGTCACCGGCGGCGAAGTCGACTTCAATAACAACGGCCAATTGGATGGCAGTACGACGACCGTTTGGCCCGCCACCCCCGTCTCCATCGGTAGCGGAGGCACCTACACAATCTCCTCCACGAATGGCCGCGGCACCCTCTCGTTCACGCCTTCAGGCGCTTCCCTCGTGGGTACCGTAATTTACGTGGTTTCCTCAACGGATGTGCTCATCCTCGGTAGTGACAACCAAACCACCAACAGCGCCTTTGCGGGGGAGATGTTCAAACAGTCCAGCACATCCTTCTCCGCCAATCCCTTGTCCGGGGCCTACATTGGTTACCAGTCGGGGCTGGGAAGCACAGCGGGGGCAAGTCGCACCACACTTCTCCTTCTCAACGCCTCGGGCACCGGCATCAGCGGGACCCAACTAAGAAATGACAGTGGCAGTTTCCAATCGAAGAGCCTTACGGGAATAACTTATACTGTGAGCTCGTCAGGACGAATGACCGTAACTGGCGGGACCAACCCACCGATCTTTTACCTCGTGAGCGCGAATCAAGCATTTGCCCTGAACGGAGACAGCACGGTTGCATCGGGCGTTATCCAATCACAAACCGGCAGTCCTTTCTCCAATTCTTCCGCCAGCGGAGCTTATGCTTTCGGAACGATTGATCCCCAAGGCGCAAACTCTGGCGACAGCTTGGGCGTGGCGACGTTCACCCCCGCTACCGCCAGCATCAGCGTAATCAACGATGACAATGGCAATGGCTTTCAGAGCCTTGGCCAGACGCAGGCTTTCAGCTACTCAGTCGATTCCACCGGCTTGGGGATGATCCCATCGAGTGGATCGAGTTGCACGATTTCAGCATCCTCCACAACCTGCCAGACGATCTTCTACATCATTTCGCCGACAAAGGCGGTCGTCATGGATACACAGTCATTGAACCCGACGCTCCAGGTCGCGGATCAATAAAAGGGCGACTGTTCAAGGAAGCGCAATTTAAGTACAACTACCTGGATCCGGTGAGAACGACGATCCAAATCTACATGTGACCGGATGCACGAAACATAGGCGATCAAAGCGAGGCCCCGGTTCCGGGGCCTCGCTTTTTGTGTGTGCCCGAGCTTCGCTATACATGCGGCAAAATCAGACTTTCCAGGCCCGTTAGAGGGCTTTCGTGGGCGCTCGCTTCCTAGATTCAGTCACTGTGAGGGAGTGGTCGGCCAACCGGAAGTTGGCCAGAAACGGGGTTCGAGGGGATGACGACTCAAGCGCCCTTCGATTCCACATCGCTTCCTCGAGCGGGCCTTCCGGGGAGTTGTCGGCGCAGGTGCGATTATCTTCTCTCACAGTCAGCGATGATGGGCATGTTCCTTTCATCGACATTCAACGCCTGCGTTTACTGAATCCTTTTGCAGACTATCACTTCACGGTTTCTTTGCCCCCCAGGTAAACGGGCATCAAAATCTCGACGGCAATGCCGCGGCGGCCGTTGCCGAGATCGTCGATGCGGACTACTTTGCCGAGAGATTCGCGATTGAGCGAGCCAGGTCCATCGGAATAAGGGTAAGTGACAAACAGACGCATGCCTTCCTTGTAGAAAGCGTTCTTCGAAACAAAATACACGCTGTCGCGCGAAGTATTCAGAGTCGGCAAGATTTCGTCAAAGTTATGCAAGTGAGCGTCGGACGGACGCACACGCACGGTCTGTGAAAGTCTGAGCCTCGCTTTGCGCCGCCGCTCAGGACTATTCAATTGCGCCATAGCTGGGAATGAGCATACCGTACTTGTCGCGAACGGTTGTATTGAGCCTCGCCAAATCTAGAGTCGTGCCGGTCGATGAGAAAAGCGGCAGCAGGGCTGCCGCACTCCAGATCGCTACCGCGCAATATTATGCGGGACTCAGGAAGTTATTCGGAGATCAGACCCAACGAAAGTGAAACCTTGCGGCGGCTCCGGCCGCAAGAGTCAGGCTGATGGCATCCCGTTTGCTCAGGCGGGTGGTTTAGCAAGCGTCTTACCGTGGAGTTCTCCACTTCCGGTCTTTCTCGTTACTCTCTCGAACGCGGAATGCGGTGATCTTTCGGATCAGAGGCAAAGGCAGCGGCTTCTCCAGCGGAAACTGGATCGACCCTTTAGCCGTGGCAAATTTCGAAAGATCCTTCACGAAGGCTTTCACTGCGGAAGGCGTCGGATAGAACCCGATGTGATTTTTGTGCGCGGCGAAGGTGACCAGTATCCTCTTATACGAAAAAGCGGGCATTCCCCACTTCAGGCTTTCCTTGGCTCCTGGCGCGGATGCGCGGATACACGCCCGCATTTCCCGCAGTTTCTTCCGAGCCTCTTTGGGGGCGGCATCGATGTACTCGGTGATGCTTTCGGGCCGCGCCTTTTTGGGAGTCATGATTTTATTTTATCGGCTGCCCGCCGATACTCCAAATGCTTTTGCAAGACGCCCCACGCCGGCTGCCGCTGAGACTGCCCCGTGCATCCGAAGCTGAGCGAATCAGGCTGCGCCGTCTCCCAATGTCCGCTGAAGCGATGCGAACTTACGGGGATTTGTCGCGCAAGCGGCCGGATGGGCAAGAATTTCCCGTTGGCGCGGAGCAGCTTTTGTCGTTGATGCAGTTGGCTTTGTCGTCTCGATCGTCGAGCCGACGCCGATCACGACCGTTGGCGCAGCCACGGTGAACCAGCAGAACATAATTCTCCCGGCTTCCATCCGCGAGGGAATTGCGAACGAGGTGTGACACTCCAGGATCCGGTCGTTTCTGGAGGCGTGCGACGCGACAAACCTGCTCCCGACCGGGGCGTTTATAGCCGTCGCGTCATTTCTTGGTTTTCTCTTTCCAACCGTTGTCCGGTCCAGTTTCTACCACAGCCACGCTGGGTGACAGAAACCTAAACTAGAAAAATCGGGAACGGCCGGCCAGTTGGCCGCAGGGCTGTCCTTACTTTTTGCAGGATTCGGCGACCATCTTCAAACTTGTGACGCGCAGATCACCGGCTTCCTTTGCTTCTGCTTCCTTGCTTTCTTTGCCCTCGGTCTTCGCTTCCTTGGCTTCTTCTGCCTTTGTTTCATGGTGACGCACGCCGGTAATGGTCACTGTGTGGCCGACGTGCTCGGCCAGCTTAACGGTTTCGCTGCGAAGTTCCCAAGTCTTGCCATTCTTACCTGTGATTGCAAATTCATCGGCCGAGTCGCCCTTCTCCAGGCAGCCGGTGACCATAATCCGCTTGACTGCGGTTTTTGGGTGCGCCGCGGCCGTCTGCGCCTGCAACGCAACCGGGCAGAGGCTGATGGACAAGGCTGCAACCAACCAAAACGAAAGTTTCGCGATCTTATGGAACATATTTTCTTCCTCCTCAGTTTTGTTCTGTGATCTGTTTTTGAATTTGATGAAGTTCCCAAACTGCGATCTGCACATACCGGTGAGTTCTTTAGCTTGCACCCGGGAAACAGCAGAGCGCAGTCCGAGTTTACACCAATCCACGCACTCTTCCCATTTGCATTCTATAAGTCACGAAGCATGGCGTCTGTTCAATTTAAGACACATTACAGCGTCGCGGTTCGTTTGCGCAAGGACCGCTAAAAGCGAAACCTGTATTCGAAGCTCATCGAGAATAACCTGTACCTTCGGGGACATCCTTGCTTCTGGTTTGAGAGCAGCATGGGTGTGCCCCCCAAGGTAATCCTTACCTGCTACATCGGGTTCAAAGGGAGTCCGCAATGCCTACGATTAGAAGCGCCGCTGTCGTTCTGTTGTTTCTTCTGTCCCCGCCACTCGTTCGGCCTCAGACAGCAGAGCCGGAGAAGCAGAGCGCCCCTGCGCCCGAGCAGCAAACCCAGCCATCGGGAAGCGGCCAAGTTTCCGCGACGGAACCGGAAGCGGTCACTCAGTCACAGGTCGAAACGCCGGTAGCGGCTTCGCCGCTGCTGCCAACCCGAATCGAACACAAGATAAATCCTTCCGAAGGCCGGCAGACCAAGCGTATGTTTGGGATCATTCCCAATTTCTCCGCTGTCAGCGCCGACACACAGCTTCCTCCGCTAACCGCCGGGGGAAAATTCTGGCTTGCAACACAGGATAGCGTGGATTATTCGTCGTTCGTTTGGGCGGGAATGCAAGCCGGCCAAAGCATGGCTCTGAATTCCTATCCGGAGTTGGGCCACGGAGCCGCGGGGTACAGCCGCTATTTTTGGCGGGCTTTTGCGGATCAAGCGTCCGGTGCTTATTTCACGGAAGCAATTGTTCCCGCGCTGACGCACGAAGACCCCCGATACTATACCCTCGGTCATGGAGGTTTTTTCCGCAGGGCAGGGTACGCACTATCGCAGGTGGTCCGTACCAAAATGGATTCCGGAGGCACGGGCTTTAATTACTCGGAGATTCTAGGGAATGGAATGGAAGCGGGTCTAGCCAACCTTTACTACCCGTCCCAGGAGCGTAGCTTGCACAATACCATGGTGAACTGGGCAGCACAGCTGGAAGCTGCCAGCCTCAATAACCTCATCCGGGAGTTCTGGCCGGATATCCGCCATAAGTTTCTCCGGCAGAAATAGTCAGGCCCTCCTCGCCCGCAAATTGGCTGCAAGTGTTCGTTTCCGCCAGTTTTGAGGGCGAGAGAGCGCCTCAGACTTGGAGACTGCGCAAATAGGGGACGCTGGCTTTCATCATGTCGAGGTTCATTTCGACGAAGTAGTTTTTTACGCCGCCGGTTTTTGCGGCGGTGAAGATTTTTTTCCAGTCGAGAGTGTCCTGTCCCACCGGCATGATTTTCTTGGTCGTGGCGGACCACCCTTGGACGTGCATGGAGAAGAAGCGGCCGGGATATTTCGTGAAATATTCGGCGGCGTCGAAACCTTCGCTGATCGTCGAGATTTGAAACTGAAAATTGACGAATTTGGGATCGAGAAGACCGATCAAGATGTCGTAGGTGCGCTTGCCATCCACCGAGGAGGTTTCGAAGTTTTCGTTGTGGAGACCCTGCCGGATTCCTGCGGCGGCCGCCTTCTCACCCATCTTGTTGTACTCTTCAGCGGCGCGTTTCACATCGTCCATGGTGGGTTTTTTGGGGCCACCGAGGCTGGCGACGAGCATTTGTTGGAGTCCGAGGTCCTTGGCCCAGGCGATACGGTCGTCCTGATTTTTTCTGAGTTCATCCATGCCAAAGTGCGAGCTGATGCAGGTGACGCCCAAATCGCCGAGCATTTTGCGCAGCTCGGAACCTTTGTATTTGGCGAGGCCGCCGAAGCCGGAGTCGGCGTAGCCCACCGGCGAGCAGAGTTCGATGTTTTGAAAGCCGGCGGAAACGAGTTGCTTGATCGTCCCCGGAAAATCCTTGGCGATGCCTTCTCTCACTGGCCATGTCTGGCAGCCAATGGGCAGACCGAGAGGATTCGCGTGGAGTTCGAATGGCCTTGCGGAAAGCAGGCTGGCTGCGGCAGCAGTCGTCGCAACTCTTTTCAAAAATTCTCTTCTCGGAATCTCAGCCATTGACGCCTCCTTCGTAGTTCCATTTCTCAACCTCACACTAACTTACTGCTATTTCTCCTCGCCGAACAGCTTGATGTCTTCCGGGCCTTCCTGAAGAGGCCCGGTAATGCGGCCCTGCACGAGCTCGCGGATCTGGGCAACGATATCGGGATTGGCCAGCGTGGTGATGTCGCCGGTGTCCATGTGATTGGAGATGGCGGCGAGGACGCGGCGCATGATTTTGCCGGAGCGCGTTTTCGGCATGTCCGGAACGACATGGATCCGCTTGGGACGAGCGATTTTGCCAATGATGGTTTCGATCGTGGAGATGACTTTGTCTTTGACGGCTTTCGTCGGGAGCACGCCGGGCTTGAGGGAAATGTAGACTTCCGGGACGCGTCCTTTTATTTCGTCAACGACGGGAACGACGGCAGCTTCCGCGATTTCAGGGATGCTGAGGCAGGCGGATTCCACTTCCTTAGTCCCGAGGCGGTGGCCCGCGACGTTGATGACGTCATCGACGCGGCCTAGGATGCGGTAGTAGCCGTCGGCGGGAAGAACGGCGCCGTCGGCGGCGTAGTAAGGCCAGTCGCGCCAATCTTTGCTGTGAGGATTTTTGCAATATTTTGCGTAATACTGATTGACGAAACGCTCCGAGCTGCCCCAGATGGTTTGCATGATGCCCGGCCAGGGATTGCGAATGCAGATGTTTCCGGCTTTGCCGGAGCCAGGCTTGACCTCTTCACCGTTCTCATCCCAGATGACGGGATAAATGCCGAGAACGGCCGGGCCGGCGCTGCCGGGCTTCATGGGATCGAGAGCGGGCTTGGTGCTGCAAAGGAAACCGCCGGTTTCGGTTTGCCACCAGGTATCGACGATGACCGCTTCGCCTTTGCCCACCGTTTCGTAATACCATCGCCAGACTTCCGGCTCGATCGGTTCGCCCACTGTGGTCATGTGTTTGAAATGGTAGTTGTATTTGTGGGGTTCGTCGCCGCCAGCCTTGCGCAGCATACGGATGGCGGTGGGCGAAGTATGAAAAATGTTGACGTCGAGACGCTCGGCAATGCGCCAGGGACGCGCGGCATCGGGGTATTGCGGGACGCCTTCATAGAGGACGCTGGTGGCGCCGAGGGCGAGCGGGCCGTAGACGATGTAAGAGTGGCCGGTGATCCAGCCGATGTCGGCCATGCACCAGTAAACGTCCCCTGGATGGATGTCCTGGTAATACTTTGAAGTGCCCGCGGCATAGGCGAGATAGCCGCCCGTGCGATGCTGGCAGCCTTTGGGTTTCCCTGTGGTGCCGCTGGTGTACATGAGGAAGAGAGGGGCTTCGGAGTCCTGGGAGACGGGCTCGACAATTTGGCCGCGGTAGTCCTTGAGGACATCATCGACGAAGAAGTCGCGGTCGATGATCATGGGGGATTCGGAGCGGTAGTGGCCGTGGTAGCGCCGCCAGAAGAGAACTTTGTCGATGGACTGGCCTTCTTTTTTTGCGGTTTCGACGGCGATGTCCGCGCTCGGTTTGTGATCGACCCACTTGCCGTTGCGATGGTAACCGTCGGCGTAGATGAGCACGCGGCTGCCGGAATCCGCGGCGCGCAGGCCGCAGGCTTCGCCACTGAAACCGCCGAAGACGACGGAGTGAATGACGCCGAGGCGCGCGCACGCCAGCATGGTGATGGGCAGCTCGGGAATCATGGGCATGTGAATGGTGACGCGGTCGCCCGCTTTGAGACCGGCGAAATCGCGCAGCATGGCGGCGACTTCGTTCACGCGCTTGTAGAGTTCCTGATAGGTGATGACGGCGGCGGGCTCGCCTTCTGGTTCCGGGACGAAGATTAAGGCGGCTTTGTTCTTGTGCTCGGCGAGATGGCGATCTACGCAGTTGTAACAGGCATTCAGTTTTCCACCAACAAACCATTTCCAGAAGGGAGGATTGGAGGTGTCGAGCGTTTTGCGCCAGGGCTTGTCCCAATCGAGGAGATTGGCATAGATGTCGAAACATTTCGGAAAATTCTTTTCGCTAAACTTTTTTACGAAAGCCGGATCGGAGAGATTGGCCTGCGCTTTAAATTTTTTGGAAGGATAAAAATATTCTTCCTCCTTCCAGTGAACGGCGATTTGCGCTTCGGTGACGCTCCTGGCCGGTCGCGAAGCGGCGGACTTGCGATTGCTCGTTTTCTTTCGCTGGGCTTTGGCCACGTCGGCAGCTCCCGTAGGTGCGTAGATTAAGCAAGCCAAGATACAACGAAACGGCGGCGCGGTGAAACAGGCCGCTAGCGGCGGACCCAGATTGCAACCTTGGCGGCGATGAAACTGGAGCATGGGCCGGAATCGTGATAAAAAGCGGGCTTGACCATTGCACACGCCATCTTCTTGTTTTTCGCCGGCGCGCTGGGCGGCGCGATAAACGCGGTCGCCGGCGGCGGCAGCTTTGTTGCGTTTCCTGCGCTGCTGTTCACGGGCGTAGCGCCCATCCCTGCGAATGCCACGAACACGCTGGCGCTATGGGTGGGCGTGACGGCCAGCGGCGGCGCGTACCGGAATCGCTTGAGTATTTCTCGGCGCGTGATGATTCCTCTGATTGTGACGAGCGTGCTTGGCGGACTTGCGGGAGCTCTCCTTCTGATCAAGACGCCGGGGCAGACTTTTTTGAAGGTTTTGCCGTGGCTGTTGCTGGGAGCGACGCTTTTGTTTGCGTTCGGCAAGCACCTGACGGGACGAATTTCGGCGAGCATCTCTCACGATGCGAGTACCGCGGCTTTGGCGGGCGCGGCGATTTTCGAGCTGGCGGTCGCCGTCTATGGCGGGTATTTCGGAGGAGGAATCGGAATCATGAATCTGGCGATGCTGGCCGCGCTGGGGATGACGGACATTCACGCCATGAACGCCCTGAAAGTGGTGCTGGGCGGCGTGATCAACGGAGTGGCGACGATCACCTTTGTGATTAGCCGGGCGATTGTGTGGCCGCAGGCGATCGTGATGATCGTGGGAGCGATCTTGGGCGGATATTTTGCAGCGCACTATGCACAAAAACTGCCGCAAGCGTGGATTCGGAATTTTGTCATCTTGGTTGGAACGGGCATGACCGTCTACTTCTTTTATAAAGCCTACCGATGAAGAACGCCTCGCGAAACAGAAGCACTTGACAGGCAAAGTCGCAAACAGGAGACTCTTCGCACTAGGAACCGCTCGCAAGAGCGGGGAGCATTCTGACCAAGTACCGCGGCCCGATTCGACGATTCAACCTTGCGAGGTGACCGATGAAAACAAATTATGCGGCGGTAGTTGTCTCGGCGGTCGTGTATTGGCTGCTCGGCGCGCTGTGGTATGGATTTTTGTTCAACAAGCCGTGGATGGAGCTGGAGCAGATGACCGCGGAAAAAGCGGCGAGCATGAATCCGCTGCTGCCGTACATCATTACATTTGTGCTGAATCTTTTGATTGCGTTTGTGCTGGCGCAAATCTGCACTTGGCGGAATGCGAACACTGCGGCGAGAGGCGCGGCGGTGGGAATCTTGTTGTGGATCGGTTTCATTGGGCCGGTGAATTACATGACATTTATGTACGAGATGCGGCCCATGAAGCTGTTTGCCATCAATGAGTTTTACTCGCTCGTCGGATTGTTCCTGATGGGGCTGATCCTTGGAGCGTGGACGAAAAAGGCGGCTTAGATTTGGCGGCGGCGAAATTGGGAATTGTCGGGACGCTGCAACCCCAAGACGGGCACGGCATGCCGTGCCCCTACAATGGCTTGCCGCGGATGGAAGCGTCGAGAACTTGGATTGTATGAACGACGGGAGTCTTGCGGCCAAGACGAGCCAGGGAAGATTGAAGTTGGAGGAGACAACCGGGGTTGCCGGTGGCGACGACGTCGGCGTTGAGCGGGGCGATTAGTTGCGCTTTGCGATCGCCGAGAGCGTTGGCGGCGCCGGGCTGGACTAGATTGTAGATGCCCGCGGAGCCGCAGCAGATGACGCTTTCCGGGATTTCGGCTAGCTCGAGGCCGGGAATGTCGGAGAGCAATTGGCGGGGTTGCGAGCGGACGCCTTGGGCGTGTTGGAGATGGCAGGAATCGTGGAACGCGACGCGGAGGCGGAGGGGATTTCTTGCGGCGCGGGGCGGCAGCTCGGTGAGAACTTCGGTGATGTCCTTGCACTTTGCGGCAAAGGCTTTGGCGCGATCGGCGTAGTTGGGATCGTCGCGGAGCAGATGGCCGTATTCCTTGACATTTGAGCCGCAGCCTGCGGCGTTGGTGACGATGGTTTCGACGGTTGCGCGCTCGAAGACGTCGATGGTTTTTCTTGCCAGCGCGAGTGCGCCGTCTTCTTCTCCGGCATGAACCATCAGCGCGCCACAGCAAGGTTGGTCTTGCGGGGCGATGACTTCGCAGCCTTCGGCGGCTAGCACGCGAGCGGTGGCAGCGTTTACCTGGGGAAAGAATTCGCGCTGCACGCAGCCGAGCAGCAGGCCGACGCGACGGCGCTGCGTGCCTTGTGCTGGCGTGATTTCCGGGACGTGTTCGTTTTGCGCGAGCTTCGGCATCAGCGCTTCCATGGATTGCAGGCGCTTGGGAAAAAGTTTGAGGAGGCCCACGCTGCGAAGAAGCGATTGCAGACCGGATTTTTGGTAGGCGAGAAGCGGCCAACGAAGAAAGCGGAGGCGGTCTGGGCGCGTGAAGACGGCGAAAAGAAAGCGGCGATGAAGTTTTTCGCCGAGCGTGCGCGGATGATGGCGCTCGATTTGAGCGCGCGTGGCTTCGATGAGTTTTCCGTAGTCAACGCCGGAGGGGCAGGCGGTCATGCAAGCCATGCAGCCGAGGCAGGAATCAAAATGGCTGACCCATTGCGGATTCATGGTGGCGTTGCCTTCGCTAGCGATTTTCATGAGATAGATGCGGCCGCGCGGGGAGTCCATTTCTTCGTTCCAGAGAACGTAGGTGGGGCAGACGGGGAGACAAAAACCGCAGTGCACGCACGTATCTATGATTTCGTTCGAGGGTGGGTGGTGCGCGTCGAAGGCGCTTGGGAGGAGCGCAGTGACCGGAGAGTCGGACATCAGATGCCTCCCGCGAAGCGGCCTGGATTCAGCGTGTTTTTGGGATCGAGCTGATTTTTTACGGCGCGCATGAGGGGCAGTGCGTCTCCCGGTTTTCCCCAGGCGTCGATGGGCGACATGCCGGCGGGTTGATGGAATGCTGCGAGTGAGCCGCCGCTGGCTTCGAGCTCGAAACGAAGATCCGAAAGAACAGCGTGGAGATTCTCTGGCGAGGCATCCAGGCGCAGCCAGCCGATGCCTGTGGCTTGCATCGTCAGGTTCCAGTGTGTGTTGCGGGAGCTTGCCGCGCGTTGCACGGTTTCGACGGTGCGCGCGATCGAGGCTGGGAGTGTGGTGATTTTTGCCATTGCTGCCGCGGCGGAATCAGCGGAGTTCCAAAGTTCTTGCGAGGCGTTCCAGACGTTGAATGGAGCATCGAGAACGGGAGTGGGAAGGGCGAGCTCACGCAACTTGGCTACTTGCGCGGCAATGCCAGCTTCCGTGCCTTCCAAGAGGACGTCCACGACGGGCTCGGTATCTTGTGCGACGCGCGTTTGCAGAGCGGTGTGCGCCAGTTGGGAATCCTGCACGGCGAGGATGAGTTGCTGCATTTTTTCGAGCGTATCAGCAGAGATGGAAAGAGTTCGCGAGTTTCGGGGGAGGGGATGGACGCGGAAGACGGCTCGGGTGATGACACCGAGCGTGCCGAAAGCGCCGGTGGCGAGCTTGGGGATATCGTAGCCTGCGACATTCTTGACGACTTTGCCGCCGCTGGAAGCGAGAGTGCCATCGGGGAGAGCGAGGGTCACGCCGATGATGAGATCGCGGAGCGGGCCGAATCGAAGACGGAGTGCGCCGCTGTCGTTTGTTGAGAGAATGCCGCCGATGGTGGCTTGCTCGGGCCAGAGTGGATCGCAGGCGAGGCGCTGGCGGTGCTGAGCTAGAGCGGACTGCAACTTTTGGATGGTGCAGCCGGCTTCGACGCTGACGGTGAGGTCGGCCCAGACGTGCTCGATGATTTTGTTGAGGCGTGCGGTGGAGAGAATGAGGTCGGCGCGCGCGGGCGGATTGCCCCAGGTGAGCTTGGTGCCGCCGCCACGAGGGATGACGGCGAGGTTGGCATCGTTTGCGACACGGAGTACGGCGGCAAGTTGCTGTTCGTTGGAGGGTTCGAGGACGAGGCGCGGTAGAACGCCGCAAACTGCGTCGGCCGCGGTGGCCGCGCGGATGGAATCCGGAGACAGGATTGCGCGGAATTCGTGTTCGATGTCCAGCGGAGTTGTCGGCATTTGAGAGACTCAGTACATTACAACCTTAGGCCGCAGTCAAGGCGAGCCGCTTGGACGGTGCTTCGCGCCCCGTGGCTATGAGAAGCAGTCTGGAGGCAAGGTCCTTGGTTTGGGAATCTGATTAACAATGACCAACACCCCGGCCCCCGGTTTTCTGTAAGTGTTGATTCCAAACAGTTTAGCCTTTTTATAAGTCTTTTATAATCAACAGTTGCGGAGGTCTTCCAAGTGTTGATTCTGAAGGAGATAGGGCAATGAAAGGCGCCAGGCTCGCGGGAACGGCAGAGTCGTTTATATCATTCTATCATTCTGTCACAGAACGATAGAATGAATTGGACTTTGAATTTCCCGGATTTTCTGTTTGCAAGGCTGACGGTCCCGGGTTCTGCCGGTCCTCCCGTAAGAATTGGTCATCCTACTGGCCAAAGAAAAAATGGGCGGCTGTGCCGCCAGAGTCGCTGCCAAAGGAGCGCGTCCATGGCGGCGGCATGAGAGCGTGAAGCTGGCCGAGGCCGAACGATCCTTAGGCGGATGGATGGGCAGCTCCAATCGCGCGTGAGAGAGAGGTTGACTTGAAAGCCGCGGCAAAGGACTCCGGCTGTTGGACGAGGGGCCAGAAAACAAAAACGCCAGCAAGATGCTGGCGCTACACGGAAAACGGCAGACCATTACCCAATTGGGATTATGCCGGACGGGTAATCGATTGTCAAGAGGCAGCCTCAAAAAACGAGGCTGGGGCACCCGCTGGGGACTAGGCTTGTGCATGAGCCACTCTTGCGATTTTACTTGTATCTAGATATTATCTAGACATGCTCCAGTTTCATCGGGATGAACGGAAAAACAGGGGCAATCGCAACAAGCACGGAGAGTGGATTGAGAAAGCCGAGAGCGTTTTCCAGGACCCGCAGGCACGTTTATTTTGTGATCTCTTAAGCCTCGCGAAATATCGATTTGTGCGAGTCACCGGGAAAAGCGGCAGCAGGGCTGCCGCACTCCAAATCGCTGCTTCGCAATATCATGCGGGGCTCAGTAGAACATTCGGAGGAGGAGCGGTTCATCCTGCTCGGAGTGAGTTCAGCGGCGAGGATTTTGATTGTTATTCACTCTTACGGGGAGTCCGAGGCTTTGATTCGGCTTCATTCCACGCGGAAGGAGACCAAGAGGGAGGTTCGATTTTGTGAAGAAGGAATATGATTTTTCCAAGTTGAAAGAGGTGAAGAACCGCAACGCCGGCAAGAAAAAGGCGGTGGGAATCAACTTGAGTCCGGCGGTGGTTGACTATTTCAAGGGACTGGCGGAAGAGACGGGGCTGCCTTACCAGAGGTTGATCGATCTTTATCTGCTTGATTGCGCGAAGAAGCGAAAGAAACTGACCATGAGGTGGGTGGCGTAGCGCAGGTGGGAAAGCAATGGAGCTTCGTGCTACGGCCAAAAAAACCAGACCCAGGTTCAAAAAACGAACCTAGGGCACCCGGCTTGCGGCAAAAAGGAAAGCAAGAAACGGGATCAACTTCCCCGACATGTTATCCACCCCAGACTTTCATTCCCGATGATTCTGCCTCAAAAACGGGGTGCCTGGGAAGTGTGCAGAAATCGCAGAGAGATTTCTCTCTGCGCAGGCCGACACGTTCGCAGGAGCGAACGTGAAAGAAAAAGCGTCGGCCTGCTGCGCTCGAAATGACGGTGTGGGCGTCTTCGAGCGAGGGAGTGGGCAGTCTCGGAAGGCGTAGCCCACGATGGGGCTACAGGAAGGGGCACGATGTATCGTGCCCCTACACCGGCAGGAAGCGTGACGGAGATTAGAAGCGGTCGGCGATGCCGGCGGATTCTAGGGGGTGGCCTGCTGCGCTCGAAATGACGGTGTGGGTGATTTCGAGCGAGGGAGTGGGCCGTCTCGGAAGGCGGAGCCCACGATGGGGCTACAGGAAGGGCACGATGTATCGTGCCCCTACACACGCAGGAGCCAAGTTGCACATCAGAAGCGGTCGGCGATGCCGGCGGCTTCTAGGGGATGCGGGGTGTATTCGCCGGGTTTTTCGCCGCAGAGGCGGGGGGTGGGGAAAACTTTTGTGGGATTGGAGAGTTGCAACGGATCGAAGGCGCAGCGGACGCGGTGCATGGTGGCGAGGTCGGGTTCGGCGAACATTTTGGACATCATTTTCTTTTTGTCTTCGCCGACGCCGTGCTCGCCGGTGATGGAGCCGCCGGCGGCGATGCAAATTTCGAGGATGAGATTGGAGAGCGCTTCGGCGGCGTGTTCCTGGCCGGGGATGCGGCGGTCGTAGAGGACCATGGGATGAAGATTGCCGTCGCCGGCGTGGAAGACGTTGGCGACGCGGAGGCCAGCTTCTTTGCTCAACTGGTCGATTTGGCTCATGACGCGGGGCAAAGCGGTGCGGGGAATGACGCCGTCTTGCACGATGTAATTGGGAGAGATGCGGGCCATGGCGGCGAAGGCGGCTTTGCGGCCTTTCCAGACTAGGGCGCGCTCGGCTTCGGATTGGGCGACGCGGATTTCGGAAGCGGAGTGGGCGCGGCAGATTTTGTTGACGTCGGCCATGAGGGCGGCGACTTCGGCGACGGGGCCATCGAGCTCGACGAGGAGGAGCGCGCCGCACATGGGGTAGTTGGCGTGGACGGCGGCTTCGGAGGCCTGGATGGCGAGACGGTCCATCATTTCGATGGCGGCGGGCAACATACCAGCGGCGATCATGCTGCTGACGGCGGCGCCGGCTTCGTTCGTGGAGGGAAATGCGGCGAGGAGCGTTTGCACGCATTCGGGGCGCTTGACGATGCGGAGAATCATTTTTGTGGCGATGCCGAGCGTGCCTTCGGAGCCGACGAAAACGCCGAGAAGATCGTAGCCGGGAGAGTCGAGCGTTTTTCCGCCGAGGTGGACGAGAGAACCGTCGGGGAGAACGACTTCGAGGCCGAGGACGTGCGTGGTGGTGAAGCCGTATTTGAGGCAGTGCGCGCCGCCGGAATTTTCGGCGACGTTGCCGCCGATGCTGCAGGCGGATTGCGAGGAGGGATCGGGGGCGTAGAAATAGCCTTGGGGAAGGACGCGGGCGGTGACGTCGAGATTGAGGACGCCGGGCTCGACGACGACGCGGGCGTTGGGGAGATCGACTTCGAGGATGCGATTCATGCGCGTGAGGCTGATGACGATGCCGTTTTCGACGGGGAGCGCGCCGCCGCTGAGGCCGGTGCCGGAGCCGCGGGCGACGAAGGGAGTTTTTTCGCGATGGCAGAGGCTGAGAATGGCTTGGACTTCGGCGGTGGAGTTGGGGAGGAGGACGGCTTGGGGCATGGCGCGGAAATTGGTTAGGGCGTCGGAGTCGTAGGTGTGGAGTTCGTCGGGGGAAGTGATTAGGTGGCGGGGG
>Ga0209166_10001468_pt1 | contig 19605 bp, 15 predicted proteins | sample Coa_R1_3_FD_187151 | JGI IMG/M metagenome (GOLD analysis project Ga0209166, IMG submission 187151) | Surface soil microbial communities from Centralia Pennsylvania, which are recovering from an underground coalmine fire - Coalmine... | ecosystem: Environmental > Terrestrial > Soil >... | reverse complement strand
GCCAGATACAGCAATTCGGGCTTTTCCAGCTCAGCCAGGATCTCTGTGTATCTTTTTTCCCAATCTGAACCCGGTTCCTTCAGATTGTGCAGGGTCTCGATGGTGAGAAACGAGTGCTCATCCACGGTGTAACGATGATGGAAGTCGCGAATCACCAATGAATCAATCAGTTCGTATTCGGGAACAATGCGTTTAAGCAGGCCCAGGCCGTGCATGGCCCGTAGCGCCTGGCTGGCATGGGTTGCAATGAGGATCTGGCGAAGATGCGCCCAGACGCTGGCGCTCTGTAATTCGCCGTCAGCCATCGCCGAGAGGGCTTGCTCGAAGCGCCGCTCCGTGTCGCTGGCCAGCTTAAAGCCGTGGTGGGCCATAAATTCAAAGCCGCGAAAAATGAGGTCAGGCGTCAGCGCTACTGAGGACTGATGCAGAAAGATGCGTCCATTGACCACCGAGAAGTCGGCGTTTGAGACCCGCGATCGCCAGCGCTGAAACTGCTGGTAGAGCGAAGAGCGTGCCGGAGGCACTTCATCCAGATATTGATTGGCCACGCTGTGGATCATGCGTGCATGTTTGAAGTAAATACGCATCCAGTCGCCCGCGGCGGCAATCTTGTGATTGCCCGCGCCAATGCGCCGGGCCGCGGCTTCGTCCTGCGCCTCCCAGCTTAAGGTGTTGTCGTCGCGGCCGTAACGGTAGTGCAGGAAGCAGCGTAGCGACAGCAAAAAATCGAGCGACGAATGCAGATCATTTTGCACCGGCGCCACAAATAAGGATTTCTGCTCCGGCCACGCACGCCGCTTCTCCAGCGCCGACAACAGGGCAAACCAACTGGCGGCGTTGTGATCGCGCAATCCTCCGGGAGATTCCTTGATATTGGGTTCCAGGTGAAAGATGGTGTTGCCATATTTCCCGTGGCGGCTTCTGGTCAGGTCAGAGAGCAATTGCACCAGGAGCTGCCATTCGCGATGCACCAGCTCTGGAATCACCTTGTCGTGCAATGTGGCGAATAACTTGAGGTCGCCCGAGATCAGGCGGCAATCGAGCAGAGAAATGGTGAACTCCACGTTTTCCCGGTCGAGCTTGGAGCACTCCGGCAGAATGCGCGTCGTGGGACGAAGTTTGATCTTCATGTCCCACATCTCCTGGCACACGCGTCCCAGGGGGCTGGTGAACTTCTCGCTGGTGGCTGCGTTATCGAACACAACCAGCAAGTCGACATCGGAGTGCGGCAACAGCAGCCCTCTTCCATAGCCGCCCAGGCCAACGATGCTTACCCCATTCAGATGTTGCAACTCGCTTGGCAGAAGCTGCCGGCACAGGCCGATAATCACGCTATCCATCAGGGCCGAGCGTTGTTGTGAAGCGCCGGCGCCGTCTGCGGTGGCATCAAAAGCCTGGCGAATCCGCGCGGATTCGTTGACATATTGATCGTGCAGATCGGTGAGATAGACCTGTGCTGACATAAATGTAAATTTGTCTGTAGAGACGTAGCTTGCTACGTCTCGGCTTTTCCCGAATAGAAGTATAGGGTAGCCCCAGCGGGATTACAGCGCCGCAACTCCTCTCTCCTCGTTGCGGATGCGGATCGCTTCGTCAATGCGCGAGAGAAAAATCTTGCCATCGCCGATTTTGCCGGTGCGAGCGGATGCGATGATGGTTTGCACCGCCTTCTCCACCAGCTCGTCCGCCAGGACCATCTCGAGCTTGATTTTCGGCAGCAAATCCACGGTGTACTCACGCCCGCGGTAGAACTCGGTGTGGCCTTTCTGCCGTCCGTGACCGCGGACTTCGATCACGGTCATGCCCTCCACCCCGGCCTCCAGGAGCGCCTCCTTGACCGATTCCAGTTTTGAAGATTGAATCACTGCTTCCAGCTTTGTCATAGCAATGTGCCTCGTGAAAGTGAGCCGCCAATCATCCTAGCATGGGGTGCGCGGACGACGAAATTTCGCCGGCTTGAAAGTGGCCGATCTATTCAAGATTTAAGATCCGGAGAGCAGCCGTTTTTTCGCCTTCTCGCCATCGCGGTAGAGCATTGCCGGTTGCTGGGCAGGAATAGATACCATCACTTTGCCGTTTTCGATTCTGGCCGGCAGCGGTGTTGCTTTTCCGGTCGAGAGCGCGATGGCCGCAACTTTGGCTGGGTCCCAGCCGCCAGGCAGGCTGGCCGGCAGTTCTTTTTCCGCGGTGCTGTAAAGGGCGATGCGTTCGTCATCCATAGGACAGAACGTGCTGCCATCGCGCGCAACTTCCGCTCCATCCAGAGTCACGGAATAAGTTTTATTGGCCCAGTCCAAATCGATTTTCGAATTTCCCTCCAGGCCAATGATGGTGCGCTCTCCGTCGCGGTGGAACGATTCGATGTTGCGGTGGTTCAGCTTAAACCATGGTACCCACATTAAATAATAGGATTCGATGAAGTTGCGCAGGTCGGTATCCACTGTAATAAAGGTGTGAGGCGCGCCATTATAGAAGAGCAGGTTAACAGCTCGTTCTACGGGAGATACCGTGGTGCGCCGGCCGCCGCCGATATTAAAACCCCAGACCGCGCTTTGCCGGTAGATGGTAGCCAGCATCGGGATGGGCTTGCCTCCAAACGGACACGGCGCCGGACTGGGCGGATACCAGAAGGAGCTGATCTTGCCGATGAAGGCGTAGCGTAGTGCCTCGGAGCTGACGTCAACTTTATGTTTCGCAAACTCCTCGAGCACTTTGTAGCGGCCCTCGAAGAGGTTCTTGATTCCACTTGCCGGATGAGCCGGATCCCAGTCGTTGCGGATTGAATAGTATGAAAGCACGTCAATGTGGGTGCTGTCGTGCAACTTATAGTGTTCGCATGTATACCGGGCCCGCTCGAGGCCTGGACCGTTCATATATTTTGCGAGTCCAACGATGTAAGAGTTCTCGCCTGTCCAATTGCGGCTCTCCCACAGTTCGCCGTCAGGCCGCCGCGCAATGATGTCCGGATTCCACGCCGGACTGCTCTTGTAGGCGTCATCGTAATTGTCCGAAAAAGTGACGTTGCAGTTGTACTTAGGGCCTTGTTGCATCAGATGCATGAGTCCGTCGTATCCGCCCACTCTTTTATTTACTTCCGCGACAGCAGGATAACCGGTATCTTTGCCGCGATATTGCCAGCCCCAGAGGTGAACCACCTGCGGAGAGTTGTCGATGAGCGCAGCTACCCTGCGGATCAGCTCTTCACTTTGTTCAAAGGTCGCACCTGGTTTTTCGAAGTGGGGTTCATCGATATGAATGCCATATGCGATCCGGTCGTCATAATAATGAGTAGGGATTGCAGGCATGCGCTTGCGCACAAGCTTGGCGCCATCCAGCCAATCTACGGTGCCGTTTCCATCCACATCGGTAACGAAGTCGAGGCGGCAGGAAGATTTTTGCCCAATCAGCAAATTTGGCGTGTGACTGGTTCCACAATTCAGCGGAGTGCCGTCGCCGGTATTCAGGTCGTAACACGCACTGCCGTTTACGCGATAAGTCTGGATCGTTCCCAGCGAGGCCCGCCGATGGCCTTCAGTTCCGGCAACATCTAACGATGTGCCATCCATGAAGGCGGTGACCTCCTGCACGCAGATGGCGCGGTCGGTCCCAATCATTACCACCGGCAAGGAAGCCAGAACATTTCCCCAAAATCGGTTCCGAGGCAGAGTGCCCGCCTTGGCTTCGCTCAACATTGCCACATCGCCCCCGTTCTCGCCGTGGGCGAGCCAGGCGGCAGAGCTATCCTCTTCCCGTATTGTTGCCAAGCGCGGCAGGGCCACCTGAATGAGCTCAAAGCCTTCATGCTCTTTTACGTCTTCCAGCGTGGTGGTGAGGGTTGCGCCAGATAAATGGTAGCGTACCGTGAAACTCACCGCGGGCTTGCCATCTTCGGAGGCCTCAAAATGAAAATCTGCCTGGTCTTTCATTGCCTTGACCTTGGAAGCTGTAACCGGTATGACCGGGAACTTCCATTGGCCGCGATCGCAAACCGTAGCTGTGATTTTTGTGCCGTAATCTTCGCCCCGGAATCGCGCATTACTGCCGAGCAGATGGTACTCATAAGGCAGGCCGTCTTTTTGATCAAGAACGATTTCTAAATCCGAGGATTTCAATACGACCGGATTTACAGGCTTATTTCGCGAGGTCATCTCGGCAGACTCTGCCCAATTCAACTGCAATGACCCCGAAGCCAGCGCGGCCAAACTGGCGCCGCTTATTTTAAGGAATGTACGCCGCTGCATTTTATCGCTTTGCTCTTTCATAGGGAGAACACCTCGATAAGGTTGACTGTTGTTTTATCCTGTAAGAAATTTCAAAATTTGGCGCTTTGTGCCCGGCGGCAAATAAATTTACACCATACATGCTTTAGTGTTTTTTCTCTTTGCTCGATTTATTACGCTGGACGGTGATCGATTTGATGGTAGCCGTGGCCCCCATGCCCGCGTCGTTGTTTGCGGCCACGTCGAAACCGTAGGATTCTCCTTCTTTCAATCCATCGACCACTCCAAAACTTGCATGCCTGCCGCCCAGCGTCAGCACCGGACGCCCAGTCAGCATGACTTTGCGCTCGCCCGGGTGCACGATGAATGTGTAGGCGGTAATGGGGCTGCCGCCATCGTCTTCCGGACTCTGGAAGTGAATGCTGACCGCGCCTTCGCCGGCAAATGCCTCTACATTCGCGGGGGCCGAAGGTGGATGGATAGCCTTATTGCCGGGAGTGACCGCGCGCGAGGGCAGGGAAGGCGAACTGGTTCCATTGGCGTTGGTAGCGGTGACAGTAAATGTGTAATCGGCGCCGTTGGTCAGTCCAGTCACCTTGACGTATCCGGCTGTCCAGAAGTCAGCCGCCGAGACCGTCGCTTTGTCGCCTTTGGATGAGGTCACTGTGTATGACTCGACGGGAGCGCTGCCTTCAAATACAGATGGGTTCCAAGCGATAAGTGCGAAACCGTCACCTGCTGCTGCGGCCACACGGCTGGGCGGCTCTGGCGCACTGGCTGCACTGAAGTGTTGGTTGAGGATATCTTTGTACTGCGTTTGCAAGCCAGCACTTTGGCGTATCTCCGCCGGCGCCTGGTCGAGTGTATTAATAATGTGGTTGCTCTTTAAGGTCACGTTATTTTCTGACACATCAGCGTTGCCCTGCTGCCAGTAATTGTCCTCAAAGTCGAAGGCGTCGTAGTTCTTGCCATCGCCCTCGTAATAATCCTTGTGACGCCCGCCCCAATTGTCGTGGTTGGTATGGAACAGCACATTGTTCCTGGCGGTGACATTTTTGCAGCCGTTATCCGTGTAGATGCCATGGCCGGTGCCATATTGGTTGTAGATAACGTTGCCGGTGAGCTTCTCGCCATTGCTTAAGGTGCTGCCGGTGAGTCCCTGGGTGTAGATGCCTCCGCCATCGGCGAGCAGCAGCATGTGATCGAAGATCAGATTGTTGGCCACGACGTTATTCTGCGAGAAGTTCGGTTGTCCCGCCTGCTGGATCTTATCGGGCCAGCCTCCCCAGCCCATGGAGATTCCGGTGTAAGGCGTGTGGTCGATCTGGTTGTACTGTATGAGCGTCCGCTGCGCGTAGCCGACATCAATTCCGATGCCGCCATGGTATTCCGCAGCGATGTTATAGAGATGATTGTTGAGAATCCGATTGTCGCTGGTGATCTCGCCCCCGGTCGCCAGGGGCAGATTCACATCGCCGAGTTCCATTCCGTTGCCGGAGATATCTGTAAAAACGCAGCCCTGAACCAAGTCTGACTGCGATCCATTGCCCAGCTCCAGTCCCGCTGCGCCTAAATGAACAAAAGCATCACTGAGGAACTGGATATTGTTGTCGTAGATGAAAGAGATGTTCCCGGGAATCTTTGTCCAGGCGCCGTAAGGGCACGCGCCGTCCGGCGTGAGCTTGCATAGTCCTTGCGTAGCATATCCGCTTTGCCCTGTGACCATGTAATTGGCCTGAATCTCGGGAAAGCCCTCGCCGGTGCCCGGTTGCAGCCAGGTCGCGTAAGAGAACTGGATGTGGGAAAAGATAATGTTATGGACGGGGCTGTCTTTCGTGCCCTCAGCGGAGATGAGCTTTTCCAAAACGGGAAGCTCCACATCGGCTTTGCTTAGGTCTTCTCCGGGGCGCGGGACATAATAAATGACGCCCGCACTCCGGTCGAAATACCATTGGCCGGGGGTCCCCAGCAACTCGAAGGCGTTCTCGACATAAGCCGGTTCTTTGCCTACGCTGGCAGGACCAACCAGGTTGGCGGTCCGTTTGCCATTGGGGAGCATCACACGCTTGGTGGAGTTATCCCAACATGGCTGCGCCATAGTGATGGTTGTGCCCTGAATGCTCGCCACCGGACAGCGTGGTTCGGTCCACGCACCCAGCCCGAATGAGCCCTCTGACCACAGAGAATTTCCGCCTGTGTAAACGAATTCTATGTCTCCTTGATTTTTCCATGCCGCCATCACAGGAGCGCTGGCTTCGTACCCGCTGCTGGTTTTCGTTACGTTTACGGGCAGGCGTCCGCGAGCCCGCTGTGCGCGCACTCCATTAACATAAAACTGCCGGGTGTTTTTGAGGTTTGCAGGAGCGGGCGCTGACCATAGGTTTTTACCAGCGTCCACCAGCTTCCAACCCGTGACCTGCACGCCGCCGCTGATCACCGGTTTTGCCCCGGAAGCTGCGCTGTAGATGACCGAATGGCCGTTGGAGCCCGAATCGCGCGGTTCAAGCCTCAGCGGCTCTGTAAGCCGGTAGACTCCCTCGCTGAGATAGACCGTGATGTCGCTACCCATCTTCTGGTTCATCGCGCGCACCAGGTCGCGGGCATGCTGCAAGGTACGCACAGGTTGGTTGTGGGTGCCGGGGTTCTGATCATCCCCTTCGGGAGAGACATATAAAGACCGGCCTTGAGGGGCAGTATGGCCGGCGAGCGTGATCAATAAAATGCAGCCCAAGAAAACAAAAAATGACCTCATAAGTTGATGACCTCAGGAATAAATAGACAGACAAGTTAGATACAAACCCAGAACACCGTGATTGGTTGTGCGCGGGCGATGGAGTTTTGTGAAGGCGATGTGCAAATCGGGGAAGTTATACTATGTCCGGCCGAAATTCAATGTAAAAAATAATTGTTTCAAGACGTAAAACGAAGAATCTTAGGCGAACCGTTGTATTTTTGGATCGCAGGACAACTGGTTTCCTGGCAAGCGCGCAATTTTTGGGCAATTTGGATATAAATAAAATAAATACCAAAAGCTTTCATTATGAAATCATAATAATTATAATCTTGGCTTATATGTCTCGGATGTTTAAAAATAGCTTTACAGCTTTTGGCCGAGGCTTCCGGATAAAGTGTATGCCGGAGACAAAAATTCTTCCTGCTTGTAAACAAACAGGTTAGACAAGAAACAGGCCCGATCGGATCGTGAAAAATTGAACAACGGAAACTCCAAACGCAGTGCAGCGATTACAGAGGGGCCAAGCCGCGCCCCGGCACGGGCCATGTTACACGCCATTGGTTTCACGCCAGAAGATCTGGCAAAACCGATCATCGGGGTGGCAAATACGTGGACTGAGATAGGCCCATGCAACTACCATCTGCGCCAGTTGGCGGAAGAGGTTAAGAAGGGAGTTCGCGAGGCGGGGGCTACGCCCATGGAGTTCAATACGGTCTCGATCTCCGATGGAATCACCATGGGAAGCGAGGGCATGCGAGCCTCGCTGGTGAGCCGTGAGGTGATTGCCGATTCCATTGAATTGGTGGCGCGTGGAAATCTGTTTGACGGCATCGTTGCTCTCTCCGGTTGCGACAAAACAATCCCCGGGACGGTAATGGCGCTGGCGCGGCTGAATATTCCTGGCGTGATGCTTTACGGCGGCTCCATCGCGCCCGGCAAGTTTCATGAAAAGAATGTCACCATTCAAGACGTGTTTGAAGCCGTGGGTGCGCACGCCCGCGGCTCTATGTCAGACGCCGAATTAAATGAGATCGAGCAGCAGGCATGTCCCGGAGCGGGCGCCTGCGGTGGGCAGTTCACCGCGAATACCATGTCCATGGCCTGTGAGTTTCTGGGCATCTCACCGATGGGTGCGAATGAGATTCCTGCTATGGTTCCCGAGAAGCGTCTCGCGGCCCAGGCCGCCGGAAAGCTAGTGATGCGCCTGGTGAAAGAGAATATTGTGCCCAGCGACATCATTACGCGCGAGTCTCTGGAAAACGCGATTTGCAGCGTGGCTGCCAGCGCCGGCTCGACCAACGCGGTGCTTCACCTTCTGGCAATTGCGCACGAGCTGGGATTGAAGCTGGACATCGCTGATTTCGACCGCATCAGCAGCCGCGTGCCGCTGATCGCGGATCTCAAACCCGGCGGGCGCTTCGTGGCTACGGATTTATATCAAGCCGGCGGTACACGCCTTCTGGCGCAGCGCCTGCTGCAGGCGGGAATCCTGAAAGGGAATTGCAAGACGGTCACCGGGCAAACCCTGGCGCAAGAGGCGCAAAAGGCAAAAGAGAACAACGGACAGGAAGTTGTGCTTCCGCTCTCCAAACCGCTCAGCGCATCCGGTGGCTTGGTTATTCTGAAAGGGAATCTTGCGCCGGAAGGTTGCGTGGTAAAGCTCAGCGGACATACTCGCCACCAGCATCACGGCCCAGCACGTGTCTTTGAGTGTGAGGAAGATGCCTTTGCCGCAGTTCAGGCAAACCAGATCAAGCCGGGCGACGTGCTGGTGATTCGCAACGAAGGTCCGCGCGGCGGTCCGGGAATGCGGGAGATGTTGGGAGTCACGGCTGCGCTTACGGGCGCAGGCCTGGGCGAATCCGTCGCTTTATTGACCGATGGCAGGTTCTCAGGCGCAACTCGCGGTTTAATGGCCGGACACGTCGCGCCCGAAGCTGCCGTCCGCGGTCCTATTGCGGCGGTGCGCAATGGCGACATTATTATTTTCGACGTGGATAAACGCCGGTTGTCGGTAGAAATTTCGGAGTCGGAAATCGAATCGCGTCTGCGCAACTGGCAGCCGCCCAAGCCCCGCTTCGCGACCGGCGTTTTCGCGAAATATGCAAGCCGGGTCTCTTCAGCTTCGGTCGGAGCAGTAACAGGATAAGGATCGTATGAGCACATCAACAGCCCCGCAAGCGCAGGTTCAATCCCCCGCCAACGAGAAGATGACGGGCGCACGAATTCTGTGGGCCTCCCTTGAGCGAGAGGGTGTGCAGACCGTCTTCGGATACCCCGGCGGCGCCATCCTTCCCGTTTACGACGCGCTCAAGCATTCGGCCATCCGGCACATCCTGGTGCGGCACGAGCAGGGTGCGACCCACATGGCAGATGGGTTCGCTCGTGCCAGCGGCAAAGTTGGCGTGGCCATGGCGACCTCCGGGCCGGGTGCGACCAACATGGTTACCGGCATTGCCACGGCCATGCTCGATTCTTCGCCGGTGGTGTGTATCACGGGACAGGTGGGAAGCAAATTTATCGGCAGCGATGCTTTCCAGGAAGTTGATATCACCGGCATCACGCTGCCCATCACCAAACACAATTACCTTGTCACCAAGGCAGAGGATATTGCGCGTACGGTGCGTGAAGCGTTCTATATCGCGCAGTCAGGACGTCCTGGGCCGGTTTTGATTGACATCACCAAAGACGCGCAGCAGAGTTCGTGCGTGTTCGATTGGGAGGGTGCCGCGCCGCAACTCCCAGGCTATCGTCCCGATCTTTCTCCCAGCCGGCAAGACTACGAAAAAGCGTTGGAGTTGATTCGCGCGTCAAAGCGTCCCATTATCCTTGCCGGACACGGGATTATTCTCTCCGGCGCCACGCAGGAAGTTTGCAAGCTGGTGGAGCATCTCGATATCCCGGTTGCGGTTACGCTGCTCGGACTGGGTGGAATTCCGGCTTCGCATCCGCTGAACCTCGGCATGATGGGAATGCATGGCGAAGCGTGGGTCAACACGGCAATCCAGGAAGCCGACCTGCTGATCGCGCTGGGCATGCGTTTCGACGACCGTGTGACCGGCAATCTGAACACTTACGCCAAGAATGCGAAGAAGATTCACGTGGATATTGACCCGGCGGAGATCAACAAGAACGTAAAAGTTGATGTTGCATTGGTAGGCGACCTGCGCGAAGTGCTGCGCGAACTGCAACCCAAGCTGGAGTCCACTCCCAAACATCCGGAGTGGGTGCAATACATCGGCCAGCTCAAGGGAGACTCCGCTGTCCGCGACATCCAGAACCTGCCCGATAGCGGCCATCTCTATGCTGCCCACGTGATCAACGATCTGTGGCGCGAGACCGCCGGCAACGCCATCGTTGTGACCGACGTAGGCCAGCACCAGATGTGGGAGGCGCAATATTACAGGCATAATACTCCGCGCTCACTGATTACCTCCGGAGGCCTGGGTACGATGGGCTTTGCGCTGCCGGCGGCGATTGGCGCCAAGGTTGCGCGGCCGGAAGCGGAAGTCTGGGTGGTCGTGGGCGATGGCGGCTTTCAGATGACCATGCCTGAGATGGCGACCATCTTCCAGGAAAAAATCAAGATCCACATTGCCATCATTAATAACGGATACCTCGGTATGGTGCGCCAGTGGCAGGAGTTTTTTTACTCGCGCAATTATGCGGCTTCTCCGCTGGTCAATCCTGATTTTGTTAAGCTGGCTGAGGCTTGCGGTATTCGCGGAGTGTCCGTAACCCAGCGTTCGGGCGTGGTTCCCGCCATCCGTGAAGCCCGTGAGCATGCCGGGCCAATGCTGATTGACTTCCGCGTCGAGCAGGAAGATACCGTATATCCAATGGTTCCGGCGGGTGCCGATTTGAAAGATATGATTCGCCGTCCCAATCCCGTGGTTGACACCGAGATGGAGTGGTAAAGCTGTTAGGGTAAAGAGCCGCTATGTTGAACACATTTGTTGTTTACGTCGAGGATAAGCCAGGCGTGCTGGCGCGCGTGGCTATTTTGTTCCGCCGCCGTGCTTTTAACATTGAGACACTGACTGTAGGCCGCACCGACGTGCCCGGCGTGTCGCGGATGACAATCGTTGTAGATACCGACGAGCAAGGCGCGCTCCGCATTGAAGCCAATGTGTACAAGCTGGTGAATGTTTTGCGCATACAAAACATAACCGGTTCCGATGTCACGCGCGACCTGGCATTGATTAAGGTTGCCATCACCGCCGAGACCCAGGCGCGGGTACAGGAGATTGCGAACAAGCACGGGGCGCATATTGTTGAGACCGGCCTTGATGCGTTGATCCTGGAATTCACCAGCACGAAAGATAAAATGGATCAATTCATAGCGGCGCTTCGCCCTTATCGTATTCTGGAAATGGTATGCACGGGACACGTAGCCATGGCGGGCTGCTCTCAGGCATCGCAAAGCGGCGCGCTTTTGCATGACCAGGTTAAAAGCAGCGCGCAGGGAATTCCACGTTCGGTTTAGTCTTAGAAAAATCTTTTGGAGAAAATACAGACATTATGGCGAAAGTTTATTTAGAAAAAGATGCGGATCTGGGTTTAATCCAGCAAAAGAAGGTTGCCATCATCGGCTACGGCTCACAAGGCCACGCCCACGCCCAGAATCTGCGCGATAGCGGCGTAACTGTGCGGGTGGGTTTGCCCGCTTCGAGCGCCTCACGCTCTCGCGCGCAGGCGGATGGATTCACAATCATGACTCCGGCCGAGGCCGCTGCCTGGGCTGATGTAATCATGCTGCTGGTTCCCGATACGAAAACCGCAGCGCTGTACAAACAAGACATCGAGCCTCATCTCACCCCCGGCAAGATGCTGATGTTTGCTCATGGGTTCAACATCCGTTACGGCACGGTCAATCCGCCGGCGAAGGTGGATGTCACCATGGTCGCGCCCAAATCGCCGGGTCACCGCGTGCGCGAACTTTATGTGGAAGGCAGCGGCACGCCGGCGCTGTTTGCCGTTCACCAGGATGCCAGCGGCAAAGCCCACGCCCTGACTCTCTCTTATGCCAAGGGGCTCGGATGCGCGCGCGCTGGCGTGCTGGAAACCACATTCGCCGAAGAAACTGAGACCGATCTGTTTGGTGAGCAGGCTGTGCTGTGCGGCGGCGTGAGCCACCTTATCCGCGCAGGCTTTGAGACCCTGGTTGAAGCCGGCTATCAGCCCGAACTTGCTTACTTCGAGTGCATGCACGAACTCAAGCTGATCGTCGACCTGATGTATCGCGGCGGTTTGAGCTACATGCGTTATTCGGTGAGCGACACCGCCGAATATGGAGACTATACGGCTGGTCCGAGGCTGATTACCGAGCAGACCCGGCAAGTGATGAAGCAACTGCTGAAAGAGATACAGAACGGCGCCTTCGCCAAAAAGTGGATTGCCGAAAATGAAGCTGGTGGCAAATGGTTTTATGAAAAGCGCGATCAGGAACAGGACCAGCAGATTGAACGCGTTGGCGAAGAGCTGCGCGACATGATGTCATTCCTGAATCCGGTGAAGGTAAAGAAAGGGAAGCTGCTGAACACAGTTTCAGTTTAGGCGGTTTTGGCGCGGCATGTTAGCATGATTGAAATCGATAATTGGAAGTTGAAGGCTTATGGATTTCGATCAGCTTAATACATTTGTGGAAGTCGCCAAGTTAGGCAGTTTTTCCCGCGCGGCGGAGAAAGTATTGCGTTCCCAGCCGGCGGTGAGCGCCCAGATCCGGCAACTGGAGCAGGAATACGGCCACAGGCTCTTCGACCGCACCGCTAAATCGGTGCGGCTTACCCCTGCCGGCGAGGTGATTCTCGAGTATGCCCGCCAGCTATTGGCCCTGCGCGGGCACTCTTTGCGCGCGGTGGCCGAGCGCAACGGAGTCCCCGTGGGTACGCTTTCTATCGGCGCCAACGAGGGCACGTTCCTCTATGTGCTTCCCAAGGTGTTTGCGAAATACCACAAGATGTTCCCCAAGATCCGGATCAGTGTCTACCGCAACTTCACCCATAAAGTCATAGAGAAAGTGGAGGATGGCGCTCTTGACCTCGGTATTGTGACCTTGCCGGTCAAGTCCCCGAGCCTCAACGTCGTTCCTCTTTTTAAGGACCGGGTGTTGCTCATGGTCGGCTCCGGCAGCCCGCTGTTCAATAAGCGTTCGGTCACGATGGAAGAGCTGGCGCAACAACCCATCATCATCCCCAAGACGGGTTCAACCCGGAAATTGATTGAGAAGAACCTGCGGCCCTACCGCGAGAACCTTAATATCACCATGGAACTCACCAGTTTGACTATGATCAAACGTTTCGTGGGTGCCGGATTCGGCGTTTCTTTGATCAGTTCGACCTTTGCCCGCGAGAATGTGCGCCGTGGAGACGTTAAGCTCTTAAAGATCGAAGGACTCGATATATGGCGCGAGTTGGGGCTCATTTTCCAGAAACACCGCAGTCTTCCGCGTGCAGCTTCAACCTTTGCCGAACTGGCTCGCAAAGAACTCACCTCGAAACAGCCATCGGCGGCAGACTAAGCACTGCATCTCGTCCGCCATACTAGCCAAGCCTCATACTCTCGCACTATGATGGACTGCTCTCCGTGAGCGGGCCCTGTCGTTACGAACATGCCCATTTCTGATACGAGGTAAATACAAGCCCATGAACCGACGTGAAATTTGTTCTCTGTTGCCGGCTGCTTTGGCCCTGAACGCTTTAGCTCTGTCAGCGGAAGGGTCTTCTCTGCCCTCCGTTACGATTCCATTTGATCAATTGCCCGTAGAAAAGGGTAAAGGCGCGCAGTTCCGCCAGATTGTGAAAGGCAAGCTCGCCACCGGGGAGGCGGTTGAAATGCACGAAACTACGCTTGAACCCGGGGGAGCGCCGCATGCGCCGCACCATCATCCTCATTCTGAATTCTGGCTGGTTCGGGAAGGGACGATTGAAATTACGATCAATGGCACATCTCATGTCCTGGGGGCGGGTGGGGCGGGTTATGTTGCTTCTAATGAAGTTCACGGAGTCAAGAATGCCGGCTCAACTCCTGCGACTTACTTTGTTGTGGCCATCGGAGCGGGCGCGGACACGTTCACTCCTCCCCAGGTGTTGAATAAAAGTTCCGCAAAGAGTGGGCTCTAACTGCATCAAGCCAAGGCCATCCCAGTTGGGGGATGGCCCTGATATTCATCTCTTCACATTCGCCATCCCGGGCATTCATGAGCCCTGCTGGCTCTGTTGACATGCTTGTTCCCTAATCCGACTTTTGTCATCCCGACCGAAGCCGCGCTTCGCGGCGGAGTGGAGGGATCTAGGTTTTTCTCAGGCTGCTTCAATCCTGCCTGGCTCAATTCCAATCCCCAAACCGAGTATTACTGCAAGGATGTCAACAGAGCCAGCCCTGCTCTAGGGATTCACGCTCACAATCGCAGGATGCAATTCCCATACGGTGGCAACATACTGCGTTCCACGCGTATGTGGAAAATCTTCAAACGCCAGTCCCTGCACCGAGACCGCTAGCGCCTGTGGCAGTTCGCCCCCTTGCGATAGTGAGAGGGTAAAGCCATGCTGTGCGAGTTGGGCCTGGAGCTGGCCGCGGGCCTGGCAGTATTCGGAATCAACCGGCAACTCAACAATCACCCGTGGCGCGGTTTTGTCGGGCACATCAGAGAGTTCCATGTGGATATCGCAATCCCCGTGTTCAACCCCGGCAAATTGCAGATACGCGAGTGAAATGTGAAAGAGTTGTAGCTCGCGTCCGCTGCGAGGGGCATCTGGCGCTGGCGCCGGGTTGTCTGGTTGCCAGCTTAGGATTGTGGCCACCGTGATCTCCTGGGGCGTGTCACCGGGCAATGGGACATGCTTGGCGGCGTGGCGATAGTCTGCTGTGTCCGGGGTGGTGGGGGTACAGTTGCACAGCTCAGTTGAAGGAACAGGTGTGGGAGTTGGAGTTGGAGTCGGAATTGGAGTCGGAGTCGGAATTGGAGTCGGGCTTGGACTAGGACTTGGATCAGGACTTGGAACAGGACGAGGTGGCTGGAAAACAGGATTCGTGCCTGTTCCGCACGATATCACCAGGATAATAATGATAACTGTTCCGGCGACAAGCCCCCCGAATTTTGTCCAGGGGGCGGGTTTCTTCATATTAATTTTGGATGAATGTTTAATCGGCAGAGTTGGCGTTCGTACCTTTAATTCGAAAGCTGCTGGCGCGAGCCATTGCTGAAATCAATTTGTAAGCTAAATTTTAACTGATGAAATATGCTGATAGTAATTCAGGTGAATGGAATCTTGGCTCCTGTTATGGCAGATCAGGCGCATAGTGGGAAACGGATGTTTTTTTAAAATTTCATGAGCTCAATGTACTTGAGCATGCCTGTGCTATGTTGTTACAGCTATGGAACACCCGGAACCTGCGGATAAGTGGCCAATCACGCGCAAGTATCCGCGCTTTCAGATTGATCTACGCCTGGCCGTCAAGGCGGCCACTGTACTGCACGGCCGTACCAGGAACATAAATGAAGGCGGCATGGGAGCGACGGTGGCCGGTGACATCAATCTCGGTGAAATCGTCCAACTGCAATTTCAACTGCCCGAAACCCATAGGCCAATGACGATCCATGCTGAAGTCCGCTATCATCAGGGATTCCAGTATGGCTTCAAGTTTATCAATATTACAGACCAGCAAGCCGAGGCGATCCGGCGCGCAGTTCGCAAGCTGCCCGTTGATAATACTGTGGTCGGATGAATTTGATTTCATGGACGCGGCGAGAGCTGCGCACTTCAACGCAGGCCAACGGTTCCTTTACAAGCATCAATGAGTTTGGCGGAATCGTAGCCAACGCCATCTTTGAAGACGGTCTCGACTTTCTCGACATCTGAGATCTTCGTAGCGAGATCACCGTGGATCACGACCAGATCGGCGGCCTTCCCGGCTGCGACCGTTCCGATGCTGTTATCACGGCCGAGAAACCTGGCTCCATTCTCGGTAGCGATGTGAATAGCTTCGATGGGCGTGAAGCCTGCGTCGACGAGAAGCTCTAATTCTTGCCAGTCGCCGAAACCCGGCAAGGTGCCGCCGTTTCCCGTCGGATCAGGACCAGCCAGCAGCAGCCCCCCGGCTTTCACAAAGGCATACTCGAATTCCATCTCTTTCTTGATGAGCCCGGTGGTATGTGCATTGGCTTCGGGGGTGATGCGGGAGCGAGCGGTAAGAAAGCTTTGCCGCTGGGTTACGCTCATGGCTTCAAGTGCCCGTGGATTCGGCGGCACATTCACCGTGGAAGCCGCGAACACTGGAAGCGTGGAGGTGACAGCAACATTGTGGGCGATAAGGTTGCGGATGAGTCCTTGCACTTCGGGGCTGTTCATGTCGAGTTTGGCCCATGCCGTTCCGGTTGGTGTCGCCGGGCATTTGTCGGGTTTCTTATCGGCAATGAATTCGGTATCGGTGAAGACTGGCCCGTGCTCGAAGTCATCGATGCCCGCTGCGATTGCCTCCGGCCAGCTAACCGAGCACAGGTGCCCGGTCAGCTTGAAGCCTAGTTTGTGTGCTTCCTGAATGGCGGCGGCGAGTTCGTCGCGGGTGATATACATGTAAGCCTTGAACGAGGTTGCGCCTTCAGCCGCCCAGAAGTCCACCATGCGCCGGGCGTCATCGGCGTCCTTGAGTTGATGCATCTGGCCGAAAATTGATCCCGGTCCTTCGAGATATGGCGCACTGGCATCCATGTGTGGGCCGGGCATCTGCCCGGCATCAATCTGGCGCTTGACCTCTAAATCAGTGAAGCCCTCGACGTTTCCGGTAGTCCGCAGAGTAGTGACACCCGCCGCAAGATAAAGTCGAGGTGCGGTGTAGGGAATCTCAGTGACGAGAAAACCAGGCGGCAAAATCTTGCCATCCTCATCGCGATTGAGGAAGGCGGAGTCATAAAAATGATTATGCATACCCACCAGCCCGGGGATTACGGTATAGCCGTGCAGGTCAAGCACCTTGGCATCAGCCGGTGGCTGCGTGGAAGCTGCGGGGCCAACTGACTGGATCTTTCCTCCGGCGATAACGATAGTCCGATCGTCCAGAGCGGGCGCGCCCGTACCGTCAATCAGCTTCACGTGCGTGAGCGCAACCGTCGAGGCGCTGATTGAAACATATTTTTGGACCTCGGGTGAAAATGCGGTTTGTGCAAAGCAGGCAGCCGCGAGAACAATGCAGATCAGAATGTGTTTCATGCTTCACCTCAAGAAGGCAGTAGGATAACGCAAGCAACGCCTCCTGGCGCAGCAATCATTCTCCAGATGGCCGGCATTGCGTTACAATCCGGCTACACGGGTTGTCGCGCTTTTCAGGCTGATTTGCTGCCCAAGTTTTCTTGCTTTGTATCAGGGCACGAGTTTACTCGTGCCGCAAGTCGTTAACAATGTGATGGGCTTTAGCACCTGAAAATCGCATTCGTCGTTCGATCGCACTAAGTTGCTACACTGCTTGTCTGAAGAGAAACATGAACCATAATAAGGGAGATGAAGATGAAGATATTTTTTGCATTCGGCTTGACGCTTGGCATGATCGTGGCGATTGCGGTAAATAGCGCAAGCGCATTTGCCGCCGGCGAGCAAAAGACCGTGGCTGCGCTCGATACCCAATATCAGGCTGCCGTTGAAAAGAACGATGCGGCCGCGATGGAGCGTATTTTGGCTGACGATTTTGTGCTGGTGACGGGTTCCGGCAAGATTTATACCAAAGCTGATTTGCTGCAGGAAGCGCGGGGTGGGCAGATCCACTACGAACATCAGGACGACAGCTCACAGACGGTTCGTGTTTGGCATGATACCGCGGTTGTCACAGCCAAGCTGCGGGCGAAAGGCACGGAAGACGGAAAGCCGTTCGAATATATGCTTTGGTTCAGCGACACCTACGTGCGCACTCCGGCGGGATGGCGATACGTGTTGGGCCAGGCATCGTTACCCTTGCCCAAGACTGAGTGATGGACAAACAGAATCTCGTTGTCCTCTTCTGTGATCAAGCCAGCTTTGCGCGTCTCGCTCTTGCCAGGAAGTCAGCAACGGCCGCCGCGTCGAAATAGAACATCTGTGCCCGCGCAAGCCTGTTCTCTCGAAGCCGGTAAAGCCCCAAAACTTCCCCCTCGAATCGCTCTCCCGATGGGCTTATCCCGCGCTGGATCCACAGCACGACAACCTCGCTTTCGCTCGCGGCCACTACCCGTGGATCCATTCGTCTCTCGGCTTCGCTGGGTTGCAGGGGAGTCCACGTTTCCTCCCAACTCGGCCCTTCGCGCTTCAAACCGCTGAATTGCCCGCCGTATGGGAGAGATCGCGGCCAGTGAAACTCGACGTCAGGTTGACACAGCTCAAGCATGCGCCTTGCGTCCCGTTGTTCCACTGCGGTAAAGATGCTGAGCACGGTTTGAATATTGGTGTGGTCGCCACTCATCGCCTCTCCTTTTCTGTAGTTCTATAAAAATCAAACTTCTGACTGTTCATTCGAGTAAGACATTCATTTAAAACAGGCATCGATAGCTGCCTGAAATTGATGTTGAAACTACTTTAGTTATCGATTCTACAAATGAATAAAAGGATATTAAAAACCCTGTTCCACTCGCCGGATGCCCATATCGGCACGTTCCCAGATTGCAACAGAGCTGGTTTTGTTCAGCTAAACGTAATGTTCGGTTTTTCTAGAATGACAATGCGCAATTTATCGTGATACTCCCTCAACCGATTAGGTAAAGCGCATAAATGCGCTGGCAGAGAATGGGCTGAAGCTTCTGCTGGATGCGGCAGCCGCAAGAGCCAAAACTCATCCCACGCCTTACGGACACTGGTACATTGATGGCGGGCAGGAAGTGGACCACGATCCTTCGCTCACCTGCATTTCCTACAGATCCCTGGAACCTGCAAGAGCAGCTTTGTTGCGCAAGATGCGGGTAGAAATCGAGCGCCCTGGTATGGGACCGGAAGCGCTGCGCACCTCTCTGGCGCAAATGCGTCCCGCAGACCTGGCCCTGGGCAACGCAGGAGACGCCGTGCTGGATCGCTTCAAGGTCAAAATGCTGACAGAAGGTTCCGGGACGCAAATTTTCAGCACGATCTTCGTCCAATGGACGGCGCGCGAAGCGCTCCGTCGAGCGCAGCCGCTCACGTTGCTGGTTCGCTTTGCTCCGCGGCAACGGCAAAAAGCAATAAACGAACTGTTATCCGAAAGCCAGGATCAGGCTGAGCCTGATTTGACTGGTTCACTGGTCGATGCCGACATGGGCGCCTATTACAACTGGCTGAACCAGCAACGGCTGGCGGGGGCCGAACGGTCTGCATTCCTCGTCTGGTTCGAAGGTCACAGCAATGCTCTGGCGATCGGACCGACGGTGCCGCGCGGTACCGAATCAGACAGCGAAACCGATGTCAGGGAACTGCTTTCCTGGATCATCTGAAGTCCCTCGATGCAGCGAGCGCATGCTGGCAGGTTCAGCGTGCACGGTTGCCGGGATTTGAGATTTGGTAGAGGCGGCGGGAGTTGGGTTTGATATCACTTTAATGCCGCTAATACCGCTGTGGCCGGTAGCGCACCTGACGTATCGGATCACCGGCGGATAGCTTTTTCCGCGCGTGAATTGAAACTTCTCCCAACGGCCTGTTAGCTCAGGCACTTGACACCGGG
>Ga0209166_10001467_pt1 | contig 19607 bp, 12 predicted proteins | sample Coa_R1_3_FD_187151 | JGI IMG/M metagenome (GOLD analysis project Ga0209166, IMG submission 187151) | Surface soil microbial communities from Centralia Pennsylvania, which are recovering from an underground coalmine fire - Coalmine... | ecosystem: Environmental > Terrestrial > Soil >... | reverse complement strand
CAGCCGCTTCCAATCCGGCGCTCCTCGCCACGGAAGCGGCAGACTACCTCGTCCGCAAGGGCATTCCCTTTCGCCAGGCGCACGACATTGTCGGCAAAGTGCTTCGCGAAGCCGAAAAACAAGGGGTCTCGTTCACCGTTCTGCCTTTGGAAAAACTCAAGCAGTTTTCGCCGGCCTTTGACCCCGATTTCGTCAAAAGTCTTAGCGTCGATGCAGCACTGGCCGCGAAAAAAGTTCCCGGCGGCACCGCACCCGAAAGCGTCCGCGCCGCCATCGCCGATTTGGAAGTGCGCCTCAACAAAAAAGCCAACAAAACAGGAGCCAAACCATGAGTCTGCAAACCGCAAGTCACCTGGGAACCTTCGCATTCGTTGCGGAGGATCGGAGGTCCCTTCCGGGAGCGTAACGCGAGCCGCCCGGAAACGCCGCGAATGAACCACGCTCCCTCCGAAGCCGCCCTGCCCCACGGATTTCGCTTCGCCGCCACCGCCTGCGGCCTGAAAAAAACCGGCGCGCTCGACCTGGCGATTTTTTCAAGCGATGTCCCCGCCTCCGCCGCGGCCGTGTTCACGCAAAACCTGGTCGTCGCCGCCCCGGTCACGCTGTCGAAAAAACATCTGCGACTCTCGAAGGGGCGCATGCGCGTCGTCGTCGTGAACGCCGGCAACGCCAACTGCGCGACGGGGGCGCAGGGCGACGCCGTTTCTATGCGCACGGTAGAAGAAACCGCGCGCCGCCTGCGGGTCCAGCCACACGAAGTTTTTGTGTGCTCCACAGGCGTCATTGGCGTTCAACTGCCTGTAGAGAAGATTCTTCGCGCCTTGCCATCATTGACGCGCAACCGCCGTCCCTCCGCGCGATCGTTTGTGGAATTGTCGCTGGCCATCTGCACCACCGACACGCGCCCAAAAACCGCCGCGGCCTCTTTCAAAATGGCCGGCAAGAAGATTCATCTCGTCGGCTGCGCCAAAGGCGCGGGCATGATTCATCCGAACATGGCCACGACGCTGGCCTTTGTCGTCACCGACGCGGCGATTTCGCCTCCGCTCCTCCAAAAAACGCTGAACGAAGTCACACGCAGAACGTTCAACTCCATTAGCGTGGACGGTGACACTTCCACGAACGATACTCTGCTGGTCCTGGCCAACGGCGAAGCCGGCGCGCCCGCCATTCAGAAAGGCAGCAAAGCGCATCGCGCGTTCACCGTGGCGCTCGAAGAAGTTTGTCAATCGCTGGCGCTGCAAATCGTGGCCGACGGAGAAGGCGCGCAACGCGTCATCGAAATCGAAGTGCGTCACGCCAAGAGCGAAGCCGCCGCACGCCGCATCGCGGAAACCATCGCCACTTCGCCTCTGGTGAAGACGGCGTTTGCCGGAGGCGACCCGAACTGGGGCCGCATTTTCGCGGCTGCAGGGCGTTCCGGGGTAAAGTTCGATCCCGCTTTGGTGGACATCCACATGGCCGGCATCCCGGTTCTCCGCAAAGGCCAGCCGCTCGATTTCAACGAGCGCGCCGCGAGCAACAAACTTCTCGCCGAGCACGTTCCCGTTGTCGTGGATCTCCATGCCGGTGACGCGCGCGCCCGCTACTGGACCTGCGACTTCACCGCGGAGTACGTGCGCATCAACGCGTCTTATCGCACCTAGCGCAGGGCCAGCTACCGCACCTAGCCTTAGGGCCAACTTCGCCGAAGGCAGGAGGTATACCCCCTGCCCTCCGCCGACCTCAAGTTTTGCTTTAACTCTCTACCTTGGTGCCCCGCATCCATGCCCATGGCCCTAGCTCATGCGTGCGGTCCGAGATTGCATCGGAGACTCCGACCCTGTCGGAGGAATTCCTCGCCTTTTCACGAGTCACCGGTCACAAGTCGCTCCCGAAACTCCGGTCCTATCGGAGAGATTCTGCTCCCCGTTCAACTTTCAACCTCCAACTCTCAACCTCCTACAATCTTCCGTATATTCTTCCTAGTTCCGTATCCTCTAAGCTCTTTCTGCCGGGGTGGGGGTCTATTCTTCTTTACCCTGCTTGCCCCGAGCCTCGAGGGGAGCGACGCGAAGGGCCCCATTCCGGAACTCGTCACTCGCCACGGGTTCGCGGCTCTGCGCGGAGTGCCTTTCCGATTTTCCAATTTCGGTTTTCCAGTTTTCAGTTTCGCACGGTCGGAGATTGCGTCGGAGACTGGAGGGATTCTGCTCCCCGTTCAACTTTCAACCTTCAACTGTCAACCTCTTACGGGCTCCTCAGAGGAAGGAAGGCGACCTATTCAGAGGCGCCCAACGGCAGGAAGTACTGCGTGCCTTTCACGGGGTCTTGCAGGCGCCGCAGGAGCTGCTGCAAGTCGTCGCTGCGTTCGACGAAGTCAATCTCCGACGTGTTGATCACCAGCAGGTCCGAAGCCGAGTAGCGGAAAAAGAAATGTTCGTAAGCCCGCGCCACCTCTTCAATATATTCCAGAGAGATTTGCGATTCGTCGCGCGACGCTTTCTTGGCGATGCGCGCCCGCAGAACTTCCGGCTTGGCTTGCAGATAAACGACTAAATCTGGGGCCGGCAGATCAGCGGACAGCAGCTCGTAATAGCGCTCGTAAAGCTTGAGCTCGTCATCATTGAGGTTGAGATTCGCAAAGATGCGGTCTTTCTCGAGCAAAAAGTCCGAAAGCATCAGCCCGGGAGCTTCCACCGCCAGGCCTTCGCGAAGATGCCTCTGGCGCTCGATCAGGAAGTACATCTGCGCGCGAAACGCGGCGCCGGGCTTGGCTTTGTAGAAGTCGGCAAGAAAGGGATTGTCTTCGCAATCGTAGATGCGGCGCGCGTGCAGTCGTTCGGCAAGGATGCGGGCCAGCGTGCTTTTTCCGACGCGCAACGGTCCTTCAATGGCGATAAAGCGGGGTGGCTGGACGCCGCGCTGCGGAACCAGCGCGCGCTTGGCGGCCGAGGAGTCATTGCCAGGCATCGGTGGATGCGTCCCGGTAACACCGGGTCGACGCGCGAATTATAGCAGAGTTGCGCGTGCACCGGACGCTGCAAGGCTCCTCGGGAAGCTTTCCCGCGGAGGGCCCCGCCGCGCCGTGCGCTAAAGCGTGCTTTGCCTCAGCGGACGCGCCTTTTGGCACCACGGCCTGCGGGAAAGGCTCTCGATTGGCGCTCCGCCAGCGAGAGCAAGTGGCGCACACTCGTCGCCGCGCACGTCTTTTTCTAGGCGCAAAAAGGGGCGCATCGAAGCCTGACCACTGCAATACGGCGAGGAAGACCTCTCCGTAGGATACTGCGGTACCGCAAATGTGAAAATGCTTTCACACACACGGGCTAGTACTCACGTTTCCCTATTGGTAAACGGAGGGTCTAGGGGGTTGTACTATGCAAAATGTGACCTAAGGACCAGTGCTTCCTGCCCTTTGGGCCAGTAAAGTGGCTCCATTGCGAGTGGGGCTGGACTTGCAAGTCCACTGGCGAGACTGAGGTGGTAAATGGTCCTCGCAACACTGCTTTTGCTTTGTGCCATGCCGCAGGGAGATGACGCGGCGAAGGCCGCGTCGAACACCAACGGCAGCCAAGTTCTTTCCGCATCATTTTCTGAAAGTGCATCCAAGGCTGCGCCAGTTTCATCTAAAGACAGTTCTACCGCCGCAGCGGTTCTGCCTTCCGCGCCGGAACCAAAATTGAAGCCGGAAGTGGAGCCTGCGCCTCTGCGTTCTGCGGCGTCGCAACCTTTTCTGCCGGTTCGACCGCGCCCGGTTGAGACGCCGAGGCAGCGGAAAATGTGGTACGGGCTGATGGCTGTGAGCCATGCCGGAGCTGCATTTGACGCCTGGTCCACACGCCGAGCGATTTCCGGCGGCTACGGGCAGGAAGCGAATCCCTTCCTGAAGCCGTTTGCGAATTCCAATGCGATTTACGCCGCTACCCAGGTAAGCCCGGCGGTCATGGATTACCTGGGCAAGCGGATGATGACGAGCCAGAATCCGTGGGTTCGGAAGCTGTGGTGGTTCCCGCAGGTTGCGGGAACCGGCATGTCGTTCGCAGCCGGCGCGCACAACATGAGTGTTGTGCATTAAGAAAGTCGGTTTCCGCTGGACTCGGCGTGCACTAGGTTAGCGATGCACGCGGAAGGTGATAAGCAGAGGTCATTCGTCAAGGCAGCAAATAAGGAGTTCAATGCCCTGAAGTTGCCCACGGAGGCCATACAGATTAACGAAAGAGTTTCCTTAGGCCCATTAGTTGCCTCAATCCCTCAGCGTCCCGGCGAACCCTCCCGCCGGGACGCTTTGTTTTGGCAAGGAGTGTTTGCCGCTAGGCGAACCTGTTGGCTCCAACACGAGGCTGACGGTTCATCTAAGACGAAGGGAGAGCATTCTACGCTCTCCCCTGTTAGTTTCTATGGATTGTGACTAGAACTCGACGCGTAAGCCAAACTGAATCCAGCGCGAGCCGGTGTTGCGGTTAGCCGGGATCAGCTGGGTGTTGACCACGCCGAAGTTGGCCAGGTTGGTAGTGTCAAGAGTTGGATCCAGGAACGTCGGATGGTTGAAGGCGTTGAAGAAGTCAAAGGAGTATTCGAGTCCAAGATTCTCGCGAATCTTGGTGACTTTGCCGAGGCGCATGTCAAGGTTCTTGAACCAGAAGCCGCGCAAAGGCCGGGAACGCCCGGTTGTGGTGTCAGAAGCAAGGAGGATGGGACGAAAATCCTTGAGGGCGGCGCCAGGATTCTTGAAGTAATTGATACCCGAACCTGACAGCGTCGTGCCAGATGGATACTGCGACGCGCAGTTGGGCCCGTCGCTACCGGAGCCGGGATTGCCCGGTCCAGCGCAAACACCGTCGTGAACACCGCCTCCCAGCGAATTAGGATTTACCAGGGGGATTTCGCCGGTCGCGAACGCGAAGATGGCGCCGCCGCCGAAAACCTGGTTGCTCTCCTGGACTAGGAGAGGGATTCCGCTGCTGAACCGCACAACGCCTGCCGTATACCAACCACCGATGATCTTGTTCACAGCTTCGTGGCTGCTTCCCAGGCGATGGCCGCGGCCAAGCGGCAGGTCGTAGTTAAAAGTGCCGTTAAACACGTGTGTCCGGTCGAAGAAGGAAGGACCATATTCGATGCTTGGGTTGAAGCTCGTGGCGTAATAGCTAGCGGAATTCTGCACCGCACCGACGGTGTCCAACGATTTGGAGAATGTGTAGTTCATATCGTAGAGCACGCCGTGCCAGGGACGGTTGCGCAACGTGACCACAAGCGCGTGATAGTTGGAGTAGTCTTTGTGCGACCGCATAAAGAGGTCGAACACCTGCTGATTATTGAAAGTTGGCAGGTTTTGTCCACTGAAGAACTTGCGGTACACATCCATGCCGATAAACAGGTTCGTCACGTTGCCGTTCTGGAAGGCCGAAGTGTTTCCAGCTGCGATACATGCTGTGGCAGTGCCGCCACCGCAAAAGAAAGCCCCGTACCCGGGAAGCAAGTCTTCAAACCACGGCTGCGTCTGAATGGTGCTGTTCGTACGGATGGCAGTCGCGACGGCGTCGAAAGCTTGCGCGAAGGTTTGGCCATTGGCCCCGGGAGCTGTGTCCTTGAAGAAATAGGGAGCCGAATTTAAGTTGAAACTTCCCGCCAGATTCCGGCCCAGACGCCCGACGTACCCGATCTCGAGAATGTTTTGGCCGGGCAATTCACGCTGAAGCGTGAAGTCAATCATGTGGCTGCGGCCGACCTTGAAGTCCGGGTCGTTCTGAAAGCTGAGCAGTTCGCTGTAAACAAGTGGGGGAACGATGGGGGACTTGAGCGGCTGGGGGGTAGCGGGAAGAGGAATCGAGCCGTCCACTCCCACGCGGAAACTAGATAGTGACGGATTTGAAGAAGCTGGACTGCAACCTGCTCCACCCGCACCTGTTGCATTGCAGAGAGGGGTTACCACATTGATTGTCTGGGCGAAGCCGACTCCTAGCATCGGAATGATCACGCTCTGGACGGTATTTACCCGGTCGTATCCGATGCCGTAACCTGCTCGGACCACGGTCTTCTTGTTCCCGAAGAGATGGCCTAAACCGCCGCTGCTGAAGCCAGGGTTCCAAGCCAGCGAAACGCGCGGCGCCACATTTCCGTAGTCCACATTGAAGACATTGTTTCGACCGGAAAATTTCACGGGAATATAGGACAGAGTCGGGTTATAAAACTGCCCGGCTGCTGCTGCTGCCGCTTTCGCTTTGAAGTAAGCGGTAGTGTCCAGGATTTGATCTCCCGCATCATGATTGGCAATCAGGGTCTGTTGTTGATGCAGCTCCTGCGGAGTAGTCTGCCAGCCATAGCCTAGACCGTAGGTCAGGGTGAGTGAAGAGTTCATACGCCAGGAGTCTTGCAAGAAGAATTCGTACATTCGCAGCGTAGTCTTAGCAATGAGGGTGGTGCCGAAGGGTTTGGGGTTTAGATCCCCGTCGCGTACAGTCAAGATTCCTACGTTGTCAACTAAGCCGAGCGAGGCGGCGTAGAGGCGGTCCCACCTCTGGACGTCCCCGGAAAGAAGACAATTTGTTGTAATGCCGCCGCCACAGGTTGGCGGGCGATTTGCAGGAGAGCTGCCTAGGAAATTAACGTCGGCATCCATGGCAGCCACCAAGGAGTTTAACGAACCGACCACCTTATCATCGCGGTCATGGATCGTTGGCAGCCACCGGATGTCCGCGCCAGAAGAAAGCGTGTGCTTGCCTTTCGTCCAGGTGACCATGTCGTTGTATTGTTTGCTGCTGTCGTAGATGGCCTGGTGACGCGCGCGCTGTGTATCCACGTCAACGATCGTGTCAATTAACCCGGTCTGGGCCAGCCCGGGCGCAAGGGCGATGTAGCCGTCGGCGGTATTTGTCCCAGGGAGAGCCAATTGCGCCGCCGATGTACTTGGCCGCACCACTGTGAATTCCTGCCGGGCACGAATCCAGCCGGCTCGGAAGCTGTTCGTCAGATTAGGCCGAATCTGCCAATCCAGCCCGCCGTACTCGCCGTCTCCCCGAATGTTCTGATTGCTCGGGGTAATTGGATTTGTGCCGCGCAAGTCCACCTGGAAATCGTCAGGCGCGACGTTGCGCGAGTACATATACCGGCCGAAGAACTGAACCTTGTCTGTGAACTTGTGATCGAGGCGGAAGGATTCAAAGTCGGTTTTCAAGGGCGCAGGCAAGTTTAGGCGAAGCCCAATTGTATTGTGCCCATCCCCGATGTTGGTGTCTGTACCTTTGGGCATCATTCCCCAGAGCTGCGCGATTGTCGGACTGATTCCGATGCCCCTTGGGTCGATCGTTTGGAGATTGTATTGATTCACGTTCCCAGCAGCATCCGGGAATTGCAAAACTCCTTGACGCAGCAAATCGCTCGGCATAATACGGGTATCCTGCAGGGACTGCGGGAATCGCCGCAATTCGTAATTGGCGAAGAAAAACGTCTTATCCTTTTTGAGCGGCCCGCCGAAAAAGAACCCCCCTCGATTGTCGTGGGTAGGCGGCTTCTTTGTGTACGACAACTGTTTGCCATTCACGGTGCTTGGGGTGTGATTGTTGTCCCAGGAGTTAGCATTGAGGGCTGAGTTCTGGTGGAACCAATACACCGACCCGTGATAGCTGTTGCCACCGCTCTTGCTGATCACATCCACCTGGCCACCGGAAGATCGCAGGAACGTGACATTTTCGTTCGTAATTTCCGCGCGGAACTCATCAATACTCTCAACCCCAATCGGAATGATGGGTTTTTCGGTGCTGCCGCCTGAGATCACGTTGTCGGTGACATCAATGCCGTCCATCACGATGCTGTTCTGATCGCTCCGCGCACCGGCAATCGTGCCTCCACTGTTGCCAAACCCCACCTGATTGCTGTCGTACGGAGTCGACCCTGGCTGGAGGGTCAACAGTTCGCTGGCGTCGCGGCCCAGAGTAGGAAGCCGCGTAATCTCGGTTCCGCCGATGACGTTACCGATCGTAGCGTCCGCGGTCTGAAGTTCGGCGACTGCACCTGTAGAGACTTCCACAATCTCTTTGCCCGAACTCACTTCCAGCTTCGCATCGTAGGTATAGCTCTTGCTGACGTCGAATCGGATATTCGAAAACGTAATTGTCGCGAAGCCGGTTTTGGAGATTTTGAGCGTATAGGTGCCCGGTGCCACATTGGGGAAGACGTACTGGCCCGCCGAGCTCGTAGTAACGGACTTCACCTCATTTGTGGCTGTATTCACAAGTTCAGCCGTGGCGTCGGGGACCACGGCTCCGCCCGGGTCTGTGACCGTCCCCAGAACGAGGGCCGTACTCGCCGTTTGTGCCCAGGCCGGCGCGGCCGAGAGGAAAACGGCCAGCAACACAAATGCGATCGCAAAGCTCTTGAGGATTTTCATGACGCCTCCACCCACTCTATGAGTTGGCGGAGTGAGATTGCGCTTTAACAGCCTTGCGCCCTGAAAACGCAAGGCCCGCGGGACACCAGCACACTGATACTCCTCTGCGGCATGAACGGATCGACCCCACACGAAACACACACTTGATTTAGAGACAGGAATGAACCTGTAGCCGGAGAGAGACGGTGCTGTTGTTCCACTCGCTTACCCACTCGGACAACTGTGGGTGTGCAATTACACCCGGACGCCAACGGCTGTCAACTCATATTTTTCGATTTGAAAGAATGGAAACGTTTGTTGGCAAGCCGTATACGATACGAAAGCGTTTGCAGATGAGGTCAAGCCGCAAACAGCACTAGCGATGCGACTTGCGAGACAGTTTCGAGGGAATGTTAATAGACGAGTGAAACGTTCGTTTCAGGCGTGCTGCTGAGCGAGAGAGTTGCTGCCAGAGTTGCCCAGAGCGCCAGTGGCCAGAACGGCGCCTTTTCTTTCGCCGAACTGGTGTTCGGCGCTCCCGGGCTGCGCATTTTCAGTGTGAGTGCCTTGCGAAAGAACTACTTCCCCACGACCACGATCACAAATGAATCCGGCTTCATTTTGCCGCGGCGTTCGCCCGGAGCCGGTGGATCAAAATCCGCCGCGGGCATAAAGACGTTGTGCGTCTTCAAATCCAGGCCCATGGTGCGCGCACTTCGCTTGGTCGGGACATTTTCCACGACGGTGAATTTGTCGGGTGAATCTTCGTGGATCACGGTAAGGACGCCCTCGCCGCAGGAAGCAAAAAAGTCACCGGTTCCCGGATCGAAAGCAGCCGCGTCCGGGCCGTTGCCAATTTCCGGCGTAGCTACGACTTTGCCGGTGTCCGCATTCACCACCACGGACACTTTGTCATCGCATACCGCATACAAGCGGCGGTTCCTGGCGTCCATGGCGAGCCCGGACGGCGATTTGCACGGCGCCAGGGGCCACTTGTGAAGTTCTTTGAGGCTTTGCGCGTCGAGATGATGAAGCTCCGAGGTGTCTTCATTATTCACATAGATCGTACCCTTGCCGTCTACGGCTGCGAATTCGGGCTTGCCGCCCAGAGGAATCGTACCTGCAACGGTGCCGTCCGCAGCGTTGATGGCCGTGGCGTTCTTTCCGCGCCCGTTAAACGTGAACACGCGCTTGCTTACCGGCTCGTAGACGATGGCATCCGGGTTTTGGTCGGTCGCGACTTTTCCGATAGGCTTCAGAGTCTTCAAGTCAAAAATGGTGACATCGTTCGTCCGGCCGTTGCTCGTAAATCCGCGGCCCAGGTCTGCGGCGATGGCGATGCCGTGCACGCCTTGCGTGTCAGGAATATCGCCTTCCACGGCATAAGTATCCGCGTTCATCACGACCGTGTGGGTCCCGTGCGAAATGTAGACGCGGCGGGCGTCGCTGTCCACGTACACGTAATCCCAGCCGCCTTCTCCGCCGAGCGGGACCGTCTTGATCACTTTGTAGCCGGAAGGGCCAGGGGCGGGCGCGGCAGAAAGCGAGTGCGATGTGACAGAAACGACGATTGCAGTCAGCGCGCAACTAATGAGTCCCAGAAAAATCATTTTTTTGAGCATGATGTGTTCCCTCGTTTGACTGGGGAGTTCTAATGTAGCCTGCGAAGCCACACCAGTTCTAAATCGCGGAACCTAAACGCAACATAAACGGCGATCGCTCTGCTCGTTCATGCCAAGCGAAGACCCGAGGGCCAGCCCAAGTGATACATTGTGCCTAAACTCACAGTTGAGATTCTTCGCCCATCCTTATCGGATGGGCTCAGAATGACAGACGAACGGGCGCTTCGAAGGAACCTGCGCGAAACTCCGCCGCTACTTTGCTTTATGCTGGTCAAACCAGCCCGCGACATACAACATTTTTGCGATGTGATGGCTGGGCCGCCGGCCAATGCCATGCGGCTCCTCGGGAACGCGCACCAGCACGCTATCAATATTCAGCAGCTTCAGCGCCTCATAGAACTGCTCCGCCTCTGAAATCGGCGTGCGATAATCTGCTTCTCCCGTCATGACCAGCGTCGGCGTCTTAACTTTCGCCACCAGATTCGTCAGCGAACGCTGCATGTACTGCTCCGTGTTGTCCCAGGGATTCCCGGGGAACCAGTATTGCGCCACCCAGGGAATGTCGGACGTCAGCACAAAGCTGTACCAATTAATGACCGGGTAGAGCGAAGCCGCTGCGCGGAAGCGCTCCGTGTGCTCGATGGTCCAGCACGTGAGCACGCCGCCGCCGCTGCCGCCGGTGACGAAAAGATTGTTCGTGTCGATGTAGCCCTTCGCAACGACAGCGTCCACGCCGCTGTTCATATCATCGAAATCGTCGCCGGGATAGGCGTGATGAATCAGGTTGGCGAATTCCTCGCCGTAGCTGGTGCTCCCTCGCGGGTTCGTATAGAGCACGACGTAGCCCATCGACGCCCAGACCTGTTTTTCAAAATCGAAGCGGTCGCCATAATCGCCGAACGGGCCGCCATGAATTTCCAGAATGAGCGGATACTTTTTCGTAGCGTCGAAATCCGGCGGATGAATGATCCAGCCCTGGATTTTGCGCTTGTCTTTCGAAGACTCGTACCAGAATTCTTCGACGTGGCCGGGCTTTTTTTGCGCCAGCAGCTCTTCGTTCAGCGACGTAAGCACTTTCATCGCGCCGTTGCTGACGATGGCGATGTTCCCAGGATCGTCCGTGCGCCCATAAGTCATAGCGATGAGCCCGGTACGCCCAATGGAAAAAGATCCGCCGCCGTACGCGCTTGTCGCGGATGCAACGTGGTCCGCGATTTTCTTGCAATTCCCGTCAGGAGAGCAAAAGCCGATCTTCGTGTCGCCTTGGTCGTTGTACTGGAAATACACGCCGCTGTTGTCCGGAGCCCATTGTGGCCCCTGGATGTCGCGGTCGAGCTTGTCAGAAATCGAGTGCGAGCCGCTGCCGTCGCGGTTCATCACGAACAACTTCGTCGTTTGGTGTCCTTGCAACCGGTCGTCGAAACCCATGTACGCGATCTTGGTTCCATTCGGCGAAACCGCTGGAGAATTGTCCGGCCCTTTGCGGTTCGTCAGCGCGCGCAACGCGCCGTCGGCCACGCTGAATTCGTAAACTTCGGTATCAAAATATGCGTGCTCGGATTCCGGATGCCGGTTCGCCGAAACAATCAGGAACTTGCTGTCGGGAGTCCACTCCGCGCGCGTCGGGCTCCATTCGTTGCCGCCATTCGGGAAGTTGCCGTTCGTGACTTGTCGCGGCGCTCCGCCTTCGGCACTCACAACGAACACCTGCATGAATCCCGGCTTCAGATAGCCAACGCCGTTAAAGCGGTACACCAGCCGATCGTAGGCCTTCGGCGGATCCGCCCACTTCGCTCCCGAAGGCGGCATAGGCAAATCGGCAAGATGAGGCCCCTTGCCGGGAACCAGCGCCGAAAATGAAAGCATTTTTCCGTCCGGAGACCACGCAATGGCATCGGGTGACTCTTCCAGATTCGTGATCCGCGCCGTCTGCCCCGTGTCCAACCAACGGACGTAAATCTGCTGCTTGCCGTCGGCGTCGGAGAGATACGCGATGCGCGTCCCATCTGGCGACCACCGCGGCGACGCGTCGCCACGGTTGCCCGTGGTCAGCGGCCTGTGGTCCGAGCCGTCGGCGTTAATGATCCACAAGTTCGAATAGCGTTTGTCCGTCGCCGCATCGGCAAACCGGCGCACATAGACAATCTTCTTCCCGTCCGGAGAAATTTGCGGATCCGCAGGCGTCTGGATTTGAAATTCGTCCATGGCCGTGAGCCTGCGCGAAGCGTCTTGCGCCAGTGTGGCTGGTGCTGCGCCGAGAATCATTGCGGCGGCCAGAGAACAGGCCGCGGTCAGAGCACGAATCAAGCGCGCCTTCGGTATCATCGGGAACCTCCTCGCGGAGGCAGAGTTAACAACGTGAACTTCCCGCTGTCAAGGCAGCCCTTTGGGGAAAGCTCTTTAACTTGGGTTTTGCGGTTGTAATTTGAGGGCAAATAACGGATAGTCCGGCGCCCGCATCGATAAGTATGATTACCTCGAAAAAGGTTTCATTTTATGAAGAAAGCAGTCTACTGCCTTTTTGAAACGTCGCTCGGCACGTGCGGAATCGCGTGGCGAGAAGCTGAGGATTCTGGTTCGCAAACTGTCGTGACGGCGGTCCAGCTCCCAGAAGCAACTCCCCAAGCTACCGAATCCCGCATTGCTCGCAAATCGGGTGCAAGCCAACCCGGCACGCCTCCGCCGGAGATTGCGGCGATCATCGAGAAAATTCGCAAGCATCTTGACGGAGAAGTGCAAGACTTTCGCGCCGTCGCCTTAGACTTGGAAAACATAGAGCCGTTCTTTCGCCAAATCTACGAAGCCACACGCCAAATCCCTCCGGGACAAATGCGCACTTACGGCGAAATTGCAAAGGCTGTCGGCAAGCCCGCAGCCGCTCAGGAAGTCGGCCAAGCCATGGCGAAAAATCCTGTGCCAATCATCGTCCCATGCCATCGCGTAGCGGCCGCCGGTGGCAAACTCGGCGGCTTTTCCGCTCCCGGAGGCCCCGCCACCAAAGCCAAACTTCTCGCCCTCGAAGGCGCGCCCGTCAACCTTCCTCTCTTTTCTTAAGCCACGCGCGACCGGGAAGAACGGTAAACTCTGTCTGTTTCATTGAGAGGCCGAAGCGTGCTCGATCCCCGTCTTGAATACTCGAACCGGCTGGATGCGCATCTGAACACCCTGTCGGCTAAGGATCGTCTTCATCAAAATATCGGGAACGCGAAGCTGCTGGTTGTCGTCGCTGCTTTTTTGTCTGCGTATTTATCTCTTTCGCGGAACTTATTTCCTCCCTCCTGGCTGCTTGCGCCAATTGCCGTTTATCTGATTCTTGCGCTGTGGCATGAGCTGATTCTTCGCGCGAAAGCGCGAGCCGCCACCGCCGCAGACTATTACCGCAAGGGAATCGCCCGCATGGAAGACCGCTGGGCCGGAACGGGGCAGACCGGCGATCGCTTTCGTACCGAGGACCATGTTTATGCAGATGACCTCGATCTTTTCGGCAAAGGCAGCCTGTTTGAGCTTCTTTCGACCGCGTTCCTTCCTATGGGAGAAAATCGCCTGGCAGAATGGCTCCGCCGCCCTTCGCCCAGGCCTGTAGTCCTCGCCCGCCAGGAATTGATCGCTGAGCTTCGTCAAAAACTCGACCTCCGCGAAAGCCTGGCGGTCACCGGAGAAGGTTTGCGCGCGCGTTTGGATCCGGAGTCCCTGGTCGGCTGGGCCGAGCAGGCTCCCGGCATGCCGGGAAACGTTTGGCGGTGCCTTGCGTTTGCATTAGCCGTCGCCGCGGTCGCCACCGGCGTCTATTATTTTTTCAGCTTCATACTCTGGCCATTCGTTCTGTTCCTGTCATTGGAGGTAGGCGTTCGCTGGAAATTGCAGAAAAGAGCCGAAGCTGTACTCGATGGCGTCGCTTGCAACGCGGAAGGCCTCGTCCTTTTCGCGAACATTCTCGAACTCCTCGAGAAGGAATCTTTCGCTTCGCCACAATTGCAGAAGCTCTGTGCGCCGCTCAAAGAGCATCCGAAACCGGCCTCGCAAGTCATTCGAAGTTTCGCGCGCATCGTTTACTGGATTGACGCGCGCCACAGCTTGCTCGCGCACCTCGTCGACGTTCCCTTTCTCTACACACTCCACGTTGCATTCGCCGCCGAATCCTGGCGCCGCCGTTGGGGCGCCCGCATGCGTTCCTGGGTCGACATAGCCGCGGAAATGGAGGCTTTGCTCTCGCTCGCAACCTATTCGTTTGAACATCCCGCCGACCCATTTCCCTCTTTTGTCGAAGATTCCTCGCTCGCCTTCATCGGCGAAGCTCTCGGTCATCCCCTCGTTCCAGACGCCAAGTGTGTCCGCAATAGCGTGCGGCTCGACAGCGAAACGCGCGTGATGCTCGTGAGCGGTTCAAATATGTCCGGCAAGAGCACCCTGCTTCGCACGATTGGCGTCAATGCGGTCCTCGCCATGGCCGGCGCTCCCATCCGAGGAAAATCTCTTCGTCTTTCTCCATTGAATGTCGGCACATGCATTCGCAGGATCGATTCTTTGCAACAAGGCCGCTCCGGCTTTTACACCGAGATTCTCCAGATTCGCCGCGTCTTCCAACTCACCGAGGATTCGACGACTCTCCTGTTCCTTTTCGACGAGTTACTGGAGGGAACCAACAGCAAAGACCGCCGAATCGGCGCTGAAGGTTTGTTAAAGGGCCTGCTGAATCGCCGCGCGATTGGCGTCGTCACCACGCACGACTTGGCCTTGACGGAGATCGCTGATTCTTCCAAAGGCGAAATCCGCAACATGCACTTCGAAGATCAAGTCAAAGACGGAATAATGCATTTCGACTACAAACTGCGCGAAGGAATAATCGCCAAAAGCAACGCGCTCGAGCTCATGCGCCTCATGGGTTTCGAACTATAGCTTTTCCTAATCATCACAAGACGAAGGCAAACCTACGTCTGAAACTGGATTCCAGATTGTGTCGGGATTTTGTCCCTGTACGATCCCCAGGAAATTTGTCACAGCACCACTCGGGACGCTGGTGTGCCAACCACCGGGAACGCTATTCTCCCGAATGGCGTCTTCTTTTGCATTCCTCAAACGCGAGGCCCAGTCCGCCGCCGCAGGTTCTCCGCCGATGCCCAGCATCCGGCAAGGATGCGAGTCCTTCCTGCTGAGCCGAGTTGAAGAGAGCTAGCACCCCGAGCCGAAGCTGCGGCTCTTCTCCGTGCTTTTGTAGCGGCCGGTCTTTAGAAAGAACGAACCTTTGCTCGAGACTCGTTCATCACGAGTCTCGAGGGGTCACTAGCCACTATCTTCTTTAGAATCAACACTTACGAGAAATCCCAGGGGGAGCCCCGTTACGGTTAACCAGGCATTGAGCAAGGACGTCTGCACCTATGCAGCATCCGTTAGAAAAGCTTCTCTCGTTCGACCGCCGCTGTGACAGCACTCCCGAGTGCAACGTTTGGAGTATTGCCGTCACTAATGAACGACGTCCACACACAAAATGTTCATCCGGATGAGAAGGACCCTGAGGCGCAACCGGGTTCCGTACGACGCGAAAGGGATCCTACCCATCTTTAGTTAGCAGGCTGCAGCGGCAGAGAGTACAATCCGCTTCGTCAGGTAATGGCTTCATGGATAACAGACACTGGATTGAGTGGCTCCTTGGCGTTGGGCAACGCTTCTATTCACCCCTGTTTATTTCCGGCCTTGTCCTGCTGGGACTCTATGCCGTGCTGCGGAATCTGCTGGAGCGGGTGAAATTCTCAAGGCTGACTCCCGGGAGTTCCGCCGCAGTCCTAAAGAAGATTTTGCAAAATGTCTTTGTCATCGCCCTCGTTACAATTGTCCTTTCGGGTGTTGGCTACATCCTGCCAAAGGTTGTTCCGAAGGATTGGCTGGTCCCGCCCCCACGGCTTGAGTACGCCGTATCGATTTTTCGGATGTTTGACCCAATGCAGGATCCTATGGCACGAGTTCTGCAATCGGTCGAACTCTACCCGGGGTTTCCGTACTTCTCTCGGGAGAGTGACCACCCTTCGGCCTGGCCGCCGCGAGTAAGTGCTGACCGCGTCCAACTCTGGAATGCGTATTCGTCCCTCTTCAAGGATCCTGAGGTTCAGAAGCGGCTTGCATCAGCTCCGGGATTCGACCCCACAGCCGTAAAGCTATACAGGAATGGACCGCCGGACCGCACTGGAGAACAGCAGCTTACCGGCTTCATTTCTTCGGCCCGTTCTTATCTCCTTCCCCTGTTGGAGAAGGGTGGCAAAAGGGCGCTGATTACGATTCTTGGTCCCGCCAAGGCGGAACAGTTTCTTAAAACAGAACAGCTGAGAGAAGCTCTCCGCGATGACTTCCCCAATCGTTTGGTTGTAGTTCGCATTCGCAACTCGGGACGCAGCGACATTGTCAATCTGGGGATCGAGCTGGAAGTGGCGGGACTCGTGTACGACTGCGTTGTCGACGCGGACCCCGACAAGGTGCGCAAATCGAACTGCGAAGGCGAGGCACAAAGGATTTCCTTTGAGCAGATGCCTCGTGGATATACCGCTCAAGTCCGGCTGTGGTACCAGTATGAGAGTGTTTCCGAAAAGGCCTTTCCGGACAAGATCAATTTCATTCAGGAGCTTACGCAGGGCGTGAAGATCGCCAACATCGCCGCGTCGCAGGCCAAGGTTAGCTGCGAGCCGGCCTTGCTGGCGGACTTGCAGGGATACGAGCGGTTGTACATAGGGGATGCGCGGAAGAAAGACTCGTACGATAAGGAATTGGCAGTCCTGTTCAAAGAAAATTCCAAGAAACTCGACGCTGAAATGAAGGAATATGACGCGCAACACCCTACGATCAAGAACATCGGGGTCGAGAAACTTGGCAAAGTAAATGTAGACGACGCGCAAGTTACCAGTATCTGGCTCGCCTTCCGGAGTCCGGCAGGCAAGGAATACACAGCCGTCCACGTGTTTTCGCACCCGACCGGCCCTTATGTGCTGCTGTCAAGCAAGGATCGCGACACTGCGGATATGAAGGTGGTCAGTGCGAAGATCGCCCAACTGTATCGGGGAGAACCCGAAGCTGACATCACAGACCGCAGCGATGACATCTGCCTCGTCATCAATGTGTCTAAAGGCTTCACGCAGTCCGCGATAGCCGCCGCCTCCGCTGAACTTGCTGCGGGGGGGTACACCGCGTTGAGCGTGCCGGCCCTCAATTATGATGTCAAGCCGGAAGCTGCGGCGCCCTAACCCGGCCGCATGAAGTGCACAGCCAGATAAGAAGCGGCTCCGAGAACCACACAGACCAGAGCGAGAATAAAGGTGTAGGAGAGAATTCTGCGGAGCAGCGTTGCCGTACTGCTTTCCTGAAGCCGTCCCCAGATTTTCAGGGAGAGCACACGGCTGAAAATGCCGTAGAAGACGAGCAGCGCCAGACCAGCAAGCGTGAGCGGAGTCTTGATTCGCTCCAGGATGTCCGCCACTTTTCCAAGCTCAAAAGGCATGGACCGCCTCCTAGTTCAATCAGACGGTGGGGCTGGCATCGAGAAACCACGAGGCCACAAGCCTGCCCCCAAACGGATTTTTCGAATTCTACTGGACTGGCGCCCAGAGGCAAAACGCAGAATGTTATCTTCAACATTCTGCCACTCATGCGACAACGCCCGACTCACGGCACGATGGGCACGATCAGCGCCGAAGAATGAGCTTTGTCGTGATAAACCACGTTGGTGGCTTTGACCATGCGTGTGGCGCGGGCCTGCTCTTCGCCGGTGTTCAGGTTGCGGTCGAAGCGCGGGAAATTGCTGCTGGAAACTTCCAGCCGCAGCTTGTGTCCCGCCAGAAACACGTTGCTCGTAGCCCACAAATCCAAAGTGATGTGATACGTCTCGCCCGGATTCGCCAGCTCCGGCTTTTCTTGCGAGTTGCGGTAGCGCAACCGCAGGATTCCCTCGGTCAAGTTCTGCGCGAACCCATCGGGCCGGACGTCCACCAGTTTCCCGGTGAAATCCGTATCCACCGCTGAGCTGCTGACATATAAGTCCAGCAAAACCGGCCCGGTCACTTCCGTATCTTTCGCGAACGCCGCCGTCGTGTACACCAATACGTCAGCACGCTGCTCCGCCGGCCGCTGGTCCTGCGGTCCGTTTCCCGTCGGCAGTGCCTGGCAGCACAGCGGTCCTCCAATCGTTGGCGCCGCATCGCTTGGATCGTAAACGTATTGGTCGGCTTTCTCTTCAACAGGCGCCGTTGTATTGAGAGCGCCATTCCCATTTAAACCGTTCGCGCCTCCCAACGAGTGCAAGTAATAGTGAGTGTTCTTCGCGCGCGCCAGCGGCCAGTCGTCTTCGTCGCGCCACTCGTTCCTGCCCATCACAAAGATTCTGACCGGCTTTTCTTTGTCGAACCCGTTGGCTTCGCCCTTCAGCAGCCAGTCGTACCAGTCCAGCATCTTGGCGTCCCCATCCGCCTCCAGCTTTTCGCCAAAGTCCACCGCTCCGATTTTTCTTCCGCCTCCCGCGTGCCCGCCAACCGTAACCTGGAGCCTTTGCCCCTTCCGCGCTGCTTCCGTTCCCGCTTCTTTTTTCAGCCTCACATAATTCCGCAACGTGCCGCCGAGAAAAATGTCGTACCACGCGCCAATCCCGTAAACCGGCACTTGAATATCGCCGTAGTGGTCTTCAATGGAAATCTGCTTCCAGTAATTGTCGTAGTTCGGATGCGCCAGCCAATCGGTGAAGTACGGCGCGATGCCCGCCGCCGAAGGCGCCTCCAGCAAAGGGTAAGAAACTAGTGGTAGAACCTTGCTTCCCTCTAAAGGGTTTATGCCTTTCTCTGAGCGCCGCCGCATCGTATCCAGCGCCAATCCGCTGGACCAGGACTCGTTGAACCACTGCTCGAATGCGCCGCCCTGGTACGTCCATCCGTCGTGATAATTCGAGGCCGTCACCGTCGGACAAATTCCAGCGAGATGCGGCGGCTTGGCAATCGCCGCAAGGTATTGCGTCGCCCCGACGTAAGATCCGCCAAACATTCCCACTTTGCCATTCGCGTACGGCAGCGCCGCCGCCCACTCGACGGTGTCGTAACCGTCCTGCGATTCATTCTTGAACGTGTACCACTCGCCCTCGGAGGTGAGCCTTCCGCGCACATCCTGCGCGATCACCACATAGCCGCGGGCTGCGGCGCGCAGCCCAAAGTTCATCTCGTTCGTTTTGTCGTAAGGGGTTCGCACCAGCAGCACCGGAAATTTCCCGTCGGCTTTTGGCCGGTAAATGTCCGCGCGGAGCGTCACGCCATCTCGCATTTTCGCGGCGACGCCGCGCTCCACCGTGACATCATATTTGTTGGTGTCCGCCCGGCCTACCGGCGCGAGCTGCGACGCAGCCACCGCGAGAAGGAAAGCGGTCAAGACTCTCTTCGCCGCGTTTCTTGAAATCTTCTTCTTGGTTCTCTTCATGGCTCGCTCCCTGACCTCTGCGCAATCCTTCCCGGAAGTTTCGCAGCCTAGGTCTTCAGCGCCTGCCCTGTCAAGCTGCCGTATCGCGCCGTGCAAAATGTAACCGAGGGGGGCAACGTCGCGCCATTTAAGATGTAACCCAACCAAGACCGGAAAAAGGAGGCCACGAGGTTGGGAAACAGGGGGCGATGGGAGTATCTGAAGGC
>Ga0209166_10001466_pt1 | contig 19612 bp, 16 predicted proteins | sample Coa_R1_3_FD_187151 | JGI IMG/M metagenome (GOLD analysis project Ga0209166, IMG submission 187151) | Surface soil microbial communities from Centralia Pennsylvania, which are recovering from an underground coalmine fire - Coalmine... | ecosystem: Environmental > Terrestrial > Soil >... | reverse complement strand
TACCCGCCGCGGCCCAAGAACGAGCCGGTCATCCATGGACCGATGCGGCTGGGCATCCTGGTGCAGGCGGTGGCGCAGACCGGGGCGGTGCTGGCCGCCTTCGGCATTGGGCTGGCCTGGCACCTGGGCCACAGCCCGCTGGCGCCGGGCAACGCCCTGGCGGCGCTGCTGCGCTACGACTGGACCGGGGTGGACGTGCAGAGCGCTGAGACGATGGCCTTTGTGACCCTGTCGCTGGGCGAGCTGCTGCGCGGCTTCACGGTGCGCTCGGAGCGGCTGTCGATCTTCCAGCTGGGCATATTCTCCAACCGCTACCTGCTGGGGGCGGTGGCGCTGTCGGCGGCCATGCTGCTGCTGGTGGTGTTCGTGCCGTTCCTGCAGCCCATCTTCAACACGCACGCGCTGAGCCTGAGCGAGTGGCAGGTGGTGCTGGGGCTGGCGCTGGTGCCGGCCGCGGCCGAGGAAGTGACGAAGTGGTTCTTGCGCAGAAGGAAGTAGCTGGTATAAAGCATGGGGTGGATGAACGGTTCACCCGCAGCTTGAGGCGATGGAACGGAGTGAGCTGCGGAGCCGCATAGAGGCCGAGCTGGCGCTGGGACGCGCGGCGCCGGCCAGCCTCCCCGGGCGGGCGCGGGTGTGCGCGCGGCGCGCCGCGGGCTGGGCCATTCGGGCGCGCTACCAGGCGCTGGACGGCCCCGGCTGGAGCGGCGACGCCATGCACCAGCTGGCGCGGCTGCTGGCCGACCCGGCGGCGCCGGCCACGGCGCGGGCAGCGGCCGCGCGCCTGAGCACCCGGGTGGACCACGACCACCGCCTGCCGTTTGAGGATGACCCGCTGGTGGATGCGGGCCTGATTATTGAGTGGGCGCTGAGCTCGTTTGACCAAATAACCGATTGACCCCTTTGACCCATCAACCACTATGACCGAACTCGATGACTTTCGCGCAGAGAAAGATCACTTCTTCAAGCTCGATCGGCAGTCGCCGCTGACCCGCGAGCAGAAGCAGACCTTCACCGGGTTGAACTACTTTCCCGAGGACCCGTCGCTGCGGCTGGAAGTGGCCGTGACGCCGGCCGAGGCGAAAGAGACGGTCCAGATGCAGACCTCGACCGGCAGCGTGCAGGCTTACCAGAAGTACGGCCGGTTCAAGTTCACTGTTGACGGCCAGGAGGCGGAGCTGACGATCTACTCCGGCGACTACGGCTACTTTCTGCCCTTCGCCGACGCGCTGGCCGGCAGCGAGACCTACGGCGCCGGGCGCTACCTGGAGCCCGAGCCGCTGGGCGGCGGCCGGTTCCTGGTGGACTTCAACGTGGCGTATAACCCGTACTGCGCGTACAGCCCGAACTGGAGCTGCCCGATTCCGCCGAAAGAGAACCGGCTGAAGGTGGCGATACGGGCGGGGGAGAAGATTTATTTTCCGGAGGAGCCTGGGGCCACCAGAGCAGTGTCCTAACAAGTGTAAGGCGTTGGTCCTCGCCAGCGGGCGTCTTTATGACTTTTTGGAGGTGAGAAAATGTCCGATACACCGATGCAGGAATTCTGGGTTGGGCGGGGCACTGATCGGTTGGGTGAGCACCTCGGTAATTCGATCAGCGACTTTTTCTTCAAAGTCTCAACTTCGGACAGTCACGGCGACCTCTTGGTTGTGGAGATGACGCATCATGCGAAGGGTGGTCCGGGTCGTCACTTTCACTACGACCAGGACGAGTGGTTCTATGTCGTTGAGGGGGAGTACGTCTTAGAAGTAGGCCAAGTGCGGATCCGGCTGAAACCAGGCGATTCCGTATTTGGACCTCGCAAAGTGCCACACGTCTGGGCATTCGTGGGGGATCAACCTGGAAGAATTTTATTTGTCTTTACGCCAGCCGGTCAGATGGAGCCGTTTTTCCGAGAAATCGGCAAGGTGCACGCGCCTCCGCCGCTGGATCCGGCCATCTTTCGTGCCTACGGAATGGAGTTGGTTGGGCCGCCGTTAGCCATCGAATGAATATCGGTTGCCGAAACCCGAGCGGCTGGCTCTTGCGGCCCCTCGCCTGACACACATATTTGCCTGCTTTGGGTTCAGATCGGTAGGCCCTCGGAGCGCAAAGCTGTGTTGATACGCTCGTTCTCGACCGTTCGCTTCGATGACTTGCATGGAACTGGCTTGCTCGCCTATGAATAGGCAACGGCCAACCCACCACCGCACTGAGTATTGTTCCAAAACATCGGCTAGCGGCAGAATAAGGATATATTCAACATCGCTACAACCCGCGCTGGAGCTGCCCCATTCCGCCGAAGGAGAACCGGCTGAAGGTGGCGATACGGGCGGGAGAGAAGGTGTTTGAGGGCGCTAAGCACGAGTAGCCAGCGCGGTTTTCATTTGGCAGAACTGTCACCGCGATGGGTCAGTAAGCGTGGTGCGGCCCTATGCCGATTTTACTCGTAGATCCACAAGGGGGGCAGCCAGCGGGCTCATCAGCCGTGCTATACTCCTTGAATAGTTGTTCGTAGAGGCCGCCTATGTCTACCTTAACCATTGCCTTGAGTGAGGAGCGGTTGCAGAAGCTAGAAGAAATTGCCCGGCGTTTTCAAATCGCGCCGGAAGAACTGGTGCGCGTCAGCATTGACGAATTGCTCTCGCTCCCCGAAGAGGATTTCCGTCGGGCAGTCGACCTGGTCCTGAACAAGAACGCCGAACTGTACCGGCGTCTCGCGTGATACGCTATCTCAGCGTCAACGAAGTATTGGAGCTTCACAATCGAGTGATGCAAGCCTCCGGCGGTTCACTGGGCCTCCTGGACCTGGGCGCGCTGGAATCGGCCGTCGCGCAGCCTCGCATGGTCTTCGCAGATGAGGAACTCTATCCGACTCTTCCAGAGAAGACAGCGGCGCTGGGCTTCTCCCTCATACAAAACCATCCATTTGTAGATGGCAATAAGCGCACTGGACATGCCGCCCTGGAGACCTTTCTGGTATTGAACGGCCACGAGATCAAAGCCGCAGTTGACGATCAACAGACGGTGCTGCTCCAGGTGGCTGCTGGCGAGATGAAGCGCGAGGCATTCTTGGTATGGCTTCGCGCGCACATCGCTCCCTTGCCGTAAACCTGCCCTGCGGCCAATTGCGCGTTGGCTTGTCCACGAATGCTGACCACTACCACCGAAGCGCAAACGCCCCCAGCACCTGGGCCGTCGGCAGCATTGGGATATATTCAACATCGCTACAACCCCAATTGGAGCTGCCCCATCCCGCCGAAGGAGAACTGGCTGAAGGTGGCGATACGGGCGGGGGGGAAGGTGTTTCACACCGAAGGCCAGGACCAATGAGTGGCCAGGGGCATCAGCGCTACATGTGATTGTAGCTCGCGCAAGTTCAGTCTCAAGGCGGCCAAATGGCGGGCAAGTTTTGATTTGATGTTCCGAGGATAGAGGAAACCGGCCGTGCTGGCCATGACATAGTTGCGCTAGAGCCTGGCCTAGCATTTGGATGTCATACGACGAGGAGTGGTATGTCAGCCAATACGATATCCGTCACGACGATTGTGCGTCGCATCGCCTCGGCCCTGGTAGGCGGGTTGGCGCTCAGCGGCCTGGCCGTAGGCCTGATCACGACTCACCCAGCGGCCGCTTCCCCCACCTTCAATGTGAACGGTAACTGTGTCGATACCGACTCGGATGGCCTGTGTGACGACAACGTGACGTACAAGACCATTGCCGCGGCCATGGCCGCGGCCAGCAATGGCGACACCGTCAACATCATCACCAGCGGCCCACATACGGAATTGGGACTGACGGTGAGCAAGAACCTCATCATTCAGGGGCAGGGTATGGCGACCACCATCGTGCAGGCCGCGGCTGGCCCAAACCTGGCCGCCAGCGGCATCCTGACTATTTCACCTGGCGTCAGCCTCACGCTCTCTGGCCTCACCGTGCGCTACGGCAACGCGCCGGGTAGGGGCGGCGCCATCTACAACCACCAAGGCAGCCTGACCCTGAGCAATGTGGCGGTGCTCAGCAATACCGCCAGTGACAATGGGGGCGGCATCTACAATGAGGCCGATCACGGCACGGCCAACTTGCTGATCGTGAATAGCCTGGTGCAGAGTAATACCACGCATTCCACCTTCGGCGGCGGCGGCGGCATATATAACGATGTGTTCACGGACGGGACAGGCACCGTCACTGTCCAAGACAGCCGCTTTTTCTCGAACACCGCCCCGGCCGCGGACGGCGGCGCCATCGGCAACAGCGCGCTCGACCCGGGTTCGCACGCGATCCTGACCGTGGTCAGCAGCACCCTGGCTTACAACGTGTCGGGGAACACTTTTGGGGGCGGCGGGGCCATCTATAACTTCGACTTCAACCGTAGCGCGGCGAATACGACCAGCCTGGCGCGCACGGTCATCAGCTCCAGCGTGCTCTACGGCAACCAGGCTACCGGCGACGCCGGCGGCGCCATTTTCACGGGCGCCCTCGACCACGAGTCGCATGCCGAGCTGGTGGTCTTCAACAGCACGCTCAGCGGTAACTCGGCGACCAGCGCCGTGACGGATACGGTGAGCGGCGGCGGCATTCACGTCGACCTGTACGACCGCGATGTCGATGGGCCGACTCGCTCCGCCGTCACGGTCACCTACAGCACCCTGTATGCCAACCTGGGTGTGAGCGGCCTCGCGGTCAATCTGGTGCACGGTCCCCTCTCCAGCACCGTCTACTTAAACAGCAGCGTCTTGACGGGCAACGCCGGCAGCCAATGTACCGGCGGCGCCTACACCGGCACCCACAATTTGATCGACGATGTGAGCTGCGGCGCCGCCAGCCCGTTCCGCCTGGGCAGCGCGGCCGGCACGCTCGGCCCGCTGGCCAACAATGGCGGCCCGACCCTGACGGACGCGCTTCTGCCCGGCAGCCCCGCCATCGGCGCCGGGGATAGCGGCGCCTGCCCGCCCGTGGACCAGCGCGGCTGGGCCCGAGCGCAAGACGGGGTCTGCGACGCCGGCGCCTACGAGGCGGGGCTCTTCCTGTATTTGCCGTTGATCTTGCGCTAAGCAAAAAACGGCGCGCGGCCGGCCGCGCTGGAGCGAGGCTGGCCGCGCGTTTGGTTGGGTCAGGTCGCCCACTCCGCAAGAGTTGTGCAATAAATTGGAGCATCTACCAACGGACGCCGAGTGCTGCTAACACATGCGCCGGTGGCAGCATTGGGACATATTCAACGTCACTACAACCCAAGGTGGTCAGGCCCTATCCCGCCGAAGGACCTGCGGCCGGCTGAAGGTGGCGATCCGGGCTGGGGAGAAGGTGTTTGAGGGAGCAGCACACGAGTAAGCTGAGCGGCTTTCACAGGACAGCATTGTCGCGGCGCTGGGCCAGTAAGGGAGTGCTGTCCTATATCAGCAAGATCAGCGTCGCATTCCTGTGATTTGACTACGTTTTCAAGTTGCCCGAAATCAGGCTCGGGCTATAATCCTTTCAGCTACAAGTCACAACTCAACTGAGATTTGGCCTGCGCGAGGGGACGCGTGGCCGGGGGCAGCAATACTCCGGGCCGTTCGCTTCCAAGCAGGGGCCCGGTTTGCATTGCAGAGGTCCCTTTGACTCAGGAACGTTGGGCTGAGGGACGCGAGCGACCTAAGCTCTATCAGACGACAGAGCCAAATAGTCATCAGAGTAGAAACACATGCCATCGAGATCTGACGAAGACCTGCAAGCTTATTTTACCGACGTGGAGCATTTACGGGAATTGTTGGCAGCGTCCATCGTGGCGCCAGTGTTGAAGAAACGCCTATTCGTCATCCATGGTGTCGGCGGGGTCGGCAAGTCATCACTCCTTCGCATGTTTCGCCTGCACTGCAAGAGCGCTCACGTTCCTGTTGCGCTCGCTTCCGGTGACGAAGCGAAATCTGCGCTCGATGTCCTGACGACATGGTCGGACGATTTGAAGGCTGACAGTATTGCGCTTCCAACCTTTGACAAGACACTCGAGCATCACCGCGCGATCCTGGCAAGGGTCGATGATCAGGCGAGAAAATCGCAGGATGCCCGCGGGCGAATGGCAGATATTGCGGGCAGAGCCACATCAAAAACGGCGGAGACAGCCGCTGGCGCGCTGGTGGGCGCGGCACTTGGTACCGCCATACCTGGCCTGGGCACAGCAATCGGTGGGGCGCTCGGTGGTGTTCTAGGGGGGATGAGCGCAGATTGGCTAGTGGATTGGTTGCGCGGATTTCTCAAGAAGCCGGACATCGATTTGCTCCTAGACCCCGCCAGAAAACTCACCGTCGAGTTTCTCGCCGACATGGCGCAATCGGCAGAGAAGCGGCGTCACGTATTAATGCTTGACACGTATGAGCAGATGACCGGACTGGATGATTGGGTACGTGATTTCGCACAGCAACTGCATTCGAACGTGCTGCTCGTAATAGCAGGCCGTGCGGTGCCAGACTGGAACCGTGCCTGGCCCGGTTGGATAGCACGTGCGCAGGTTGAAGAATCGAATCCTGTAACTGAGGACGTGATGCGCAACCTGGTGCGACGGTATTATGCGACAGTGCGCGGTGGCGAGCCGGACCCAACACAGGTTGAAGCCATTATCCGTTTTGCGCGTGGCTTGCCGATAGTAGCCACGAGTGCGGTACAGTTGTGGGTCAAATACGGCATCGAAGACTTCCAATCGGTGAAAGCCGAGATTATCCCGAGTCTGGTGGACCGTTTGATGGAAGGCGTGTCGCCGGCTCTTGTCCCGGCCCTTGAGGCCGCCGCCGCCGTACGCTGGTTTGACCAGCCGATTCTCCGCGCAGTGACCGGGCTTCCAGATGTGAGGGAAGCCTACAACGAGTTGCGGCGTTTCCCATTTGTGCGGGTGCGCGTGGAGGGCTTAGCAGTTCACGATGCAGTACGTGAAATCATCGACGAAAACACTCGTGCGCAGGATAGTGAACGGCATGCTGAACTGCATGAGCGAGCGGCGGCTTACTTCGAACGGCAGCTAGAGAAGGCCGGAGGTGAAGAAGCAGAGCGGCTGCGCCTCGAGCAACTTTACCACCGTGTCAGCGCGGACGAACAAACCGGTATCAAATTGTTTCAGGAAATCGCGGAGGGGTTGGCTCGACACCACCTGACGAATAGCCTGCGGACATTAGTCAACGATGTGAATACATATCCGCTCGATCGAGAGAACAGCAGATTGTGGCGAGACTTTTACAACGCCGAACTGGTGAGGCACAAGGGACAAGCCTATACAGAGGAACTTGAGAGAGTCTATTCTGAGATTATCGCGAGGACGCACGCAGATCCGCGCTTGCGCGGCAAGGCTTTATTGAACTGCGCAGCAGTTCTGTCAAGAGATGAGCGCAAGACGCAGCCCGGTACGGCGGATACTATCCGATCAATGCTTGAAGAATGTGAACGGACTTTACCCGATGACGATAGTGAACGACACACAGTACTAATCAGGAAATCAACCTTTCGTGAAGCAAGTTTCCATAACACTCATACGTCACTACTAAAGGTCTTTGATTGGTGTCTTAACCGTAACGACTACTACGCGCTGGCATCGACTTGCGAATGGATTAAAGGCTACTCCGCAATGCATGGTCGATGGAGAGAATTCCTAGATATCGAACGAAAAGTGCTCGGAATACCCGAAGTTACTGCAAATCCGATGCTCAAAGCGCGCACCCTATCAGGTTGGCAAATAGCGCGCATTTGGATGGGGCGTTATACGGAGGCTGAGAATATCCTCAGGGAAGTCATTGAGATTCGCGGCGGCCCCAACCAACAAGATGGGATTAGTCGAGACCTATTGTATTCGATTGCGGCCCAAAGAAGATCTCGAGAGGTCATACCTTTGTTTGAGACGGAACGCGAGAAGTATCGCTTGGTGGGGCGGGACGCAATCTATGATTTGGCTTGGGTCCAGCGACTCTTGGGCATCGCGTACTTGGCAGTCAATGATGACGAAAATGCGAAGAAGTGCCTATCCGAGGCTGTGCAAATCTCAGACCATCATGTGGATCCCTATCGAGTGCACGAAGACGCCTACTTTTTGGGGTTATGTTGCATGGCGCGACGCGAATGGCTAGAAGCTGAACAGTGCTTTGCGAGATACTTGGTGTTCCCGTTTGACGATTGGCATCTCTATTTCAAATGCGGAGCTTTAGTAGGACTCATGTATATTAAAGAAGCTCTTGGCAGACGAATAGAGATTGCCACTTATCTGCCAGAGATCGAAAGCCTCGCTTCAAGCTACGGATATAATGACCACATCGCGATGCTGCGACTCTTGCAAGGCGTGATTATCGATGACACAGACCCTGATAGACATGGCCCCGCCAGTTCAGAAATCGCTGATGGACTTGGAAATCTGAGCGGTCTCGACTATTTTAAGCAGGCGATGTTGTACGCTCTCCGCTACAATCGTTTCTTGCTGGACGATGTGCTGAGTGGTCAGCAATTCCCAGCGCCATCTCAACCGATTATCCTGCATTGTCTGGCCCGCGGCGAAAGGGGGCGGCAGATATTGGCTGCCTTGCGCGATTGGTGGCAAACAGGCACCAATGAGATCGGTGTGCCCTGGCCAGAAATAATCAATCCGTTGCCCGAGGGCATCCCACTTGTGGAAGCGGAACGGATAGCTCGCGACCGTGAGCGAGGCGACGGATCTCCACAAAAGACTGTAGTGGACCAAATCGAGAGCATTCTGCAACAAGGCTGATAGTTTGGGTTGGCTGTAGTTTTGGGAACTGGACAGCGACTGTCTACCAGCCCGAATGTGCTCGTAGCTGGGCCGACAGGCATTGGCAGGGCGCTGCTCGTGTACGCCTAGCCTACCATCTTGCCGGGCATGACAATTGACGATGTGCTCGACGTGACGCGGGTCGACTCGGTGGTCGGCGTGCTGCCGGGTGGCGTGCCGCATGACCAGCGGCGGCCCTTCCAGGCGTCGCCCCAGATGATCTAGACTTGGTCTGAGGCTTCAACCACCAATGGCAGAGTTCTAACCGGACTACCATCTCACTGAGTATTCCTCGAGAATTTGGGCCGGCGGCAGGATTGGACCGCCAACAAGCGGCGTCAATAATCCTACAACGAGCCGTATTGGATAAATCCCAATGCCGTGAATCGATGGTCTTGTCCGATTCCTCCGAAGGAGAATCGTTTAAAGGTTCCGATTCGGGCAGGGGAGAAGGTGTACTATCCTGAGAGCCCAGAAGGCCATTAGATAGGAAGGCTTCCAGGCCCGGCAGAGACAACTCGATCTCGGGCTCGTTGTCTGCGCCCAGCCAAATGCGTTGGCAAGCGGCGTGGATGAAGATGGCCTTTTCGTCGTCATTGAGGTCGGGCATGCGCTCGGCCAGCTTCTTGGCGACAGGCTCGATATAGGCCAGCAGTTGGCGCGCTTCATCAATCTTCTGGGTCTTGGCCGTCAGCATCACTTTTTCCTCAAGCAAACCCTGCTTTTCATCTTCCAGCGGCGCGTTGAGTTTGTGCTGCTGCTCCGGCGTGATCGAGCCGTCGGCGCGCTGCTCGGCATAATTGAGCATCTTCTTGTCATTCCTCGCAGTAAAGTACCCACATGCTTTCACCCAATGGGTCCCAGAGCTCCTCGGCCAAAGGGTCCCAGCCGTTTTCACCCAGAGGGTCCCACTCGTTTTCACCCAAAGGGTCCCAGCGGTTTTCACCCAGAAGGCTCCAGTCAGCCGAGGCAGGGTTAGCACCGGCCTCCCCTAGCGGCGATACTTCCCCGACCACACCACGGGAGGGTCGCCATGAGGAGCACCGACGTGTTTGACCTACGAGAGTTATTGCGGCATTTGCAACAGCAGGAAAGTGAACGATCGATCCAGGCGGCCCTGGGGTTGGGCCGCCGAACCATCCGCAAGTACCGGCGCTGGGCGCAGGCGGAGGGGCTATTGGCCGGTTCCTTACCGAGCCTGGCTGAGCTACAAGCCCGTCTGACCGCCGGCCGGTCTGGACATCCCGCCCAGGAGAGTTCGAGCGTCGAGCCGTTGCGGGCGCGCGTCAAGGAGTTGCGTGAGAAAGGGTTGGAGATCCAGGCCCTCTACCAACGACTGCGCGACGAGCACGGCTACCGCGGCTCGTATTCGGCCGTGTGGCGCTTCGTGCGCACGCTGGAGCCAGCGCGCTCAGAGGTCACCGTGCGGGTGGAAGTCGCGCCCGGGGTCGAGGTGCAGGTGGACTTTGGCTATGCCGGGCCGATGTATGACCCGGTCACCCAAACCGTGCGCAAGGCCTGGGCGTTTGTGAGCACGCTCAGCTTCTCCCGCCACCAGTACCTCGAGTTCGTTTTCGACCAGAGCGTCCCGACCTGGCTGGCCTGCCATGCCCACATGCTGGCCTTCTTCGGCGGCGTGCCCGCCCACGTGCGGATCGATAACCTGAAGGCGGCCATTGTGCGGGCCAGCCTGGAAGAGCCCCAGGCCCAGCGCGCTTATCGCGAGTGTGCCGAGCATTATGGGTTTCTCATCACGCCTTGCCGGCCCAGCACCCCCCAGCATAAGGGCAAGGTGGAAAGCGGCGTGCACTACGTCAAGCGCAATTTCCTGGCCGGGCGCGACTACACGCAGCCGCAGCACAATATCCAGCAGGCCAACCAGGACGGCTTGCGCTGGGTGAACGAGACCGCCGGCCAACGCCGGCACGGCACCACCAAGCAGGTCCCCTTGGAGCAGTTCGAGCAGGTGGAGCGGGCGGCCCTGCGGCCGCTGCCGCCGGTGCCCTTCGAACTGGTCACCTGGCAGCAGGCCAAGCTCCATCGTGACTGCCACATCGTCTTCGAGAATGCCTACTACTCGGCCCCTTACCGCTACGTGGGCGAGAACCTATGGGTGCGCGCCACCGCCCATTCGGTCGAGATTTACCGGGAATTCGAGCGGTTGGTCATCCATACCCGCGCCGGTCAGCCCGGACAGCGCCAGACCCTGCTGGTGCACCTGCCGCCCGAAAAAGTGGCGGGCTTGACCCTCACCCCCAGCGCCTGCCTGGACCGCGCGCATGCCATTGGCCCAGAGACCGGAGAAGCCGTCCGGCAGCTGCTGGCCGACCGGCCGGTCGACCGCTTGCGGTCGGTCCATCGCCTGCTGGCCCGCGCCGAAAAGGACAGCCCGGCGCGGCTCGAGCGCGCCTGCGCCCGAGCGTTGGCCTTCGGCGACGTGTCCGTCCGGACGATCGAGAATATGCTCAAGACGGGCATTGCCGACCAGGCCGCCGGCGCTCCGGCACCCGCCGCAGCAATCGGCAATTGGCCCCGGTTTGCGCGCGAAGCGACTGACCTGGTGCCGGCGCACCTGCGGAGCTGAGCCATGGACCTCAACACGCTCACGCCCCAACTCAAGCAACTGCGGCTCTCCGGGGTGCTGGCCACTCTGGACGTGCGCCACCAGCAGGCCATCACCGAAAAGTGGACCTACGTCGAGTTCCTGGAACGGCTCCTGCAGGACGAGGTCGAGCGTCGCAACCAGAAACAGCTCACCCTGCGCCTGCGCCGAGCTGCCTTCCAGCCGGAGAAGACCCTGGAGCGGTTCGATTTCAGCTTCAACCCCCAACTCAATCGCCAGCAGATCATGGACCTGGCCACTTGCCAATTCGTGGTGCGCAAGGAGCCGGTACTGGTCTGCGGTCCGACTGGAGTGGGGAAAAGCCATCTGGCCCAAGCGTTGGGCCACGCCGCCTGCCGGCGCGGCTACGACGTGGTGTATGTTGCCGCCGCGCGCATGCTGCAGCACCTGGCCGGCGGGCAGGCCGATGGCACCTACGAGCGCCGGTTGGCCGGCTATGTCCGGCCCGACTTACTGATTGTTGACGATTTTGGGCTCAAGCCCCTGCGGCCGCCGGCCTCGGAAGTTTTCTACGACGTGGTCAACGAACGGTATGAACGCGGCGCCACGGTGGTCACGTCCAATCGGGCCCTGGAGGAGTGGCCGCAGTTGTTTGGCGATCCGCTCCTGGCCAGCGCCGGGCTCGACCGACTCTTTCACAATGCGCATGCCGTCGTCATTACCGGCCCGTCGTTTCGCGCCCGTGGCCGCCGACCCGAGGTGGGCGCCGCGCCGCCGGCCTGAGCCGCTGGCCCGCCCCCGGGGGCGGGCCAGCGGCTCAGGCCCCATGATCTTCGCAAGGAGGTGAAGCCACTTACACCGACAAAGTGCAAATGCAAATCAAGCAGCCAATGAGATCTGATTTTCGGGAGGCGCGCTAAACCCAACTCTGGGACCCTCTGGGTGAAAACGGCTGGGACCCTCTGGCTGAGGATTGACAGCTGTCGACTTTCGCCAAGACTTACGATCACTATCGCGCGGTTCAGGCGAAGGCTGTGGACCAAGCCGAAACAGTCAGCCAGAAGTTAGCCAAAGGCGCGGCGAAGACGATTACCGAAACGGTCCTAAGCACAATTCCAGGAATTGGTCCTATTTTGGGCAAGCTCGGGGGAATGAGCGCAGAAGCATTTGTTGATTGGTTACGCGGTCAAGGGTTTGCCAAACCTGACATTGATCTTTTGCTCGATCCCACGAAACGATTGACAGATGATTTTCTGGCTGACATTGCGAAAATCGCGCCGACGCGTCGTGTTGTGTTGATGCTTGACACACTTGAAAAGATAACCGGGCTCGAAGCCTGGATGTGCAATCTGGCGCAAGGCCTGCACCCGAATCTCTTGCTGGTCGTCGCTGGACGTGGCCTGCCAAATTGGGATCGCCGCTGGGTAGGCTGGTTGGCAGAAGCTTATGTCGAGGAGATCGAACTCATGCCACCCGAGGTGATGAGCGATCTTGTGCAGCGATACTACGAATTGCTCACTCACCGTGAATTAGATTTTGTACAAGCCGAAGGCATCATTCAATTCGCGCGTGGTTTGCCAATTGCGATTACGAGCGCGGTGGACTTGATGGTGAAGTTTCAAGCCAAAGACTTCCATGCTATCACGACAAAAGTGATTAACGACTTGGCCAGACGCTTGCAGGAAGATGTACCGGACGGCTTGAAACCTGCCGTGCAAGCGGCAGCAACTCTTCGCTGGTTTGATGAGCCGACCTTGCGCGCAGTAATGCAACAATCCGATGTCAGCGCGGACTATGATGAGCTGCAACGCTTTCCATTTGTCGTCATGCGCGACGAACGCTTCGCGGTGCACGATGTTGTGCGCGAAACGCTCGACGCGAGCTTCCGCGCGCGTGACCCTGAACGGTATCGCGAGTGGCATGAACGTGCGGAAATCTATTTCGACCATCGACTCCAAGAGGATGATCCAGACGGCCAAGAACGAAACTCGCTGGAAAGACTTTATCATCGCGTGCAAGTCCACGAAGACAAAGGTTGGCAGTTATTTCAGGAAATGGCAGAGGGGTTGGTCATCTTTCGGCTACAAAACCGCTTGCGGGCGCTGCTGAGTGATGTTGACACCTATCCACCGAAAAAGGCGAATAACGACCTTTGGCGACAATACTATAACGCCCGCTTGACACACATTGAGGGACAACTACTCAGCGCGGAAACGGTATATCGAGCGATTAGCGAGAACGAACAAGCGGAACCCAAGTTGCGGGCATACAGCCTATGTGACTGGGGAATACTCATCAGAGAAAGACGAATTGGACAGAAAGAGCTGGTTGATAAATCCATTTGGTGTTTTGAAACTAGTCTGCAATTGGCCTCTCTAGATAGCAAGTTGGTTGCTTGCCTGAATCAACTTGGGCGAATCCATAGAGACCAAGGTCGTTGGGATAAGGCCTTGGAGTATCTCAACAGGTGCTTGGCATTTTATACGGCCAGTGGTGAATCACATGGAATCGCTCACACTCAACTGGCTATCTATCACAACTACGCATATCTAGGAGATTGGCAAAACATGTTTCTGGCGCATCGAAAGGCATCCCAGGTCCAAATGGCCAAAGAGGACTCTCTCACTCGCGCAGAGATTCTAGACAGCTTGGCTATAGCTTGGATATGGGCTGGACGATACTCTGAGGTAGTAGACAACATCCAGCAATCAGTAGAAATAAAACGCAAGTTGGGTGTGGATTCGTCAATTGGTGATTTGAGAGACATGGGCCTTGCCCTAGCGTTTGCAAGAAAGCACCAGGAGGCCACCCACTATATCGATTTGAGCCTAGACCACAGCAACCGTATGTCTGATTACTCAAAAAGAGAGGTGGCAGTTACATTGGGTTTTCTAGGTACAGCCTTAATGCAGCAAGGAGAAAATGAAAGGGCGCACGAGCTCCTTGCCAAGAGTCTGGAATTGAAGATATCACTTGAAGATACATCTTATATGCTCGATACATTAATATGGCTTGGGATCCTGTCCGAGATTCTCGGACAACTGACACAAGCTTACCAGTACTATAGCAAATGCCTCGAGTATCGCTGGACTGGCCGCCGCTACTTTGAATGTGGTGCGCTCACGGGTCTTGCCCGAGTCAGACACGCGCAAGGTAATCTAGACAAAATTCTGCCGCTTCTCGCGGAAGCGGAGCAACTAGCGCAACAGTACCAATACAACGACCATCTCGCTTGGTTGAGGTTGATGCAAGGGCATCTCGCCTGGGAAGGTGCGGCACAATTCGATACCTTGTCATACTTCAAACAAGCCCTCAACTATGCACTCCGCTTCAACCGCTTCTTGTTGGACGACGTATTGAGTGGGCGCCCGCAAGGAACGCCATTGCCCCCGATCATTCCGGCTTGCTTAGAGCACGCCGAGGCTGGACGGTCTATGTTGATTGCCTTGCGTGATTGGTGGCAGAATGCCTACAACGATATCGGCACGCCGCGCCTCGACACCATCTCACCCATTCCGGAAGGCATTTCGCTGCTAGAAGCGGAACGCAAGGCGCGTGACCGCGAGCTGGGCGATGGATCGCCGCAAAAGAGCGTGATTGAGCAAATTGAAATGGCTCTCGGCGGCGTGACTGCTACAGTTGCATAAAGTAATGAGCTCTGTGGCATTTCGTGGGGATTATCCTATGGCGCTCTCTGGTTCGAAACTAACGCCGGAAGATTCAGATCTAAAGTGGTTTGTTGATCGTGAAGGAGTCAAACGCGATTTCCGAGAGCGACTTCGTTGGAACCAAGGCGATTCATCGAAAGTGACTGTGTATTATGGACCAGGAGGAATTGGCAAGACAAGTGTACGAAAAGTGATAGAAAACGAAATCTTGAAACCGGCCAATGTCCCCTATGTAGTTGTCTACTATGAGCCGGCCGGTAGTCCGCTGTCACCTGAAGGAACGTTTGCACATATTCGTCAACAATTTGAGCGATGGGGGTTGGAATTTCCAAGATTTGATATGGTCTGGTCTATTTACCTACAAGTGACCCTCCTTCGAAGGATTCCAAAAAACGACTTGCCGTCTGGAATCGGTGCAATAGCCGATCTTGTCTCGGGATTGGGGGTTGTCGGTAACATTTCGCAAGCCGCTATCGGCGCAACTGAGCTTTACCAATCGGCGAGGCAATGGTTTTCCGAACGCTATCGAGGCGGTGTCGCGCAGTTACGGGATATGAGTGCTCAGGAGTTGCTGCGTCAAATGCCACAGGCCTTGGCCAGTGATCTCGAGGACATGGTATGGCAACCAAAGTTTCGGGGCGAAAATGGAGACTGTCGGATCACTGTTATCATCGATGGGTTTGAACGGTTGGCGGTCAACCATCAAGATGATTGGTTTGTGCGCGAATTCTGCCGCCCCACTCACTCGATTCTTGTGGCAATATTCGGTCGTGAGGCCCTTCATTGGGAACAGGCGGATTCGACGTGGCGCGAATCCAATGACAACTACCCAATTACTAACCTACCAGCTAGTGACGCCGACGAGTATTTGAAACTCCGCAAGCTAGATAATTCGGATTTACGCGGATATCTTGTGGGACGCGCCGCTGGGTGGCCACGTCGCTTAGCCCTGTATGCGGACAGATCCAAAGCAATCGAAAAGAAAACAAATCAGCAGGCAAGGATCGAGGACTTTGCAAACGACGAGACTGTCGTGGATTTAGATGCTCAGGCACTCCGTTCGCTTTTGGAGGAGATTCCTGAAGGAGAGCGTTTTGCAGCATACCTCGCTGCAATACCACGTTGGTTCAATCGAGATATATTCGAACTCCTCCCCGCCGAGACAGCCAATGCGCCATACTTGTTCAAGACTGTGACTGACAAGTCATTCACTGAAAAGGTGTTCATTTCAGACGAGTCGTACATCATACACGAAGATTTCCGTGAACTACTCCGTAACGAGGCGCGGAATGTCAGGCGGAAAAAATGGTTGGAGTGGAATAAGGAATTGAGTGACTATCATTCTCAGTTCAGATCGGATCTATTGCACCTAACAGAAGAGCTTTACCACAAGTTCATCGTTGATCCTGAAGCGGCATTGCGCTTGTTCCGAGACAATTTCTATACCCGCCTGGAGCTAAGTCGCTTGGGTGAATGCGATCAACTGCTGAATGCAGAGCCACCGGAGCAAGAACTGACAACGGCAATACGACAGTGGTTGAAGCTAGCACTTGCGGATCGTTTGCAGCGCGAATGGATCAGAAGGGAAAATGTGGTAAGGGCGGAGAAAGAGCTGGACTTCCTGTTGAGTCAGGATCTTCCGCTGAACGTACGGGCGCGCGCATTACGTCTGAAAGGTTTGGTCTATACACGTTTGGGTGATCGAGTCAAGGCTGTAGACCTTTTTAATCAAGCAAGCAAGATATTTGAGACAATGACAGAGCCGATAATGCAAGCGGCTGCGCTCAGAGATGCAGGGCTTGAGTACTTCCTGATGGGAGATTTCCAAAATACGCTGCGCGTCAATAATCAGGCTTTGAGGCTTGTCAGATACTTGCGCCCTAGTTCAGCCAAGAGTCAACATTATGAATACCAGACTGCAATTGCAGAGGCCGGATTTATAGGTCGCCCCGCATCGAACATACTAAAATGGATTGCGGGTGCATACGCTCGCACAGGACGTGTTCAACTTGCGATTAAGCCGCTACGAAATATGATGGCCGAAGGTCAAGAGAATAGCGATGTGCGAGAGCAGATTGAGGCGCTGAGTGAACTGGGCCTCGTCTATCGTAGATTGGGACGCTTGACAGACGCTCAAAGTGCATATGAACAAGTCATCCTCTTGCAGGAAGAGATTGGCTCCCTTACTGGGAAGGCAAACTCGCTCTGTGGGCTGGGAATGAGCATAGAACAGGGAACCAATTTCGAGACGGCAAAGCCAAAGTATGAAGATGCACTTGAGCTTTTTGAGCAACTGCATGATAAAGGTGGGCAGGCAAAATCGTTGTTTGGTTTGGCTCGCGTGGCCGGTCATCTAAGGAATACTGATCTCGCGCTCCAATACTACGATCAGGCAATCCTACTCTATCGAGAGATCAACTTTGCGGCGCATATTGGACCTGCCTTGTTATGCCTCGCCAAACTCAAAACAACGTTGAGCGAGTTCGCAGAAGCTTCTACGCTTTGCGAAGAAGCGCTGGGTTTTTTCAGCGGATTGAAGGACAATGTCGGGGAAGCAGCTACGCACACGAATCTTGGATTGATCTACTATCTACAGAATGAGTTGGAATTGGCATTGGACCATTGGAATGAGGCATTCGGACTTTATCTAGGAATAGTTAGGCCTCGCAAGGCCAAATCCCCTGTAAAACAGACTCGGGTTGACATTGTCCCCTCTATCAACCCCCAGAATTTCTGGGTCAATTGGCTCTCCATGTATGCTCCCGACCAGCAAAGGCAGACTCTTGCAAGTTTGGACATGGTCATCGCTCATATTCGACAGAATCTTTCTACGATGGGCAAAGAGCAATCTTAAGAGGTGGACAACAGCAATTAACAGATACTCGACTTTTGACGCACGTGACATCCCCAAGTTTCGGTTGAATTGAAAAGTGTCCGGTGGCTGACTCTATAGCACACTGGTGAGCTGCCTAACAAGAACGAATGCGTGTAAAAGGCATCGGGTGCGCGGCGCCAGACAAAATGCTCGACAATTTGCTTTTGTCAGTAAGTTGCGGTGACAATGCCCGCTGCGTCAATCACCAGCCAGGGCTACGCTATGTTGCTCGCAGGTCCGTTGAGTGCAGCAACTTTTACTCCTCACATCGTCGCCAGTATCAACCAGAGGGCCGCCGGGGAGCTCCGAGTGAATTGCTTCGCGGAATTCTGTCTTGCTCAGACTTCGCCGGGGGTTAGGCTCACTGCAAGAATGTCCTATTTCGTATGGAAAAGGACAGGAGGCCATCTCTGGATGAGGGTTGATTGGTGCTAGTGCTAGTGCGCGGGCGAAGTTCCGGGCGATAATTGAGGGTTGGTGATACTGGCAGCCAGGACCGAATCAATAATTGGGTTCGCACAAGATCTCAAGCCAATTCACAAGGAAGGATAAAGGGGACATGGCAAATCAAGCTGAACATCCGAAGGCCTTTGTAAGCCATGCAAGCGAAGATAAAGATCGTTTTGTCAACGACTTCGCAATTAAACTACGTGCCCGAGGCATTGACGCATGGGTTGACAGATGGGAAATGCTCCCAGGGGACAGTCTGGTAGATAAGATATTTGAGGAGGGCATCAAGAATGCTCAAGCGATAATAATCATACTTTCTAACCATAGCGTGCAGAAACCCTGGGTTCGGGAAGAACTCAATGCGGGGATGGTGAAAAAGATCAGTGGCAAATGCAAGGTAATCCCCGTGGTTCTTGATGATTGTGATGTTCCTCAGGCGCTTCAATCAACAGTCTGGGAGAAGATCGAAGACATCAATAGCTATGATAAAGAACTCGATCGGATAGTATCTGCTATCTACGGCTATTCCTCTAAACCGCCTTTAGGCTCGCCACCAAATTACGCTCGCCTCCAAATAGATAGCCTTCCGGGGTTAAATCGAACAGACACTCTCGTATTCAAGAACATCTGCGAAGTTTCTCTCGAAATCGGTAGCAATTGGATCGGCGCCGATGCATTCAAGATGCGTGTGGTCGATCTTGGAATCTCGGAAGACGCGCTTTACGAAAGCATTGATATGCTTGCCGAGCACTATTTTGTTAGAGGCACAAGGACGCTAGGCAGCCGCGGGTTGGATTTCTTCCAAATCACGCCTTACGGCTTTGAGCGGTACGCAACTGTATTCGTACCAGGTTTTAGCGAATTGGTTAATCAGGTCTTGGCTTCGATTGTCAACCACAACTTGGTAACTAATGACGCTCTCTCATCCCACCTAAACAAGCCACTTGTGCTCATCGACTACGTGCTGGACATTCTTGCCACGAAAAGCTACATAAAACTTTCGAGGACTATAGGGGGCGGCGCGCACGTCAACGAGATCACGACACAGGGCCAACGAGCCGCCAGACTTTTGAGCGGCTAGCGAGGGAAAGCTGTCATCGGAACTTGCCCGCCCAACAATGCGCTGCGCTTGGGCCAAGGACGGCTCAGCACTCCCGAAAGAAGAATAACGGCATAAAGTGCTCTTATCCCAATTCGTACTGAGTAGGACTGTCCGTGCTAATGTAATCTGGACCCACCCCGGCGGTTTGTGATCATCGAAAACGGACCCACCTGGGCTCGTTCCGGTATCCTCGCCAACGCAAGTTGGCGGAGTACCGGAGGTGGAGATGATCCAG
>Ga0209166_10001465_pt1 | contig 19619 bp, 16 predicted proteins | sample Coa_R1_3_FD_187151 | JGI IMG/M metagenome (GOLD analysis project Ga0209166, IMG submission 187151) | Surface soil microbial communities from Centralia Pennsylvania, which are recovering from an underground coalmine fire - Coalmine... | ecosystem: Environmental > Terrestrial > Soil >... | reverse complement strand
TTAACTCGCAGGACAGGCGGGCCTCGGTGGAGCACATGGCGGCGAGGGTGCCGAACGTAAAGCAGGTAGTGAATGAACTGGAAGTGAAGAATCAGAAGGCTAGTTCCACAGACTAGGAGCATGGCGGAAGCTGTAGGCACAAAACAAACCGTGGGTTCAAGAGAGCATAAAAATGACGAGCGCTTGGCCGTACCAACGGTAAACCCAGATTCCTCGAAAAGGAGGGAGGGGGCCCTCGCGTGCTTTCGGCCCATATGTTGCGGCCTACTAGCTGGCCCCCCTCATCGTAGGGGTAAAACCTAATTGAGGAGTTCGTGAGATGGAACTCAGTCCGGGCGAAAAGATGCCCGACAGGCCGGCAGCGCCTACCTGTAGAAGGGCCCGTTTTCTACCAGACGGAGTTGTTGAAACGGCGAAGAGGTGAGAAGAACTCGGCCCAGCCCTGCTTTCCGGTCCCTGACATTCTCTCCTCGCCGTTCATGCAGCGATCCTACGGGCACCGAAAACTTCTGTCTGTTCCATTTTATACACTCCCTCGGTCTTCTCTAAACCTGGATGAAGGGGATGCGGGAAAGCTAAAGGCGGGCGACCTTCGCGGAATGATTGCCAATCTTCACGCCGAGGGACCTAAATACCTTGCAGAGGCGAGTTTCTCCGGCTGGGAGGAAGCGGCTTATCTTGACGGTCCGTGCCCCTGTTCCATATCGAACAGTCAAGCGCGCGCATTAACACCATACTGGCTGGCAGATGAGAGACCGGATTTGGATTTCTTGGCCTGACATGTTTTCCTGACTCAAAGGGTCAGGCAGGTGCCGCGTGCGAGTCCCAAGCTTCTCGCCCCCGGCGATCCGGCAACTTGCGGTTCGTTTTTGAAATAAATGGGGAAATGGATGTCAACTCAAGTGGCTGGTACGGCAAAAATAAACGAAGAACGTTTAATAGGAGCGGGCCGGCTTGGCGACGCTCAAGCGCTCAACGCGCTTTTCCGACGGCATCATCAATCCCTTTTTCATTCCGTGCTGCGGGTCATGGGCAACCACGAAGACGCGGAAGACGCTCTGCAGGACGGTCTCCTCTCGGCGTTTCGAAATCTAAAAAGCTTCGAAGGCCGCTCACAATTCTCGACATGGCTCACGCGAATCGTAATAAATGCCGCGCTCATGCGTCGCCGGAGCATGGCGTCCCGTCCAGCCATGGCAGTGGGCGAACTGAAGAGCAAGAATGAAGCGCCGCTTACGGATCGATTGGTCTCCAAAAGCCTGACGCCTGAGCAACTTCTTGGCCGGATGGAAATACGCGAGATGTTCAAGGAACATCTCGAGGAGCTCCCTCCGATTCTGCGCACCGTGTTTCTCTTGCGCGTTATGCGGGAATGCACAACCAACGAGACCGCGAAGATATTGAGCGTGCCCGCAAACACCGTAAAAGCGAGGTTGTGGCGCGCGCGCCGTCAACTTGCCAGGAGCCTGAGCCGAACTTCCTTACATGGCGTGAACGCACCAGCGATTCATTCCTCTCGACCAGTCTCGCCTCCACTCACGTAAGATTGCGGCGGGTTCCAGATTGGCCGATGGGGTATGCTGTCTGGAAGATGTCCCGGCTTGGGGGACAATTGTCCACTCTTGGACAGTCCAAGGATGGGGATGGGAAATGCACCAGCCGCTGCAAGAGGCTTTCCGGATCTAGCAATTCTCATTAACCCACTCAATCTACAGGACTTGTTCGTATTCAAGTATTGCCCGAAGGGCTGCGCGGGCCGACTAGTACTGTGCAAAATTGAACAGTCAGGGAAAAAGCGCTCCATGGTATTCTGACGCATGGTGTCTAGTTCAGCTCGACGTGTATCCGCCCAGGCCCTTCGCTCTCCCAAGAAAGCGCACTTAGGAAGTAGTGCGTTCGATGCGAAATTGTTTCTTGATTCGACGGGTCTTGGAAGAACAGTAGGCAGGTATGCAGCGAAAGAAACGATCTTCGCGCAGGGCGATCCCGCGAAGAGCGTCATCTACATTCAAGAAGGAGGGGTGAAGCTGAGTGTAGTCAACGAGGTGGGCAAAGAGGCGGTTGTGGCCATCCTCGGACCGGGAGATTTCTTTGGGGAAGCGTGCCTTGCAGGCCAGGCGGTTTGCATGGGGACGGCGACCGCGATTGCACCTACCACCGTGCTGGTCATTGAAAAGAGCGAGATGCTCCGGGTGCTCCACGGAGAGCACGAGTTCTCCGACCGTTTCATCGCCTACATGCTGGCGCGAAACATCCGAGTTGAAGAGGACCTGGTCGACCAGCTGTTTAACTCCAGCGAGAAACGACTGGCGCGAACGCTGCTGCTGCTTGCGCGTTATGGTTTACCGGGCCACCCGCAAAAGATTCTGCCGAATGTATCGCAAGAGACGCTGGCGGAGATGATCGGCACGACGCGGTCCCGTGTGAACTTTTTCATGAACAAATTCAGGAAGCTGGGCTTCATCCAATACGACGGGCAGATCCGCGTCAATGATTCCCTCCTCAGCGTAGTCCTGCACGATTAAGCCGGAAATCCGAACTGGAAGAAATGAACGAGCTAAGAGTGACTTACGACTCGCGATCTTCCTTCCAAGGATTCGGCTAGCTAACTTGCCGTCATTACCGCCGGGGTTTCCATGAAACCGAGCATAGCCTGCTTCAATTGTGAATCCACTTCGTCCGCGATAGTCATCACATCGAGTAGAACGGTGCCGAAATCCACGCTGCCAAGATTGTTTTGCAAAGTGTTGAAGATGCTGACCTGCAGGATGCGTGACTCTTCCACGATCATGGGGGCGGAGTAGCCTTGCTTGCGACGGAGAATTCCATGCTGTCGTGCGGCGCGGGAAATGGCAGGTTTGGCTTCGGGAGTAAGATGCAGGCGGCGGATGAGGTCATGCAGGAGGAGCGGGAGATGGCCTGTACGGTCCTGGTAGTTGAGCGAGATGGCAGTGAGTTCGTCGGTGTGCAGAACGCGGGACATCCACCTCTGGATGATTGCGTCGAGATCCCGCTCGAGAATGGCGGCGACGCGTTCTTTGCTAGCAGAGATGGGAGGCGAAGGATTCGAGAGCTTCTTTAGAATGATTTCCGTGATTTCGTCAAAGCCGATAGGTTTCACCAGAACTTGATCGGCCTGCAGGAGGATGGCGGTCATGGCCGCTTGGAGAACGGGGTAGTTGCTGAGGACCAGAGTCACAGCGCTTGGCTGCGTGTGGCGCATGGCGTTAACCACGGTAAATCCATCGGAAGCATCCGGCATATGGAGATCGGAGAGCAGCACGTCGAAATCTTCCGTAGAAATCAGTCTGAGGGCTTCCGATACGGAGCCGGCAGATGCCACTTCAAAACCGTGGGCTTCCAAGCCCTCTTGAAAGGAGATGCGGACTTCGGCTTTGTCTTCTGCCAGCAGAATTCTGCTTTTCCTCATTACGGGTTGTACCTTTTCCGATGAAAGATGGTTGCAAAAAACCGGCGAGACTTCTCAATTTTGAACCTATTGAGCCTCGCTAAATGTAAAGTTGTGCGAGTCATCGGGAAAAGCGGCAGCAGGGCTGCCGCACTCCAAATCGCTGCTTCGCAATATTATGGGGGACTTAGTAATGGCTTTTTCAGCAGACTGATGCGAGAAAAGAGTTTTGAAGAGAAATCTTCGCGGCACGATCCAGCGCCTGCCCCCAGTCGCCAGTTGACGGGTTTTAAGGCGGCACTTGGATTAAATCAACTCTTCACCCCATGACGCCTTTTTTTCCTTTTTGCTCATGTAGGAGCGGTAGACGGCTTTCGCTATGCGGCTGCCAGACCGATGTTCGCCTTCGACCGGAAGGCGGACGGGATTTTGGGCGGTGAGCAAGAGCAATTCACCCAAATGGCGGACGAACGGCAGTACGGCCACCAGACGCAGGAGAGGTTGCGCCAAAGCTGAGGGCAATTTCGTGACCAGCGGAACGCGAGCGCGAATCGGGCGAACGCGAAGTTTTGAGAAATAGGGCGCCGCCTCGCGGCGAAGTGTCTTCGTCGTCAAATGTTCGATAAGAATGCCGTCTTTGGAGTAACGTCGCGCGAGAGGAAGGCCTAAGAGTCGGCGATTTAAGTCGTCATGTTCAAAACTGCCGACGTATCGTCCGTCGTCAGTCAAGGCCAGCGCAATCGTGTGATACATATTCATGCGTTCATCACGGGAAATGAGGGGAGTTAGCGTGAGAGCACGATCGAAAGCGCGGCTCGCGAGATGAAGTTGATTGATGTCCGCGTGAACGCGTCCAACCCGGGAGCCAGGGGGCAGCCGGTGTGCAAGAAGGCGCAAGGCGTTAATGGAAAAATCGACAGCGAGAATCCTTGCGCCCGTTTGTGCGATGAGCGTCGTGAAGCGACCGTCGCCGCAAGCAAGCTCCAAAACTGTACTTGAGGGCGTGGTTTGCAGTTCATCCAAGTGGGCTGGAACTTCCAGCGTGTCAGAGAGCAATGACCTCCAACCATCGGGCGGAGGCACGAACGAAGTCGGGTTTGTACAATCGTAGTCGATCGTGTCGCGGATGTGCATTTCGTGCCTGGCCTCGGAACTAAGCTTGTCTGGCAGCAGACATGCGATTCCATCCTCGATGCGAAAATCGGCGCCACAAATTTTACAGCGTAAAACAGCGTCCAAGACCCCATCAGCGTCAGCCCGGAGTTCCTCGGCAAGGGCCAGTTCACCGGCATCGTCGTTGCAGCGGAGCAGAGAGACCATATCTCTGGGGAAGTGAAGAACCCTCGAGCGGGCTTCGATTGACAGTGTAAACTGCGTGCCGTCTGCCTGGACTTGGATCCTATTCATCGGCATGATTTGCGACTCGGTGATCCCTTTGAGATGTTTTGAAATCCGCATTTGTTTGAGCCCCTTTCCGAATCAATGAACGGGACTGATAGTAAGAGCTATTGGTTGGAGATGGTGGCTGCTGTTCCGTCGAGCTTAGTAAAGTGAATGGTGAACTTCTCGTTCATAGTCTTGGCCTGGTCCTGAAGTAAGCTAATCGCGGTCGCCTCCCCCAGAACTATCGACACGTCGCTGTCGCTGCGCCAGTGGATACCTGGGTGGATGCCATGTCCAAAGCTGACATTGTGAGCGAGCTTGTTCAACTCGCCATTTACGGTGATGTGATTTCCGTCCGAACCTGTGTAGGGCATCAGTGATAGCCCATCCTCTGTCGGCACCATGGGATTGGGAATTACAAAATCACCGTCGAGGAAGAACTTCAGAATCGTAATGCAGGCGCCCGCGACAACACCGTGGCCGGTGGGATAAGACGGGTGTGTCGGCGAGCCCTCGGGAAATGCCTGCGAAAGCAGGTAAGTCCCATATTTTTTGAAGCTAGTACGCACGGCTTCGGAGTCCAGCACATTCTTGTTCAGGCTGCCGGCGATGCTGCTTCCCTGCCCACTCTTAATCAACTGTACGACTCCGCCTCCCGACTCCGGGCGATGGCGGCGATGGACAAACCACTTCTGATACCAACTGCGTTCCAACGCTCGGTAAGCCACCTCACCGAGCATCCCAGCAGCGTGCGGGTCGCCGAAAGTCGCGAAGCCTTCCTGGGTTTTCGAGTGTTTGTATGGGCTGCCCGGGTTCGCTGGAGCGCCGATGGAGATAAGGACAAGGAAGGCCACGAAATACTCCTGATAGAGCATGTCCATGTGGGTCAAGGCGGCTAGGGATCGCCCAGTGTGCGCGAACCGTAGCTGCGGGTCCTCTTGATTTTGTAGACCAGTGCTGCCGCCATTTTGGATGAGAGCCCAGGAGGCGGAGTCGGTCAGATAATCGATGTCGGGCAGGTATGCCACCATTTGTTGGCTGATGGGCTGCTGGCCGAGAAATGTAGGGGTGATCGAAAACTGTGAGACGTACGGCCCGACCGTTTCGCCAGGGAAGGCGCCCCGGAACAGCAAGTTCGGTGTGACTTGGCCACCATTCCTGGGACCCGCGTAGTCCGGCAATCCCGTTAGTTCCTGCGCCGCTTGAGCGGCCAGCGGATTCGAGGAGTACTGGGTGAAGGGGACGTCCCGGAGCAGGGAAGCCCAATAGAGTTCGATCAGTTCCGCTCCGTACGCCGCGCTGGCCAAGGCGGGAGCCGGAGGGACAACCACGACAGTCTCCTGGCACAGGGGTGCCGGGGAGCTGCCGAACTTCTGGGAATCGCAACCTTCCAAGTCGAAGGCCAGCCCGCCTTGCGGACCAATCAGCTTGCGTGCACCGCCCATAATGATTTCTTCGAAGTCCTCAGGGTTGCCGGTGAGCAACGCGGTCTTGAAACTTTCGAAGGCATTCAAATTCACGCGGCCGGGGCCGTCTTGCAAAAGGCCTTTGGAGTACGTGGCGCATTTGTCGGCATAGCGCTGCTCGTCGCCATTTGTCGCGTGTGGCGGCGTAGGAATCTTCCGCTCGGCGTTCGTGGCGGCAATGCGGATTTCCGCCGATTCTTCAGCGCGTTGGGAATTCCGCAAGGTAGCATCAGGGTCGGCCACGCGCTCAGTCGGGCGCTCTGCCCCCAAAAGCGGCTTTAAGCCGATTGCACCAACGGTTGCGACGGCCATGGCTGCACCTGGCACGTTTCCAAGGAACTTACGGCGACTTTCCGAGCGAGGAGAGTTCTTAGGTGGGCGCGAATCCCGATGGACCAAAGGCGGATCTCCAGGCTGTAGTTGAATACGCTTATCTTCATGCGGTGTTTGATTGTCCATATTGGAATCCTCTTAGTGTTCGCCTTGATGTTTTCTACGGAGATTGAGAAAAACCGGGTCGATGAATTCGGAAATGGCCGCTCGTAAAAGTTTGCGGGTTGTCAGTGGGAATGACGCATCAGAAAACTTGCAACGATCAATTGTCCGCCGTACCAGAGGAAAGCCATGCCGAGCGCCGGCGGCGAAGCGGCAAGTTAAAAACTAGCGTTTGTTGAATCAGTTCATTACTAACTCCGGGACTTTCGAGCGATTCGGTTTATGCACTGGGAGGCTGTCTCCGCGAACGAGCGCATCGACGGCCTGACGCATCTCCCAGGCGGTTGAGAAGTGCAGATCGAGACCGGCCCGCTGACATTCCCGTGTTATGAGAGAGAGAGTGAACTCCAAGCCTCCCTCTAGTAAATACTTCGAATGGCGTTCCTGCGTGCCATGAGTAAAGAGTTTAAGGAAAATGTCATCCCCAAGGCGCGGCGCGAGTTCGAACCAGCGGCGCACGCGGTATTCGGTGGCAGGATCATAGGAACAAAGTTCACTGTGTTCAATTCGCGGCATGAGGCGCTGCGCCCACCGAAGGCCGAATGGACCAGGAATCATCAATAAATCGCCGCTTGCTTCAACGCCGGGAGTGACCGGAACTCCAGAGTCATAAGACTTTGGTTTGTCGGGGTCGTCAACAGCCCAGTAGATTTTGTTGATCAGGCGTGCTTGCGTCGGCGAAGCACCCGAAGGCATGGTGAAATCGGCATAGCAACCGAGGTCGCGCAAAAGAGTAATCTCATTGTTCAAACCGCAGAAACGGCCGTCGGGGCGGGAGTTGTCGAGTGCCCAAAGGCCATGAATGAATCCAAATGTAATGATCCCCTTGTGTTTTCGAAGCAGGCCATGGCGGGAGAATAGTGTTTCGGTGAACCGGCTGATGCGGTCAACGAAGTTCTGCCGGCCTTCGCCGTCATGGTGCAAGTGAACCTCGACGTCGGCGATGCCATTTGAGGTCATGCGCTCGAGAGGTTCCATTAGCCGGGGCCGATACTCTTCCTCGGGGTAGAAGAATGTATAACGAGGCGGACGACCTGCCGAATCCTGAAAGTTTGCTGCAATGGCCGGCCATCGGGTTGCCCATAGAGCGACCCGCTCTGCACCAGTATGCTCGTCGGCACCATTCCAGAGCGGCTCATAGTGGTCGGCAAAGAGAAGCCAAAGCCTCTTCGCGGGCTTGCGGGCAAGGATCGAAAGTCTATCCTTTACATATCCGGGGAGCCAGATTTGACTGTGCCGGGGTAGTTTCATGATGCGGTCCAAATCATTCGTGAAATCCGATCAGAAGCGGAATTTGCTATTGGCCATGGCGGATCGCTGCGAGGTCGTTTGGTCTGGGAGCGAGGCGATCCTCGCGGAAACGCCTCTTCTTTGCAAGGCACGTCTCGAAAACGGTTTGATAGTTGTGCCACGTTTCCCGAATGCCGAACTTCTGCGCCCATCGGCGAGCGGCTTCTCCGAGGGCGGGCAGATCGCGCCGATGGGCGGCACAGAGGATTTGTTCGGCGAGGGATTTCGGCTGACCCGGATTGCAGTACCCCGCGACCACACTCTCTGGCGCCAGCTCCGTGAGGCCGGGGAGGCGCGTGGAAACCACAGGCAAGCCCGCCGCCAGAGCCTCCATCAGGGAAATCGGCAGACCTTCATCGATGGACGAAAGCACGAACAAATCAAGAGTGGAGAGAAAACCAGACACATCGAGACTTGGGCCGTGGAGGAAGACGCGATTGGCGATGCCAAGTGATTCCGCCGTTTGAGAGATTGCAGGGCGACAAGGGCCGTCGCCGAGGATGTGCAACTCCGCCTCTGGCATTGCCGCACTGACGATCGCAAATGATCGAATCAAAGTGACGTGGTCCTTGGCTGGAACAAGGCGTCCAACGCTACCCACTCGAAAACGGGGAAGGTGGGCGGTAGGGTGCGCGGGGTTGGCCATGAACTTGTCCACATCGATCCCGTTATAGATGATCGAAGTGTTGCGTCTTGAAAGGCTATCCTTGGTGACGTAATACTCCCGAACTCCTTCCGAAACGAAAACGACGGAATCAATCCAGCGCACGGCGTGGCGCCAGATCCGTTCGCAGTGGGGATCCCAGTTCATATTTCCACCGTGACGTGTGTTTATGACGACCGGAACGCGGGCCAGGCGCGCGGCAGTGATGCCATAGTGGAGAACTAGCGCGTTATGCGCGTGAAGCACGTCAGGACGATCCACCAGGAGTCTGGACGCGAGGTCGCGAATCAAGCGTAGAGAAAAACCGGTCGTTTTTCCAAACGAATGCACTGGCACGTTTGCCGCCTCGGCCTCCGCCGACAATGGACCTGGGTGGGAGGTGCAATAGATGGAGGGCTCATGGCCTTCGGCCTTTTGCTGGCGCGCCAGATCAACGGCGAGCCGCTCCATTCCTCCAAGATCAAGGCTAGGCAATAACTGGACGATTTTCATAAAGAGCGCACAAAGGAAGCGACGCAATCCCCAGGGCAAAACTAGTAGGGCGAGTCTCCTTCGGTGTAATACCAGCAATCTGGCGCGGCAGGTTCCGCGGCAGAGTGGTGGTGGTGAGTAAAAAGCGTCTTACACTGTTCGTAGCGACCCGATCGGCTAGGCTTGGCTGTCGGCGCAGCGGAGCGCTGCGTGAAGCCGTGGCTCACCAAATTCTTGGGAAGTGCGCCGTCGGAACAACTGAGTGATAGTGAAGCGAGCCCATCGGCGCAGGCTGCGGTCGCCCAGGATGAAAGCAGGCAGCCGAGATCTTCCGAGCCGTTCAAGACCAGCAAGTCCACGCAAACTGCCGCATGACCCTCCACGTAGTAGATTAAATAGCCGAGCAGTCTCGACTTATCCTCCGTCAGCAAAGCTAGCGTTTGATACTGGCGCAACGGGCATTCATAATATCGCCACTTCAGGAAGCGACGGTCGCGAACGGTCAAGGCCGGGTGCTCGGAACTTATTAGGCTCCAGAGTTCGTCAAAACGCTCATCGAAACAGGGCAGAACCTGTGCAAGCCTGTCGTCCTTTTGCCGTCCGAACGACTGCAGGGCTGCGAATCCCCGGTCGGCCAACCTCCCGATAAGAGAAGCATCTGCACCGGACTTTCCAAACCTCTGCAAGTAATGAGATATCCGCAAGACTTTTGCATACCGATGTACATGACAGAATTCATGATACCCGACATATTTCATAACCGACGCGCCGCCGGAGTTTGGCACTCCATAAACGACGCGAACGGAGGAATGCGACGTGGAAAGCAGAGCCCGTTGAAGCATGAGCGCAGGTTGAAGAAAGCGATGCTCTTTGTTCACGGCGAGGTCGCAGGCCACGCCCGCATTGGTGACAGTCTCCCCCAGCTTCAGAGGGCGCATACCGAGAGAGGTCGTGCCGATTGGGCAACCGTCCGCCTTCAAGATCCAAATCTGCCCCGGGCCGAAAGGGTTGTTAAGGAAATGCCAGTCAAATTTTTCCTCGAGGTGGCTGATGTCGGCCAGGTTCTGGCGCCACAAGTCAATGATGACTTGCCTGTCTTTTTCGAGATCAGCGGAAACCACAGTGTACTCAGCCATAATCAGAGCTCGACTTGTTCAGGACACACGAAGATGCGCGGCGCGTAGTCCCAAAACCTTCACGGGTTTGACATACTCAAGAATTTTTTCCTGAAGCTGACGCGTGTTTTGTGCCGCGTCGAAAAGGCGCTCGAGGCGCATTCTGGCGCGTTCGCCGAATTCACGGCATTGCGCTTCATTCTGGAGAAGCGTCAAAACGGATTCGGCCATGGCCTGGATGTTTCCCGGAGGAACCACGAATCCCGTGACTCCATTCTCCACGGCATCCGGCATGCCACCGTTCTCCGAAACAACCGCCGGAATCCCCACCGCCATTGTCTCGAGACAGGTCCGTGCCAACCCTTCTATAAACGTGGTCGGGCAATGCACGAAGATATCGACGCATTTCATGACAGACGGAATGTCATCGCGCCAGCCAGTAAAGATCACGTGTTCATCCAAATGAAGGGCGTGCACGAGATCCCGGAGGTGGCGGGTGAGAGTGCCGCCATCCGGGCCTTCATCTCCGACGATCAGGAAAACCACATCGGCGTAACTCCGGATCACCACCGCAGCCATCTGGATGAATTCCGGCAAACCTTTGCCGACCTCAACTCTCGTGATCGCCGCTACTACTTTCTTGCGCTCGGGTATTCCTAATGACTCGCGCACGGACTCTTTTGCCGGCAAAATTGCAAACCGCTGGAGGTCCAGACCTTCGTAAATATTGACGACCTCTTTTGTTCCTGGAGTATTTTGCTGGTCGGTTTCGGTGGCCCGGGAAATGCTCACGAACAGGTCCACACAGGGAATTAAGAGCCGTTTGAGACGCCTGGCCTCGCCGATACCTCCAGCTTTCCGGCAGATACAGGGCCGGCCGGCCAGCTTGGCTGCGAGTAACCCCGGGACATGAAAGTGGACGTCCTGATTCAGCACCACGACATCGATCGCTTCGCGCTTGATGAATCTCCACACCCTCCACGTCAACGGCAATTGAACGCGAATGAGCCGCGACAGGAGTGTGGCGGCCGTTCTCAGTTTGCGCAGGCTTTTCAGACGTGTGTCGAAAAGACCGGTAAGGCTGGCGGAGGTTTTCGGCGCCTCAGGTCGCGTGTGTTGGAAAAAGACAACCGGGAATCCGAGATTTCGAAGTTCCTCAAGAGTCTTGCTCGAATTGGGAAAATACAATCCGGCGATGACGAGTGCCGTTGAGTGGTCCACGTGAAGAAGAAAGTCTCGAATGAAATTAACAGATCCCCCGGATCCTGTGCCGCTCTCCAATAGGAGAATGCGAACGGGCAGCGAGGCCGACGATTCATGCTCTGACATCATCTGTCACCTCGGGAACCCTTTCACAGAGGACAGGAGGGCGATGGAGATAGGTTGTGGCGCTGCGGGTTGCATCGATCACGCGATAGACGCGAGCCACTTGTTCGGCGGTCAGCTCGACTGCGGACGCAACTTCCTGGGGCAGGAGGCCATGGTTCTTCGCGTACAGGCATAGATCCATGCGATCGTAGGGCAGGGGGAAATAAAACTCGTCCTGAGATTGGTCCAAAGGATAAGTGTCGGTCGTGGGAGGCCGCTTCTGAATCTCCTGCGGAATGCCAAGATACGCTGCCAACTGATAGACCTGTGTTTTGTACAGGTGAGCAATCGGTTTCAAATCGGCCGCGCCGTCGCCATTCTTGACAAAGAAGCCTTGATCATATTCGAGACGGTTCGGAGTGCCGACGACGGCATAGTTGAAGCGGTCCGCGTAGTAATACTCCATCATCTTGCGAGTGCGCTGCTTGAAATTGGTCGCCGCTACCACGCCCAGGTAAGAATCCAGTGTCAGCCTGGCTTTGGTGCGTTCGCCTCGCGGAGATTCGACGACGACCGAGAAAATCGGGTAGGCGCTTCCGTTCACTTGGTCCGGCAGAACGATCTTGCACTTGTAGCCTTCTGTGTATTCGGGTATGACCTTTCGGATGGCGTCGTCACGGCGGTGGTAACAGCCCGTGGCAGTCAGAATACCCGCAATGTCTTCGACTTGCGTGCGAAGGCCGAGTGATCGCGCAAGCAGATTTGCAAAGTGAAGACTGTCCGGCGACGATTCTGCCTCAGGCAACATAAGGCCGAGAACGCGTGCAGTCCCCAGCGCTTTGAGACACAGAGCGGCAACGACGCTGCTATCGATTCCGCCGGATATGGCGACCACGACACCCTTGCGGTTCAATCGTCGCAGCACGATGTCTCGAATCTCGTTTTCGATGCTGGCGGAGATCGCGGCGGCATCGATCTTCAGTACGTCAGCCGAAAACATGGTAGTAGCCACGCTCACTGTTGGCGCTCCAATGTTAGCTGCGATGTGCCGGCACTAAATTCCCAGAACGATTCGACCTGCATGAGGAGCTCCCACAAAATTTGGCTGAACGCGGCTTTCTACAAACCGGGCCAAGCCGTTGATCGAATCTAAGTTTTCTGGAATCAAGTCCTGGTCCTGCAGCTTGATCCGATAGCGCTCTTCCAGAAAGGCTATAAGTTCCATTACGGCAGTGGAGTCGATGATGCCGTGCTCTATAAAGGAGTCGCCATCGGCGAAGCCTTCGTACGGCTTGCCAAAGAGGAAGTTGTCGATAACGAATTTTCTCAATTCATCGTTAAGCGCCATGGGATGTCATCCTGCTTTCAAAATGATTTATGAACTGGTGCATCAAGAGCTGCGTGGAGACGATGCCAACCAATCCCATATTGTCCTTGACCCCGATGGCGGCGCCCTTGCGAAACTTGTCCTGGAGCATTGCGACTGCAGGCGCATCAAAAATGCCGTCCCGCCTTATTTGCTCGGGGGAAAGCAGCTCCTCCATGTACTCGCGGGCAGCGGGCTGGAGAAAGCTGCACGCTTCGGGAGCCCGGTAGGGCTGTTTAGGCCGTTTCGCCACTGATGGAGGAATAAGACCGGCCGCACAACGCTTCAAGAGGTACTTTTCCTTCAGCACTTTCATTTTCAAGGAGACTGGAAGTCTGGAAGCGAATTCAACTACGCGATGGTCGAGGAACGGGAACCGGCCTTCGACGGAGTGCGCCATTGCCATCCGGTCGCCTTGAGACGACAAGATATAACCGGGTAGCAGGTACTTGGTCTCGAGGTATTGGGCCTGGCAGAAACTGTCCCACGTCGCGTAACTCTGCGGAAGACCCGATCGGACTTTGGAATAACCATTGTCTTCGCCAATTTCTGCACGCACCGCGTCGGAGAAAAACGTCTTCAGCTTGGCGGTCAAGTGCCAGCGCGGAATGTGAGAGAAGAATGGCTGAAGATTGCGGTCGACGTTGATGTGGAAGAATGCTTTGCGGTAGGCATCGGGTTGATTCTGAATGTTCCGCAAATATGGATACAGCCGGCGAAGCAGAGTCGGCCTCATCCTGGAATTGGGCTGCGATTCCCAGAAACGGCGGATCTTGTTCTCCTTAAAAATATCGTAGCCGCCGAGAACTTCGTCAGACCCTTCTCCGGTCACAACGACCTTGTACCCGCTGTTTCGTACCAGCCGCGATAGCAGATAAAGAGGAGCTGGCGCGGTTCGCAACACCGGTTTCTCGGTGTGCCAGATGACTTCCGGAAATACCTCGCCGATCTGATTCTTGCTGCAGCGGATCTCCTGGTGCTCGGTGTCCAGAAAGCGCACCGCCTCTGCCTGAAAGGAGCTTTCATCGAACTCGGCATCTTCGAAGGAAACCGAGAAGGTACGCAGCCGGGCGTTTGTAAATTTCTTGACCAGTGCGGTTGTGACTGTCGAGTCAAGCCCACCACTTAGGTAGGCGCCAACTGGGACATCGGAGCGCAGGCGAACTTGTGTCGCGTTAACCAGAAGATCGAGAAGTTCGTCGGCGTATGCCTGTTCCTGGGAAGGAGCGACGGCCCTCGATGTCTCCTCGAATTGGTGATCCCAATGAGGCCATACCGTAATCCCGCCGGCATCCACGGTCATCGAATGGCCCGGCGGCAGTTCGTGAATGTTCCGAAAAAGTGTCGTCGGAGGAATGGTGCACCAGTAGGTGAACAGCTCATCCAGCCCGTGGACGTCGATTTCTCTCGGGACGCCTGGATGGGTGAAGATCGCCTTGATCTCCGAGCCGAATAGGAACGTCTTGTTCACCTGCGTATGGAAGAGCGGTCTTACGCCTAGCCGGTCGCGGGATAGGAATAGTTGACGGCGCTTATTGTCCCAGATGGCGAAGGCCCATTGTCCGTTCAGGTACCGGACGCAGTCCGCTCCCTTTTCCTCGTAAAGATGGAGTATGACCTCGGTATCAGAGCGGGTGGCAAACCGATGTCCCTTGCTGCGCAGCTCTTCCCGGAGTTCCAGGTAGTTGAAGATTTCCCCGTTGAACGTGATCCAGAGCGAAGAGTCCTCGTTGCACATGGGCTGCTGGCCGCCGGCTAGATCGATGATGCTGAGCCGGGCGTGCGCCAGCCCCACACCGTTCTCGCTGTGAAATCCAGTATCGTCAGGGCCGCGATGCGCAAGCATCCGGATCATCCCCTGAAGGGATTCCGGAGCGACGGTCGCTCCATCTAGATTGAACATGCCCGCGATGCCACACATAGTTAATTGACCCTGGGAAAGGCCTCAGCCAAGAGTCCCATTGCAGAGGCCGGTTGCTCGAAGAGCCACTCCCTATCCAGCTAGAGGAAGGAAGCGATTCTCACGCTGAGTTCGAGGCTGGCCTCATAGGACTCGTCAGTCATCTTGCCAGTCACTATTTCACCCAAGTCCAGCATTTGCGCGGAATAGGCCCTTGTTTAATCAGTTCTTTGGACCATTCCTGCAAAGTGTCCTCCCACCTGTTCCTAACCCCTTCCTTTGGACAGCTTTAGCAACTTTTAGTCACGTTGGACACTGAAGGACAGGGTTTGGGCAGTCGCCTTTTTTGGGACTCTTGGTCAGCTGTATTGAGCGTCTGGCTCCTGTAATTACTGTAGGCGGAAGCGCGTGTCGCATTTTGGCACAGAGCTTATGCGAAAGCCGGTGCCTGATGTTCGTCGCCAATCGATCGCCAGGGACTCAATATTTTAGATTTCTAATACTCCTCGTTCTGACGGGAGGGCTCTTCCTGGCAGGGTGCGCAGGTCTAACGAGCACGAACGGCAATCCCAAACCCACTAGTGGGTCAGCTGCACCGTCTATAACAACGCAACCGGCCAGCGCGGACGTCACAGTTGGGCAAACGGCGACATTCTCTGTGGCAGTGACGGGCACGGCCCCGTTCAGCTATCAGTGGCGAAAGAATGGAGCCGCAATCAGCGGCGCGACTTCTTCTACGTACACGACTCCACCAACGACAACTTCCGACAATCGTGAGCTCTTCGCGGTAGTCGTAGCCAATAGCGCGGGCAGCGCGACCAGCACTGACGCCACTCTTAACGTTGCCGCCGCGGCTGGTGTGGCGGTGCAGATAAGCCCGAATAGCGCAACAGAGGCAGTTGGAACCACTCAACAGTTTGCGGCCACGGTAACCGGCAGCTCTAACACGGCGGTGACTTGGAGTATGAGCGGTGCGGGTTGCAGCGGTGCAGCGTGTGGTACCATTTCAGCAGGCGGACTTTACACCGCTCCGGCCAGTGTACCCTCGCCTGCAACCCTGAGTGTAAGAGCGACCAGCGTGGCGGACCCATCCAAATCGGCTTCAGCTAGCATTACTGTCGTCGTAGCGACTGCGGTTTTGTTAAGCATTAGTCCGTCGAGTGCCGCTGTGGCGACCGCTAGCGCCGGCACTTTCACTGCAACCGTGACAGGCACATCAAATACGGCGGTCGCGTGGAGTTTGACTGGCGCGGGGTGCAGCGGCGCCTCCTGCGGGACACTGGCAACAAGCTCGTTAACGGCCGTATACTCGGCGCCAAACGTGGCACCTTCCCCTGCCAACATCAATGTAGTTGCAACCAGCATGGCGGACGCAAGCAAAACAGCGTCAGCGTCCGTAACCATTATGCCCGTTGTTGCTGTCAGCGTGACGCCGGGCAGCACGTCGATTGGAACGGGGGCAACACAACAGTTTAACGCGTCGGTTGTGGGGACCTCGAATACCGCTGTGACGTGGAGTGCGCAAGGTGCCGGATGTAGCGCTTCGGCGTGCGGAACGGTCGATAGCGCAGGGCTGTACACAGCACCCTCAGCAGTTCCCTCGCCATCCACGGTGACCGTCACAGCGACTAGTACAGCGGATCCGTCCAAGATAGGTTCAGCATCCATAGTTATCTTCTCCGCGACTGCTACAAACACGATTGACGGCCTCAATATTCCTACAGGCCACCCCAGGCTCTTCTGGAACGCGGGGCGAGTCGGCACGGCTCAGGCCTGGGTAAAGAGCACAGGCTATGCTGGATTGACGACAAGTCCCCGGCCACTCGACGACTACGACGTGGCGTTCACCTGCTTCGTTATGAACGTATCGGCTGCGTGCACACAGGCCATAACCGACGCTGTATCTTTCAGCCCCGCGTCCACAAACGGGACAGGAACAGGCGACGACAATATGCGGGCTCTCGGGGAGCAGCGTATGTTGATTCGTGACTGGCTCTATCCCGGATGCGGGAAGCCGTCCTGCCTTACTACTGGGCAAGTAACGACATTCGACGCGAACTGGAATTTGTGGCAGTCGAATCAGGACGCCCCAATCCAGACTTGGGGCAATGTTGGGATGCCCGTCAGTAACTATTTCTGCGGGCAGTTTCGCAATGATTTCGACTTTGGGATTGCCAGTTATATCGACAACCCGAACGCCGCCGCAAACTTGAAATACGGCGTGGTGGACCGCTGGAACGATTTGCTTAATTTTGTCTCTCCGACTGGCACAGGAAAAAATGGAACGCTCGGATATGGGCTTTACAGTCAGGAAGGCGGTGGCGAGTACGGGCGCTATTGCCTCAACTACTATGCTGTTCCTCTAGCTTCCTCGGCCCTCTTAGGCCGCGATATGTGGACCGAAACGTCGGCTTTCCAATCAGGCGTTTTGCAGACCATCTACAACACGATGCTTGTGCAAACGACGAGCCGCAGCATCTGGGATGGATTCACATGGGGAGACGACGAAAACTGGATTAGTGGAGCGGGCTGCGGATACATAAGCCATAACGGTCCTGACGGTCATGGTGGATGCGGGATGTCCAGCCAATACTACGGCGATTTTATGCAAGCGGCCGCTACGGAATACAGCGCGACGAACATTGGCAAATACGCCCGCCAGTGGATCTCGACGGTGAATCCCGCCATTGGACCGCTATTCAAGTCAGTCGATCCGGGTGGCACGGCTGCCGCCTTCTCCAATCTTCCTCTCGATTACTACTCATCGGGTGCTCAATATATGTATCTGCACGACACCTGGGCTCCGACAGGCACAGCGATGCTATGGCAGATGGGGTTGAATCAGGGAGGCAATACTTCGCCCAATCTTTCTATCGGGACCGGCCATTGGCACATCGACGCGGGAACCTTTCAAGCCTCCCGTAAGGGAGTGAATATAATTCGGGAAACAATGGGATACTCGGAAACGGTTGCCGGCTACAACGGCGTAGGCACAACCAGCGCAGCAGGAGGCTTGGCTCATAATGTCCCGTTGGTGGGCGGCCAGGCTGGAGTGATCGCCCAAGAGTATTCAGACGGCCCTGGGATCGTCAAGAGGTTGGAATCACAACCAAACTATGCATTCGCCGCTGACGACTTGACGCTCACTTATCATAACAATGTGGTTGACTCGGGCAATCCATCTAGAGAGAACTCGATGGCCGTTTCGGTAGTGCGGGAGTTCTACTACTTTAGAGGAATCAACACACTGGTCATTCTCGACCGGCTCCAGACCGATACGGCTACGCGCAGCACGACATTTGTAAGCCACTGCGAAACTAGTCCTACGGTGGTGTCGGCCACGGTGAAGTGTTTAGACGGGACGCAAGAGGCGCTGTACACGGCTCTGCTTCCAGCGACGCCAACAATCGCCATCGTAGCAGAGAACGCAAGCGGAGCTAACGCTGCCGCTTGGCAATATCGCATCGAGGCGAATAACAGCAATCCCGGAAATGTGGTTAGTTACAATATTTATACGATTCAGCTCGGGGACGCGTCTGGATTTAACGCGCTGGCTCCTGGAATCGTCGATTCGACCCCTGGGAATCCGTCGAGCGGCACATTCACGATTACTCTTGACCCGAACAACAGCCTCGTAGTTAACAAGGGGATCACCTCGTCCGGCGGGACCATCACGGCGGCCGGCTCAACAAAGGCTCTGGCCACGGCAGTTCAGAGTATGACGATCGCCGCTAGCGGGCCGGTGTGGAAATAAGCATTTGTCGGAATTAGTCCCCAATTTAACTCGTTCCCGCTCATCGAGCCCTTGTCACAAAATGGACGAGAATATCAGTTAGGGACCACCTCGAAATAATTAGAACCATTGATGTGGAGTTCGTCATTCCGGAGGAGCTTCCGGACCTTGGTCGCTGACATACCGCAACCCGGAAATACCGAATACGCCTCCCACTTCTCTGTCAGGCGAAGCACTGAGGCAGCGTAACGATAGACCGGAACCAGTCGGCAGTCAGATAGGTTTCGACAGCCACTCGCCGGACATCGTAGTTATTCCAGTCGCCGAATCGGCGAAAACCACCGTAATAGCTAAATGCGTACTGGACCCCGGCCTCTCGTAGGCAGTCCTGGGTGACGGAGTCGAAGCTGTTGGGACCCCCAACTGGATAGCTGAAGTACCGCATCGGCTCGCCCATCTCCTCGGCCAACCTAGTGCCACACCCAAGGATCTCTTCCCTCTGCTTCTTGATCGGAGCGCGGGCGAGGATTGGATGAGTCACCGAGTGCCCGGCTACGGTCATACCGGACGATTTCATTTCTCGAAGCATGTCCCAGTTCATCCAGAAGCTGTTGCCTACTTCCTCCCCGCACCGCCCAGACTGGGTGGCCTCCGCGATAGCTTCGAGGTAGCGTCCGGTGGTCTCCTCAGGCATCGCCTTGTAGGCTCGCAATAGCGTGCGAATAGCCTCTTCGCGGTCCGGCTCATCAAAAGTGATGGGAGCAGAAAGCCAACCGGAGAGTTCAATTCGATCGAGATTGCTCGTCCTCACCATCCAGGCAATTTCATCCCACCATGGCACTCGGGGTGAGTCCACAAACCCGGTGGCGATGAAGAATGTGGCAGGGACACACTCCGCCTTGAGAATCGGGAATGCGATTTCGTAGTTGTCTCTATACCCGTCGTCGAAGGTGATTAGTGCATAGCGACCTTGCCGATTCGCCAAAACTTGGGAGATATCGTCCGGGGTAATGAAGTCG
>Ga0209166_10001464_pt1 | contig 19643 bp, 31 predicted proteins | sample Coa_R1_3_FD_187151 | JGI IMG/M metagenome (GOLD analysis project Ga0209166, IMG submission 187151) | Surface soil microbial communities from Centralia Pennsylvania, which are recovering from an underground coalmine fire - Coalmine... | ecosystem: Environmental > Terrestrial > Soil >... | reverse complement strand
ACAAATTCTTCAAGAACGATCACCTGACCGGCGATGTCAACGCGCCGGTGGGCCTGCGCGCCCGCATCGATGACGCCGCCTCCGCCAACAAGTTCGGGGTACGGCCCGAAAACAAAATCGACTGCGGCGGCGCCGCTGCCGACATTTCCCAGGCAGGCGTGACCGCCAAGACGGGCGCGGCCTTCTTCGAGATGCTGGATTTGCTGCTGTGGTCGGTCGACTCGCAGGATGGCGCGGGCGTCGTCTTGTACATGAACGATTATGTCAAGCGGCGCATCAATAGCGTGATTAAGTTCATGGGTACCAGCGGCGGTTTCGATGTCACCAAAGACCAGTTTGACCGCTCGATTGCCCTCTACAAGAATGCCAGGATTGTGGACCCGGGCGTGAAATCCGACCAGACCACCAGGATACTCGCAGGCAACGCCATCGCGGCCGGCACCGGCTCGGTGGGGGAAACCGCCGCCGGTGTTGATAGCACAGGCGCATCCGCCAACTTCACCAGCATCTACGCCGTCAACTACGGCACTGACCACCTGATGGGCTGGCAGATGACCGAAGGCCCCGATGTCACCGACCTGGGATTGATTAACAACGGCGTGATCTATCGAACCGTCATCGACTGGGCCGTTGGACTGATGAACATCTCCACCCGCTCCATCGGGCGTCTTTTTGATATTAAGATTGGCTAGACAGCCGGAAAGGACACAGTTATGTCACCCGATTCCACCGCTCCGGCTGGTGAGATGAAAATGACGCCGGAGGACTTCGCCGCCCTGCGCGCGGACGTGGCGCGTATCGGCCTCTCGGACGTGCAGTTGGGGCGCGTGCTTTCGGCGCTCCTGCTGCACCTCGGACACGCGCACGGCCTGGACCCGGCAGTTGAGGATGCGCGATTAGCCGCCAAAGCCCGGCAGGATGCGCGCGCGGCTGAGGATGCGCGCCTGAAAGACGAGGCCGAGGCGCGCGCCAGCCTGCGCACGGCGGAGGACGCCCAACCACGCACATCTGCCGAAAAGGAAACGCTGCTGGTGCGGCGCGCGGCGGAGGACCTCCAACTCAAAGCCGATGCCGAGAAGCTGGCAAAGCAGCGCGAAGAGGAAGATGCGCGTTTGAAAGCGGCGGAGGCGCCAGAGAGCGGCGCGGTTGCACCGGAAACGCCCGCGCTGCCGGAAGGAGAAACCCATGCCCACTGATGCGCTTATCGCCCTACAAGCCAGTGTCACCAAAACCGCGACCTTTAACGGCGCGGCGCTCATCCTGCCCGGCGGCACACCCCGGCGCGGCATGTGGTGCCGCGTCCTCTACAGCGCGGCGCAGCAAGCCTCCGGCTCCGGCGTGTGGGTGTTTTCCGTCGATGTGTGCCAGGATGGAGTACCTACACTCTGGTTCTCCGACTTCTTAGCACCACCCATCACCCTCACAGCCAGCGCGCAAGCAGGCGAAATCTACATTCCGTTCAATGTGCAGCCGACCGTGGTAGCAGGTGTCATCACCGCGCCACAAATCCGACTGACCGCGACTCTCTCAGGGAGTCCCGTTACACCTACAATCACATATGCAGGAGACTTGACGCTGGCGAAACCATAGTAGGCTGTTTGAATTGAAAGGAGGCGCGCGCTATGGCCGTTCGCTCAACCATGCAGACGAGCTTGATTCCGCGCGTGCGCCAACTCATCAGCGACCCATCTGGCCCGGCGCAAGTCTTTGCCGACCAGGACATTCAGGATGTGTTGGATGAAAGCCGCCAGGATGTCTACACGCTGCCACTGACGGGTGTCTTGACCTATGCCAGTGGCACGCCGCAGTACCTGGACTACGAGAGCGAGCTGGGCGGCTGGGAGGACGGCTACGTCCTCAAGCAATTCTGGACCATTGTGGTGACGCCCTCGGTCAGCGAGCCGATCGCCGGCCACTGGTCCTTTACCGCCAACACGCTGCCACCCGTCTTTATCACCGGCAAGCTCTACGATGTGTATAGAGCGGCGGCGGATTTGTTAGAGCGACGCGCGGCTTACTGGCAAGGTGAGAATGGCTACGATTTCAGCAGTGATGGACAATCGTTCAGGCGCTCGCAGGCCGCGACGGGGCTTATCAAGCTGGCAGAGACGTACCGCAGGAAGCAGCGCGCAGGTGTTATCACGCTCACGCGCGGGGATATGAACGCGGGCGCGCAGCAGCAGGGCAATCTGGCCGGGCCTTACGCCATTGACATGCTTGCCAGTGGGAATCCAGGAGGGAACTAAGAATGGAAGGACTGACTGAAGGCAGAATTGTGCATTTTGTCTTGCCCGATGGAGTGCGCAATGCCGGCGAACACCGCGCCGCTCTCATCGTCAAAATATGGCCGACGATGAAGGAAAGCGGAACGGTCAACATGCTGGTATTTCTGGACGGCGGAAACGACACGAAAAGCGGTCTGGAAGCGCCTCTTGGCAGTGTTCAATGGCAAACATCGGTTCGCTATTCCGAAGGAAAAGAGGGCCGTACCTGGCACTGGCCGGAGAAAGCCTAACCCATGCTGTCAGCACAAGAACTGGCAAGTATGGCCCAAACGGTCGCGGCCTCGCTCGATCAAGTGCTGCCCTACTACAACCCGGTACGGACGCCTGACGGCTCAGGGCATACCACCGAGACGCTGGACGCCGCGCCCGATCTCGAACTGGCCTGCACCATCAGCAAGCCCTCGGTGACGCAGCTGCAACTCTATGCTGACGTGATTAGCGGGAAGCAAGCCAGGAATATGCGCTATATGCCCAACGCAACGGTGAAGGAAGGCGGCATTGTGGTCTACCAGGGCAAGCAGTGGCGCGTGCAGCCGCTTGAGTGGGCATCGAGCTACCGGGTGGCATCGGACGCTTTGATTGTGACGGTGACATGATGATCGATTACGAAGGCATCAAGGCCATGATTGAGGCGCGTATGAAGCAGTGGCAAGAGCAAAAACAAGCGGTGGAACATCCGTTTTCGCTCTCGACATTGGAAGGCGCTATTTACGCCTGTAAGACTATCTTACAGGACATGGAAACCGCCTATGACATTCATCAGGCGCAAGTGAGGTGATCTGATGGCTGTGACCGGCTTTAACCATTTCCCGCGCATCGCCGCCGCCATGCACGAGGCGCTCTCGGACATCGTGGCCGAAACGACGGTCGATTTAGGCGCGGCGATGGTGTCGCACATCCATGCCAACGGCCAGATCGATACCGGATTCATGGTCAGCAGTGTCTACACGGTCACGAAAAACGGCAGCACCTACGGGCAAGCAGGCACGCCGCCGGGGGATGCGTACCTGCTGCCGGAGGTGGGCATATCTGGCGATATGGAGGGCGTGGCAGCCTGCGCTGCCAACTACGGCGAGTGGCAGAACTACGGCACGCGGTTCTTGCCGCCCAGACCCTTCATGGAGCCAGCCGCTGAACTGATCCAGGGCGAATTTGAGGCGAAGCTGGCAGGCTTAGAGGGACGCATGCATGTCGTCTGAGATTGCCATGTGCTACGCCTGGGTCGATAGCACCTTGCGGGCCGATAGCGCGCTGATGGCGGCAGCAACGGGCGGTGTCTTTCAAGGCATGGCCGACATTGGCACCGCGCCGCCCTTTGCGGTGTACGCCCGGCAGAGCGGCTCAGATGTCATGACCAGCGCGGCGGTCAGGCTGTGGGCCAGTATTTTACTGCAAATCAAAGCGGTGGGGCCGACATCTCAGTGGGCGGCGATTGTGGTGATTGCGAATCGGATAGATGAACTCTTCAAGGATGTGCGCAGCGTGGCGCTGGCAACGGGCGGCGTGCTGTCTTGCTACCGCGAACAGGAGCTTGCGATGGGTGACCCGCCCATCGCGGGGCAGGCCTGGACAAATCTGGGTGGGCTGTACAGGATCGCGTTACAGGGGCAATAACTACTGTCGAGAGACAGAAGGAGCAGAGTCATGGTGTTCACGCCTAAAAGATCGAGCGTTAATCAAACGCTGCAATTCGGCCTGGAGGCCACGCCGGGCGTGAACGTCCCGGCCACCAAGCTCTTGCAGTGCTTTGACATCGTGTTTGGGCCGATGGCCGATACCGCGCCCTACACCCCCACCGGGCGCAAGTACCCATCCATCGTGATTGAGAACTCTGAGTGGGTGGAAGGCACATTATCGGGCGACCTGGACTATAACGGCATCGTCTATGCCCTCTCCGGCGTGTGTGGCGCTGCCACCATCGGGGCGTCGGGCGGCAGCGCCACCGCCAAGCTCTGGACCTTCATCCCGCCGGTGACTGGCTCGGTGCAACCGCAGACCTACACGATTGAACAGGGCGAGAACAACGCCTACGGCAACGCCATCTACAACCATAAGGTCAACTACGGCTTAATTAGTGAGTTTGGCTACAAACTCGACCGCAAAACCGGCATGACGCTCTCTGGCAAGGTGCTGGCCCAGGCCTTGCAGCGCGCCATCACCATGACGCCCACGCCGACGGCTGTGGCGCTCCAACCCTCGGCGGGCAAGCATTTCAATATCTATCTCGACACGTCGAGTGCGGCGCTGGGGACGACGCAACTCCCCGATGCGCTCACCACTGACTTCACCTTTGGCGGCCTCTATAACCCGTTTTTCTCCCTCAACCGCGCCAACCTGGGCTTTTCTGCGCACGTGGACGGCAAACCAGCCACATCGTTCAAGCTGCTGGCGCCTGCCGATGCGACGCAGATGGGCATCCTCTCCTACCTGCAAGCGGGGCAGACGGTCTTTATGAGCGTCAAAGGCCAGGGGGCGATCATCGACAATATCCAGACCGTCACCTTTGGCGGCGGCGTGACCGGCGGCACCTTTAGCCTCAGTTACAAGAACCAGACCACCGCGCCCATCACCTACAGCACGGCGCTCACCGCCGCCACCGTCAACACCGCCTTTCAACTGCTCTCCGGGGTGGGGAGCAACTGTATCGTCTCAGGCGCAGCGGGCGGGCCGTACACCTTCACCTTCTCAGGGGCCTTAGCAAGCGATATGTCAGCGGTGAGCGCCACCAATATCAGCCTCACGGGCGGCACGCCGACGCTGGTGGCCGCGGCCACAGCCTACGCGGGCTTTGAGCATCAGATGGCGCTCAAAGTCAGCAAGCCCAGCCCCTTTAGCGATAAGGATGGCGTGTTTGCCGAGGAATTTGAGTTCACGGTGGTGGAGGATGCGGGCTGGGGCGCTGCCCACAAATTCTTAGTCACGACCCTCTTAACCGCGTTATAAGGAGTCTGTTGAAAATGATGTAACACCGCGTTGCACTCTTTTCAACACCTGTAAGGAGTTTTTGTCTATGCCTGTCACGCTTGCGCACATCGCCGCCAACACCGCGCGCGCCACGCTCGACTTTGGGGCCAGTGGCTCGCTCGCCATCGACTACTACCCGCTCTTGATTACCGATGAGATGTTCGTGCAGTTGCAGAGCTTTGCCTCCACCAGCGAGGCCGAGGCCCCCGGCAAACTGGCCGATCTCAACCGCATGTTGGTCGAGGTGATTCAGCAGTGGGATTTGCTCGAAGACGATGGGCAGACGGTGATCCCGCTCACGGTTGAACGATTGACCCGCCTCTCGCCGGTGATTAAGGCGATGGTGTTGCAAGCCATCTTAGGCAGCATCAGCCCGGAAGCACTAGCGCCTCAGACGATGATTTCAGCCGTGAACGGCGCGCACTGAGGCGCTGGCTCGCTACCGAGGGCAAGATGGGCGAATGCCCGCCCGATTACCTGCTCTTTCAGGCCGCCAGGTACTGCGGGGTGCCGCCCTGGGTGATGGCGAAGCAGAGCATCTGGTGGAAGCACAAGGCGCTCAATTACCTGACGGCGGAGGGTGAGGCGCAAGAAATACGCAACAACCGGAAGTAAGGTGTCACTTTGAGCATTACCGCCGCCTCTTTGATCGTGGCTGTCCGCGCCACCGGCATCGATGCCACCGAAGCCGCGCTTATCGGCGTGGGCGTGGCAGCAGGCGCGCTCATCGTCACCTCCGCCAAACTGGCCGCCAACTTCCAGCAGGCCGTCAATCGCCTGCGAACCGGCGGCGGCGACGTGCAAGACAGTTTCGCCGCCCTCTCTGCTGGCATCCTCAAAGTCTCTACCGATACCGGCGTCCTCACCCCTGCCCTCACCAACGCCATGTATCTTATTGTTTCCTCCGGGCAACGCGGCGCGCAAGCCTTCACGACGCTGGCTGCCGCCAGCCAGGGCGCGCAAATTGAGATGGCGAACGTGGTCGATGTGACGCAAATTCTGACCACGCTGCAAAGGAACTTCGGCCTCTCCACCTATAGCGCCGCGCAGTACATGGACGGCCTCGTGAAAGCCGTCAGCGATGGCAAAATTAGCCTGGAAAATCTGTCCACCGCCATGTCGCCCATTTTGCCCAACGCCAAAGAACTGGGCATCCATTTTGCGGACGTGGCGGCTGCCATGAGTGATATGACCAACCAGGGCATCCCGGCAGACCAGGCGGCCACCGCGCTGCGCTTCGTGTTTCAGGCCATGATCCTGCCCACCAAAGCCTCCACGGCAGCCATGAAGGAGTGGGGACTCAACAGCGTGCAAGTGGCGGCCACCATGAAAAAGAGCCTGCCCGATGCCCTGCAAATGTACATTGACGCCGCCCGGCGCGCCGGGCCGGAGGGCAGTAAGCCCTTCATCGATGCCCTGGCTGAAATGATGGGCGGCGGGCAGCGCGCGGCGAAGGCCCTCTTCTCGCTCTCACAGTCGATGGGCGATTGGCGCGCCATCATTGCACAGGTCAATGCGGCCATGAAATCCGGCGGCAGCGATGTCAACGGCTGGGCCATCGCGCAGAGCAACTTCAACGTCATCCTGGACAAAGCCCACGCCGTCTTCGATGCGGTGATGATAACGATTGGCGCCAAACTGCTGCCGGTGCTGGGCCAGATGGTGGGCTGGTTTGCCAGCGCCGCGCAGTACATCGGCAATTTCAAGGACCATGCCGGGGTGCTGGTCCCCATCCTGGCGGGCATTGGCGCGATTCTCGTCGCAGTGCTGGTACCGGCGCTGGTGACGCTGGCGGGCGCGGCGCTGGCCGCATCCTGGCCGTTCCTCTTGATTGGCGCGGCGGTCGGTGGGTTAGTCGCCATTTTCATGCACTTTTACTCAACATCAGCCGGATTTAAGACCTTTATCGAGACGCTGGCCGTTGGATTCAAGCAAGTCGCCTCCTTTGTGGTGTCCAATTTCATCCCGGCCATGCAAGAGGTGGGAAGCTGGCTGCAAGCCCATGTGCTGCCCATCCTGCAACACATCGGCGGCTTCCTGCTCTCGACCTTCACGCCGGTCTGGAAGCAACTGGTGGAGGTGTGGAACAGTTCCATCCTGCCCTCCCTCAAGCAACTGTGGGCGGCGCTTGTGCCACTCTCGCCCGTGCTCAAGCTCGTCGGCGAGGTCATTCTGGGTCTGGTGATGGTGGCTTTCGCGCTGCTGACGGGCATCCTCAAGGGCGTGGTGCAGGGGCTGGCCGGCCTGCTGTCCGGGCTGGCGGTCGCGGTCGCTGGCATCGTCAAACTATTCACCGGCATTGTGCAGGTAATATCGGGCATTGTGCAATTTCTGATGGACCTGCTGACCGGGCATTTTAGCAAACTGAAAGGCGATCTGGCGACCATCTGGGCCGGAATCGTGAATATATTCAGCGGCGCGTGGCTGCTCATCGAGGGCATATTCAAGGCCGCCTGGGGTACCATCTCGGGCTTTGTGTCGGGGCTGGTCTCGGGCGTGATTGGCTTTTTCCAGCACCTGGCTGCCACCCTGGTAGGACACTCCATTATCCCCGATATGATTAACAGTATCGTGGGCTGGTTTCTCTCGCTGCCAGGCCGGGCGCTGTCCGCCGTGTCGAGCTTGCTGGGCAGACTGGCGGGTTTCTTCGGCGGGTTGGCGGGCCAGGCCCTGAGTTGGGGTCTGAGCATCGTGCGGAATGTCGCCTCCGGTATCCTCAACGGTATCGGCAGTTTCATCGGCAACGCGCTGAACGCCGTGGGCACCTTCATCAGTAGCCACATGCCGCATAGCCCGGCAGAGCGCGGCCCGCTCAAGGATTTAGCCCTGCAAGGCAGCAAAATCTCTGAGCAAATCGCGCTCGGTATGCTGGCCGGCATGCCCCACATTCAAAACGCCCTCAACGGCATCCTCACGCCCGTCAGCGTGGGCGTGGGCGTGTCCGGCGGGCTGGCGCAGGCATCGATGAGCAGGATAAGCGGCGGGACAGGCCAGCAGATCATCGTGCAGCCGCCTGACATCTACCTCGACGGCGTGCGCCTCTCACAGCAACTCATGCCGCATATCCACAAACGCATCGTGTACGGCGTCGGCGGGTTCGGCGGGTTTGGGAGGGCGTGATGGTGAACCTCTCATTTCTGCCACCGCCTGATACCATGCTTGAGAAGCACAAGAGCCAGGAGTGGTACACGCCGCGCCGGTTTACCGATGCTGCAAGAGCAGTCATGGGCGGAATCGACTTAGACCCCGCCTCATGTGAAGTCGCCAATCAGACGGTACAAGCAACAACGTTTTACACTGAAAAACAGAACGGGCTAACGCTTCCCTGGTATGGGCGCGTCTGGTTAAATCCGCCATTCGGTACGATGAAGACGCCGTTTGATGCTGCATGGCAAGGAACGAGCGTAGTACGACTTTTTATCAGAAAGCTCCTTGAGGACTTTCAAGAGGGAAAGATAGAGCAAGCCGTCTTACTGGCAAAAGCAGACCCGAAACAGCATTGGTTTCATCTCCTATGGGACTATCTTATCTGCTTTGCTTATGACAACGTGTACTTTAATCGTCCAGATGGGCCAGCCCAAAGAAATCAGTTTGGTGTGTGCTTTGTCTATCTTGGCAAAAATGAACAAACGTTCATCGATGTGTTTAGCGAGTTCGGCACCGTCGCGCGCCGCGTCTCCCCGCCCAAAGCGCGCCATACCCCGCTTCGTCTGTGGGGTGAGCCATGAGTATCACCCTTGTCCAGAAGAACTCCGTCAACTCATCCGGCTCCGTCACCTCACAGGCCATCACGCTGCCGACAGGGGTCACACAGGGCAATCTGCTCGTCCTCTCTATCGCCTGTGGCAACAATGCCACCACGTTTACGCCGCCTGATGCCAGTTGGACGCAAGCCGCCTTCAACCAGCCCGCCGGCTCAAACGCCACCATCGAAACGAGCATCTGGTACCTGGTGGTAGACGCCACCCACGCGGGCGCGACCTTCTGGACGTGGACGCTCTCGGCCTCACACACGGTCTACATCGGCATCGAAGAGTGGAACGCTACCAACGGCTGGCCCGCGAGTCCGCTGGATAAGACGGCGCTGGGTGATACGGCAGGCACGCCGGTGCAGGCCACCACCATCACATCAGGCACGACGGCCACTACCACGCAGGGCGAGGAACTGTGGATAGCGAGTCTGGCCTACAAAGGCTCAGTGCAATCGGAGAGCGGCATCACGGCGGGCTGGACGAAGGATGTAGAGGCGACGCTGTCCGGGCAAAACACGATGGCGATGCTCTCACAGGTGGTGTCGGCAACGGGGGCGGCCGCCTGCCAGTTCACCATCGGCAGCGCGGCGTATTGGGCAGGCTGTGTAGCGACCTTCAAGGACAGTAGCGGCGCGATGCTCTCAAGCTCGATAGCGGGGCAAGGCACGCTCACTGGCACGCTCTCGGTAACGGGTCCAAAGGCGCTCACCGGGCAGGCTGACGGCATAGGCACGCTCTCAGGAGTCATCAGCCTGCCCGCCTTTGGGAGTACCTACGTGCTGGCGATTGGCAGCGCGCAGGTGCCGGTGCTATCGCAATCGCTCACCGCCAAGAGTACCATCGGGCGGCGCGGCGAACTGACCTGTACCGTCTACGACGCGGCAGGGGCGGCGCACTTCCAGCAGTACCAGCAGTGCGCGCTCTATGACGATGACGCCACGCTGGTGTGGAGCGGCTATCTGACCAGTCCGGTCGAGAGCAAGCCCGGCTTTCAAGCGCTGCTGGAAACGGCGCTGACGGCCACTGACCAGCACTACCTGGCTGATAAGCGCATCGTGGCGGCGGTCTACCGCAATAAGACGTGCGGCTTCATGGTCAATGACATGCTGACCAACATCCTCTCAGCGGAGGGTGTCACCGTTGGTTCAATCGCCGCCGGGCCAGTGGTGCCAGTCGCCAACTTCGGCTATGTCACCGTCGCTGCCGCCCTCGACCAGCTCGTGCAATCGGCCAGCGCCTCAGGGGTGCAGTACTACTGGATGATTGACCAGAATAAGGCGCTGTGGTTCGTCCCCTACACGGCGGTGGCAGGCCCGGCGGTCGATGGCACGCAGATTGACGACGGGCGCGCATCGGGCGTCAAGCCAACGGTGACACGCGCCAACCCTTTGTACAGGAACACGCAATATGCCGTTGGCGGGGTGCAGCAGACCGGGACGAACGACGAGACGCTGGCGGGTGACGGGCAGACGCGGGCATTTCCCTTCAAGTACGCGCTCAATGGGGTGCCGAGTCTGTTCACCCTCAACGGGGTCAGTAAGTCGCTGGGCGTCAAGGGGCAAACGGGCTATAATTACTACTATGCCGTCGGCGACCCCATTATCGCGCAGGACCCGGGCCAGACCATCTTAGTCAGCACCGATAGGCTGCGCATGGTCTATATCGGGCAGATACCGGGCGTGTTCAGCGCCAAGAACGCGGCGGCCATCACGGCGCAGGCGGCCCTCGATGGCACCAGCGGCATTGTAGAGGCGGTCCTCAACGATGCCACCATTGCCAGCGCTGCTGATGGGTTAGCGCGCTGCAACCAGCTTTTGACGCAGTACTGCCAGGATGGCTCCCTGTTTCAGTTCGCCACGCGGGACAGCAGTATTCAGGCGGGCCAACTCTGCCCTGTCACCTACGCGCCGCATGGCTTTTCAGGCACTGAGATGCTGATTGCGGAGGTGGACGCCTCCGACCAGGCGGATGGCGTGACCCTCTGGTATACCGTCAATGCCGTGACCGGCCCGTATGACGTGACCTGGACGGACTTTTTCGGGGCGCTCTTGAAGGGGCCGACCTTTAACATTGCTGCCAATATCAGTTTGGGCATCACGCTGCCGTCGCCCTTGTACCCGCAGGCCAGTACCCTGTTCCCACAGGCCAGTACCCTGTTCCCTGGCTAGAAAGGAAGGTGTCTTATCACATTCGCAACTTACGCCAACTACGGCCCATTCAGCAATAACGCTCTGCCAAGCATCAGCGCCACATTTCTGAACAATATCGAGAGTTTTCTGGACCAGATTGTCTCAAACCTCGTGGCTGATAGCAACATCGGCTCCGATGGCGCGGGCAACATCACCAGCCTGGGCAACATCACCTTTACCACCGGCAAGGCTAAAATCTGGTCATCCTCCGGCGTGTGGATAGTTGATGCGTCGGGCGGGACGGACTTGCTCTTAAACGCGCCCAACGCCGGCGGCAATCACAAGTGCGTGCTGCTGGTGGGAGGCACGCGCGTCCTCTCGGTGGATGTGAACGGCAACACCACCATTCGCGGGGCGCTGACCTCGCACGGAACGCCCTGATGGAAGAAGACGCCATCGCGCTTGATCTCTTGCAGCTGACGCGCTTCCCGCTGCTGGGGGTCAACATCACGAAGGAGAGCGCTATGCTGGTGATCGCGCTTGGCCCGGCCACCACCATCACGCAAAGCATCGACGCGGCGGCGATGGACGATATATGCAGGCGCTGGCAACACCGCATGGAAGAAGAGTAGACACTTTTGTATCACTACTGTCGAGATGACAGAAGGGAACATGAATTATGGCAGGTTTGACAACTCAAGCACAGAATAACATTTTAGGGTGGATGAAAGGCACCACCTGGCCCACCACCGGCGCGTGGGGCGCAGCGCCCGTCACCACGTATGTCGGCCTCTTTACCACCGCGCCCACGACTGATGCCAGCGCCTCGTACACCGGCACCGAGGTATCGGGCGGCGCGTATGCGCGTGTCGCTGTGACCTCTTCAAGCGGCTGGTCAGCCATTAGCGGCGGCTCGACGGCACCGTCCCAGATTAGCAACGCGGGCGTGATTACCTTCCCGACGCCCACCGTCTCCTGGGGGACTGTGCTGGCGGTCGGTATCTTCGACGCAGCCACAGTGGGCAATCTGCTGTGGTGGAATACCATCACGTCGCAGGCAATCGGCGTGGGGGTTGTCGCGTCCTTTGCGATTGGTGCTTTAATCTTGACAATGGATTAGTTGATAAATAGTAGAATACAGGAAGGAGTACCCCGCTATGGCTCTTGTTCCGGTAAGCAACGCCAACGCCTTGCAGATGCTGCAAAACGATGCGCAGCAGTTGCGCACGCTCATCCAGTGGGTCAACGCGCGTTACCAGGCGTACAACCAGAATCTCTCGACGGCGGCGCAGATGACGGCGGCAGGCATCAGCGTCACCGCCGATCAAAACACGCTGACGGCCTTTATCGGCGACCTCAACCGCCTGGTGCAGCTGACCGGGGGGACGCGGCCCGCCGACGCCACCAACATGACCTTTGATGTGCAGGCGGTATTAGGGATTCTGTAAGGACGCGCGCCTGTGGCAAGCCTGATTTTATATGGCTCGGATGTCGCCAATACGACGCTCACCGCTGCCTGCAACATGGCGGCGGCGTCGGGCGGCGCTGAAACCAGTAAGACGACCACCTTTACCGGCAGTAATAAGTACGGCGAGATCACCTCGCAGGGCGGCAGCGTTGCGACGGTGACGGCCATCCCTGTGCCAACCGGCAAGGGCTGGGTCTACAGTCCGGGCGCGGGAACCTTTGCGCTGGGCAACTGGTCGGCCTCTTACACGCTGGCCTCGGCCTCCGGCTACGACACGCTGACGATGCGCTTCTACCGGTATAGTAGCGGCACCTATACGGCTATCGGCACCATTTCGACCACCGTCACGCAAACCGTGCTGACCAAGACGACCTACAGCCTGGCCGCGACGAGCATGGCCGCCATCACCTTCGCGGCGGGCGATCTGCTGTACGTGGACTTCTGGTGGTATGACCCCAACAGCAATGCGGGCGGCGACAACCCGGTGATCTACGAATCGACCAGCGCCACGGCGGGCGTGGCCTCGGACATGCAAGTCACCACGTCCAGCTTTACCGCATCGGGCGGCACGGCAGCGCTCTCTGTCACGCTAGCCGGGGCTGGCACGCTCACCGGCACACTCTCGCTGTCTGCGGCGCTGGCGGGAACGGAGGCCGGGGCAGGCACACTCTCCGGCACGTTCTCACTCGCAGCTGCCTTGAGCGTCACCCTCTCAGGCGCAGGCACGCTCTCGCCAACGCTCGCCATCATCGCCTGGGATCTGTCCGAGACGCTGGCGGGGGCTGGCACACTTTCAGGGACGCTCTCGCTCTCTACGGCGCTGGCTGTCACGCTGGCGGGGGTTGGGACGCTTTCGGGTACGATGGGCGCGAACACGGCGCTGACAGTGACGATAGCGGGTGCTGGGACGCTTTCAGGCACGCTCTCCGCGAAGATGGCGCTCACCGGCACGCTGACAGGCGCGGGAACGCTCACCGGCACACTCACCGCCAGCGCGCCACTTTCCGTCACAGAGGCGGGCGCAGGCACGCTCTCCGGCACGCTGGCACGCTCTACCGCGCTGGCGTCCAGTGTAGCAGGGGCTGGCACGCTCACTGGCACGCTTTCGGCGAACACGGCGCTCTCTGTCACCCTCTCAGGCGTTGGCACGCTGACAGCCACGCTGTCCACCTCCGGGGCCGTCGCGCTGGCTGTCACCTGTGCGGGCGCGGGGACGCTCACTGGCGCGCTGGCGCTCTCTACGGCGCTTTCCGGGCAAATGGCGGGAGTTGGACAGCTTTCCGCAAGTGCGCTTACGCTGACAACTGCGCTGCAAGGGAGTAGCGCAGGCGTCGGCACACTGACAGGGACGCTGACAGAGGCAACGCACCTGAACGCGACGCTCTCAGGTGTGGGGACACTCTCAGGCACGCTCTCCGCATCAGGGCAGGCGGCGCTGGCTGTCACCATTCCAGGCACAGGGACACTCTCAGGCACGCTCACACTGTCTGCAACGCTCTCCGGGCAAGTGACAGGCGCGGGAACGCTGGCAGGCGCGCTGGCGCTCTCTACGGCGCTTTCAGGAACGCTCTCAGGGACAGGGACACTCTCAGGCGTCTTCACGCTACGAGTCGCGTTCTCGCTCACCTGTGCGGGCGTGGGAACGTGTACAGGGGCGCTGTCCATCCCATCGCTCTCGTATCTGAGTGCCGTGTGGATCACGCGCGATATGCAGGCGCTGTGGGTCACGCGCGATGAGGTGGCGGGCTGGACAGCGCGCGATGAACAGGATACCTGGGAAACAAGGGGGTAGTTTATGTCATGGAGTCCGATTACGTGCTTCGACGGGCGGCCGTCGCATCACACCTTTAGCACCGATAGCGGCATTTTCTCGCTGGTGGGCGTCGCCAGTGGCAGTATCGCCATGCACCTTGAGGACATCAACAATAACTTTGCGTTGTATGTGTGTACGGGGGCGTGGACGATTACCGATGCCGCCAATGGCAAGGCTGATTTCACACCCAGCGCGGCTGACCTCTTGCCTGCGAATCCACTTGGCCGTCCGGGGCTGTACCGGGCCTATCCGGTGGTGACACTGGCGACGGGGCCGGTGGCGATGGATAGCCAGGCGCTCCAGGTGGTCAGCTTGCCCTGAGTCTCGTTCGTTGTAATGAGCAAAGGAGGTGCCTATGCCAATCTTGAACGCGGCGGGGGAAATCTGTGATTTTGTCAACGAAAGCCAGTTTGAGGGCGGCGAAACGGCCTATGCCTGTGTCGCCTTTAGCGCGGCGCTGGTGAAATACGCGGGCAAACCAGGCACAGGCCCAACCGGCACGGGTGAGCAAGTCGATCAACTGGCCGACTACTGGTACGGCAAAGAGGAAGGCTCATATGCCGCCTCCAACACCAACGGCATGTCCCTTGATGCCGAGTACATGCTGCTGCGCGGCATGGGCCTGCGCTTCTACCCGCTGCCCATCACGGCCACATCGGGCAAAATGGCGGACATCGTGGCGCTGCGGGCGTGGCTGCGCCTGGGCTTTCCGGTGTTGATCTGCGGCGCGGAGAGCGGCATGCTTGACCTGGATTTGGGCGACGTTGTGCCGTATAGCTGGCCGCCATCGGGCAATCACTGTATCGTGGCCTGTGGCATCGCGCCTGATGGGAACCTGCTGGTGCGAGACGCGGCCAGTATCGGGGCCTCTGGCGTGCGTCCGGGGCCGCGCCGCTACGACGTGTCGAAACTGCAATTAGTCAGCGGGACAGCGATACAGGTTCCCTGGCTGCCCGCCGTACCGGTGGGCTTTGACCCCACAAAGGAGGACAGTGTGATTCCACTAGATATATCCATGCCAGAGGTAGCAGCGCTCTTTGAGGAAGTCAGCCCCACGCAGTGGAAAAGCAAGGCCACGGGCTGCATCCTGCACGACGGGCTGCTGGCTGATTACAAAGCCAACGGGCGCATCTCACTCGACTACCTGGGGGATGTGGTGCAAAACGAGGTGTACCTGGCGGCGGACCGGGTCATGCAGCGCTACGCCAGGGGTGTCAGAGTCTGGGAGCGCAACGTCGTTACCTCCGCGCCGCTCTACGACGGCCCCGGCGTTGACCCGCTGGTGCCGAAGTTGGAAGCTACGCTGACGACGGCAGACGCGGCGAATAAACTCCTGACAGCGCAGATCGCGGCGTTACAGGCCGCGCCCATGCCAGTCGTGCCGGTGCTGACGGATGCGGAACTGCACGCGTTAGAGCAGGTGGCGGCGGCGTTCGGCAAGAAGATCGTGTGAGGGTTTCTCTGGTTCATCTGACAGGTGGCCGATGTTTTCGCCAATGCAACGCACGGCAAAATCAAAGAGGAGGCGAGCAAGGAGTGTTTCTTCCTCCTCACTCAGGTGTTGCCGCCCGATCTTCGCCGCGAGGCGACGCGCTTCGGGCAGAAACTTCGTATCGCGCGCCTTTGTGAGTTCCGCATGTGATACGCGTCCAAACGCGACAGCAGACGGGTGCTTCGCTTCGCTGATTTCATCGGGCGCGTCTTTCATCTCATGATTAAATTCAAGCATCGTTTTCTCCCTTTCAGAAAGGAATTGTACCACATGCAACCACCATCACCAGCGCCGCCACAGAATACGCTGGCGGAAATCGCGGCTATCGTCATCGCGGGCCTTTTAATCGTCGGGGGCGTCGTGTTGCTCTTCACGCGCACGATTGACCTGACAGGCGCCACCACCATCTTTGTGCTCTCGGTCGGCATCCTCTCGGTCAACGTGGCCTTGAAAGCGCCCTCACCGGCGCAGCAGGCGCAAATTCAGGCCGTCGTCGGGCGCGTGCTGGACGTGCTGCCGGGGCTGATGGCGCACGCCGCTACGCCGCCGCCCATTGTCATCCATAACAACCTGCCGCCGCTACCGACCGTGCCAGCCGTGCCAGTAGCAGCAGCAGCGCAACCCGCGCCTGTTCAGATCGCGCCGAATCCCGCTTTCAATGCGGCGGCGGGTCCAGGCTTGTCCACCTGGCACGTCAACAACGCTGCCAACCCACTTGCGCCCAACGCCGGTGGGGTGCCACAAATCCCGTTTCCTGAGCGATTTACGAGCAACCCTCCGGCGGTACCAGGGCCGTGAACGCACACACGCGGGGGAGCCTGTCTTGAGGCTCCCCCGCGTAACTGACCTAACTCACAAAAGACGCAGGCTTACAATATGCCGCGAAAAATCTTCTGTGGGGTTCGCATCTGGCCCCATTTTTCCGTTCCAGTGTTCGAGAACCCCCGCCTCTAGCTGCACTCCATCGGGGAATGTGATGTGATGCATAGCCGGGCCGACCCCGGAGAGTCCGGCTTTTGCGTGGGGATGCAGCCCGATGAACTCTACCCTCGTTCCTTTCGGGCAGTGCGTCCAGGCACCGCCTTCAATCGTACAACCGACGTGAAGCATTGCCTGGAGCGCCTCCGGCTGGAGAGCATTGTACTTGTTTGTGAGATACATAAAATCACGATTCTGTGCCATTGTTCAATCCTTTCGTACTCGCCCCACGTCAGCGAGGCGTTCCCGCGTGTGAGGCGGGGCTATCCTATTCTGTGGCCTCGATAGACGAGCTTCCCGTCCGAAGTGTAGACATCGCTGCCCAACACTTCGCACTCTTCTGATAAATCCTCACCCTTGAACTCAACCTCTACAAACTGCTTGCCAGTTCGCAGGGGTTGGTTTGTGCCGACTTGCTCAAGCAGGTTGTTCCAATTGTCCTCAAACATCTCACGATAGGTCATTTTCACGTTGCGCTCCTTTGCGCTGTACCTTCTCTCTTGCCACCTGCAAGAGAGCCGCCTTGCGCTCTTCTGGCGAGAGGATGCGCAACAACATGCGCTCCTCTTGTGTCATTTTGCTGATGCGGATGGTTTCCGTATCAGGCGCTTTCGTCGTTTCCATGTCTACAGTGTAGCATATGTCTACAATGTTGTCAAGGGGTTTTCAGGGCAATTTCAGCAGTTTCCAAAAACTCGCCCTCACCCGCCCGCGCGCTTCTGCTCGGCTTTCTTCTTGCCCAGATGCATCCCGAACAGCACGCCGGTCGTCCCTTTGGCGATGGCGGGAACGTGGTTGGTGCCGGTCATGCGCGCTAAACTGTCAGGCGGAAATATCTGGGTAGGTGGCACGCGCGCTGCTGCTACCTGCCGCACGCTCTTGACGGTGGGCTTGACGGCGACGGCGATGGGCGGCGTGGCGCGGGCAGGTGGTTCCTGGGCCAGATTCGTCGCGCGCGCCGCCATCGCCTGCTCAAAGTTCAGGCGGCCTACTTCGCGCGCCTGCTCGGCAATCATCTGGCGGATAAGTGGCAAGACGGGCAGCAGTTGTTCATGCACTCTCTCACTGTACTGGTGCAAGCTCATGCTGGGGGGCCGTTCCGCGCCGATGACGATGCCGATTTGCGCGCCTGCCCAGAAGGCGCGCTCGCGCTCTTGTTTCTGGCGCTCGCGTTCGGCATCGTCCAGGTGGGCTGACACACCGAACAGGTCGGCCAGCCACTGGCGAACACCGCGATGTTTCTTGACGATCATGGTGAGCCTCCTTTGCTCTCCTGTGGGCTATGTAAGCATTCCCTTCGCGAGACAGAGCGCGACAAATTCGCACATCTGCCTATGCCCCGCTATCGCCTCATCTCTGGTAGCGTAGCGTTTCTGGATGTCCACGCCGCCAAACACGGAGGTAAAAATGCTTCTATCGTCGGTTTCTGAAAGCTCCATGAGCCGTGTCAGTATCGCGTCATCGGCAAAGACCATCGTTTCATAGAGCATGGTGCCGTCGATTCCGGTTTCCTTGCTGATATGCGGAATACCGAGGAACACGGTAGAAACGCGGATGTTTCCAAGTGTGGTATCTCCCACATGCCGCTCTGCCGTCTCAAACCATCTTCCCCATTTCAGGAAGTCCGGTTCAGGAACGGGATTCCCCTGCTCGTCGAGGATGTAATGTTCAATCATACCGTCTCACCATCTGCGCCTGTCTGCCTGTCGCCCTGTCCTGTGGCGTAATCGGCGCGGCGCGGGCGCAATTTCGCGGGCAGCTGCGCGTGGGCGCGCTTCTTGGCGGTCGCCTCGGCCAGTTGCAGGGCCAGCGCGCCGTTCTCATCGGCCAGGCGCGCCGCAGTTCCCTCGGCCAGTTGCAGGGCCAGTTGCGCGCTGCGCAGGTTCTCCTCGAGCTGGGCAAGGCGCGTTTCCAGTTGCGCGTTGATGCTGTCGAGCGTGGTGCTGGCGGCGCGCGCGCTGCGCAGGTTCTCATGCATCTGCGCGATCTCCGCTGCGCGTCTTGCCGCATAGATGAGCGTGGCAATGCCGTAGCCAAGCGCGGCGGCTGGGAGTGTGAACCATAAGAGTCCCCAGGTCATGGGCGCGCCTCCTGTCCTGCTAAGAGCGCGTCGAGCGTGCTTTGCCTGACGCGGTACGTTTCGCGCGTGCCGGGGTGCGGCAGCGTGATCGCCTCTAAGGTCCCTACTTTAATCCAGCGTCGCACGGTCGCCTCACTCACGCGCAGGCGCGTTGCGACCTCCTGCACGCTCAGGAGCTCACTGTGTCCGTTGTTCACATTTCCCTCCCGTAGCGCGCCCGAAACATGTCTGCCGCGATGAGAAACAACCGCATGCTCACCTCGGAGACGACGACTCTGCCATCGGGCAAGTCGAGGCGAAACGCCACTGATGGACGCCCTGATGTCATGCCGCCTGAGAGCGCCGCCACTTCCATGCCGCTCGTCACGTGGATGATCTGGCCTTCCTGTTTGCTCAAGAGGTCTTTCCACACCCCATCGCCTTCCAGGTGTACCTGTAAATCTGCCATCCTATTCCTCCCTCTTCTCGTCATAATGACTCACTTTTTAGAACTCCTGTTCTCGTCTTCATCCGGGGGTGTCGGTTCGGGCGCGGCCCAGATGATGAGGATAATAAACACGCTCATGAAGAGCATGACTCCGAGTGTTTGCATGGCGTCTCCTGTTCTTGTGTAATTGTGCCGCCTTTTGCATGGCATGACGCGCTCACCCGGTCTGTGGCGGGGGTTCCGGCCACACAAACA
>Ga0209166_10001462_pt1 | contig 19647 bp, 14 predicted proteins | sample Coa_R1_3_FD_187151 | JGI IMG/M metagenome (GOLD analysis project Ga0209166, IMG submission 187151) | Surface soil microbial communities from Centralia Pennsylvania, which are recovering from an underground coalmine fire - Coalmine... | ecosystem: Environmental > Terrestrial > Soil >... | reverse complement strand
ATCTGCGCGGAGCGGGTCTACGCGAACGAGCTGCTGGTCGATCCGCGCGAGGCGCAGTACGGCCGGCCGTGGCAGATGATCCAGGTCCACCGCGTCTCGCGCGACTGGCTGATGGACAAGTTCCCGAAGGCCGCCGAGGCCATCTCGATGGCGTCGCACAGCGTGCGGCAGGAGTGGGAGTTCGTCGACGACGAGGACATCGGCCGCGCGATGGACCTGTCGAACTATGTCGACGTCTGGGAGGGCTGGCGCTTGCCTTCGCACGTCGGCATCGAGGCATTCGGCGAGGAGGATTACGTCGAGGACAGCGACGGCCGGCACGCGCTGGTCGTCGACACAGGGACGCTCGTGTCCGAGTCGTGGGATCGGCCACGATTCCCGATCGGCGTGGTTCGCTACGACTGGTCGCTGCGCGGCTGGTGGGGCAAGTCGCTCGTGATGGGGCTGGCGGATCTCCAGCATCGCATCAACATGATCGTCCGCGACATCCAGTCCAACCTCGAGATCGGCGGAAAGCTGATCGTTGCGGTGCCCGAGGCGTTCGACATCCCCGTCGAGCAGCTCACCGGATCCGCGCCGTACAAGCTCAAGTACCGCGGCGGCATGCCGCCGCAGTGGAAGGTGCCCGACGCCGTGAATATGGCGCACGTGCACATGCTCGAGTTCTTCATAAAACAGATGTACGATCTGCCCGGCGTGTCGCAGGCGATGGCGACGTCGCGCAGCTCGCTCGGGCTCAATGCGTCGGGCGTCGCGCTCGATACGCAGTACGACATCGACAGCGAGCGGTTCTCGCGGCAGGACGCCGACTACGCCCGCTACCGGCTCCGCTGCGCGCAGCTCTACCTCGACGCGGCGCATGCGATCGCGAAGCGCCGCGAGTCCGAGAAGGGCAAGAAGCGCTCGTCGATCCTCGTGTCGAACTACGACGGCGGCGGACGGCTCGAGCGGCTGTCGTTCCTCGACGTCGCGCTCAAGGACGGATCGTACAAGCTGCGGCTCGAGCCGGTGAACTTCCTGCCCGACACGCGCGCGGGCAAGCTGTCGGCGATCCAGGAGCTGACGAAGGCGGGCGTGCTGCCGCAGTGGATGGCCGGCGCGCTGTTCGACGAGCCGGACCTTGCGCGCGCGAACGCGATCGCCTACGCGGATCTCCACAACATGGAGCGCGTGATGGAGGGCCTCGCCGACGAGGACTGCGAGCTCGGCGCGCTGATGCCCGAGCCGTACTGGAACCTCGAGCTCGCGTTGACGGTCGGCCGCGCGTTCTACAACCGCGCCCAGGCCGAGCGTGCCCCCGAGGAGATCCAGACGCGATTCCGCACGTGGATCGACGCGGTGATCGACATGCAGGATCGCAAGAAGCAGCAGGACGCCGAGAAGGCCGCGGCGATGGCTCCGCCCGCACCGCCGCCGGGCGGACCGGGCGGCATCGCGTTCGGTTCGACCCCGGGCGCGGGCGGACCGGGCCTGCCGGCCGGCATGGGACCGCCGAACGGCCTGCCGATCGCTCCGGTGCCCGGTGCGCCGGGCGGACCGATGCCGCCGCCCAAGGTCTCCGCGTGAAGCGGTGACCGAAGTCGTGCATCTCGTCCGCTCGTTCTGCCGCGACGAATGTGACACGTGGTGCGGCGCCGACTGGCCGTACTCGATGAGCATCCACGAGGCAACCTGCCCCGGATGCTTCGATCGGGTCGCTGCCTACGCGAGCGCGGTGAAGGTTCGCGCGATCGATCTCGAGCAACGTGCCGCCGATGCGCGGCAACATTCCAAGAGGTGACCATGGCCGACGTCGAAACCGTAACGATCCCGACCAGCGACGAGCACGGCTCGCGCATCTCGCAACACGGCGAGTCGATGCCGAACGAGGCGACCGAGGTGACGCGCTTCCGCCAGGGCGAGCGCATCATTCCGATGCCGAACCTGCCCGTGCAAACGATCCAGGTCGGCAAGCGCACGATCAGCGAGGCCGCGCGCGAGCGGGTCGCGAAGATCATGGAAGCGCGCCAGCTCGCCGAAGCGAAGGGGCGGCGGGGCGCGGCGGGGCGCGCCGATCCATCCCCGACATCCGACGACGCAGGGTCGACCGCAACAGGCTCCACGACGACCGTCGAGACGGCGCCGGCCACGACGCAGACGATCGAGGTGTCGTCGAAGGGGCGGATCGATCCGAACGCGGCCGATCCAGCGCCCGTCGAGATCGACGACGACCCGGACGCGCCGCCCGGCACGGCCGATCCTGCACATGCCGCTGCCCCCTCCACTGCCGCTCCGCAGCCCGCCGAGCCCGAGGAGGTCGCGCAACTCCGCGCCACAATCGATCGCCAGGCTCGGCTGCTCGAGCAGCGTCGCGTCGATCGCGAGCAGCGTCGCAGCGAATCGGACCGCGCCGCACAGCAACGCGCCGAGGCGCTCGCCGATGCCGAGTCGCGCTACGTTACGGACCCCGTCGGCTCGGTCAAGAAGATGGTCGCGGCGGTGCTCGGCGCGAAGGACATGTCGGACCCCGCCGTACGCGCCGAGATGCAGGATCTGATCTCGGACTTGACAGCGGACCACCTTTCCGCTCCACTCGACCCTGCCTACCAGGGAAATCGAAAGGCGACGCTCACCGACCGAAGGGTCAAACTCGCAGAGGAGCGTTTCCGAGCCCGGGACCAGGCCGAACAAGGACAGCGGACGAAGGACGCAGAGACGTCCCGGGCCTTGGGCTTCCAGAACGAGCACATCGCGCCGGCCATCAAGGACCGGACGAAGTACCCGAGCCTCCATCTCGCCTCCCATCTCGACAAGGACGGGCGGTCACCGGAGCGGATCGTGTACGACGCGATCGACAGGGGAATTCGGAACGGCACGATCGATCCGAACACCCCGATCGAAAGCGCCATCGCTCGCGCGGCGGCCGCCGAAGAAACTTTCTACCGCAGCCGAGCGGAATCCCTCCGCTCGGCGCTCAACCCCGGCACCGCCGCGCCCGCCAAGGCGCCGTCCGCTTCGCAGCGGACCGACGGACAGCCGTCGGGTGGTGACGCAGCAGCATCGCGACGAGGCCACGGGTCGCGAACGATCACCACCGCCGACGCATCCGTCGCACCAGCGACCTCAACAGCGCAGCCGCCGGCGAATGGGCAGCGTCCGAAATTCCGGAACGATGCGGAGCGTCGCGCATGGGTGGTCAAGAAGCATTTTCCCGACCACCCGGCCGCGAAGCCTCGCCGCTGATCGACAGCGTTCCGAGCTCGTACGCGTCCCGCTAGCCGCGCTGGACGGTGCCTTCGACAAGGAGACCGACCGTGGCAACGATGGACCTGACCGCGTACGACGCGATGCTGAAGGACTACTACACCCCCGACAAGATCATCGAGCAGAGCTTCGCCGACAACGTGTTCCTGGCGCTGGTTCCGAAAAAGGAAGCCGGCGGCAGGCGTTACGTGCAGCCGATCGAGTACGGGAACCCGGGCGGCGCGTCCGCGAACTTCCAGACCGCGATGACCCTCGCGACCGTCTCGCAGTTCAAGGATTTCCTGCTCACCCGCTCGAAGCAGTACCAGCGCGTGCTGGTGGATCACGAAACGCTGCTATCCACCGAGAACCCCGAGGAGGCGTTCCAGCCCGCGTTCGACGAGTTCGACCGTGGTCTTCGCAGCCTCGGCGAGAAGCTCGCGCACCGTCTGTTCCGCACCGCCGGCGGCAACATCGGCAAGCTCGCGAACACGTCGACCAGCAACACGTCGGTCATCACGCTCGCCGATGCCGCGGACGCGTTCAACTTCCAGATCGGGATGAACCTCCAGTTCAGCTCGACGGACGGCGGCGGCACCATCCGCGTCGGAACGGTGAACGTCACCGCGATCGATCGCGAGCAGGGCCTGATCACCACCGACGCGCCCACCGACCTCACCACGTCGATCACCGGCATCCAGACCACGGACTTCGTGTTCCCGACCGGAGACTACGGCGCGTGCATGAGCGGCCTGGCCGACTGGATGCCGACCGACCGCTCGACCGCGGGCGGCCATCCGCTCGCGACGTCGTTCTTCGGCGTCACGCGCTCGGCCGACGCGGACCGACTCGGTGGCCTGTTCCTCGACGGCACCAAGCTCGGCGGCATCGACGAGGTGCTGATCAAGGGCGTCGCGAAGGTCCACAAGCACGGCGGCAAGCCGACTCACATCTTCATGAACCCGGAGGCGTTCAGCGACCTCCAGCTGCTCGCGAGCTCGAAGGTGTTCGCGATGCAGACGTTCACGCAGATGTTGAAGGTCGACGACATCGTGCTGAACATCGGGTTCTCGGGCATGCGCGTCGTGATCGGCGGCATGCCGGTCGAGATCTTCGGCGATCGCAACTGCCCGTCGAACCGCATCTACATCCTGTCGCTGCCGACCTGGAAGCTGTGGCACACGGGCGACCTGCCCGGGTTCCTCGGCGAGCGGTTCACCGGCAAGATCCTGAAGCTGGCCGAGACCGAGGACTCGCTCGAGGGCCGCGTCGGCATGTACGGGTGCCTCGGCTGCGCGGCGCCCGCCCACAACCTCATCGCGTCGATCCCGACGTCGTAAGGAGCCGCCCCGATGGCCAACGAAAAGTACTACCCGGTGCAGACGCGGAAGTCCGACCTCGTGATGAGGCACGGCATCTTCAGCGGAAACGGCGCCGGCAACGGCGTGATCCCGGCCGGCCTATGGGAGCAGCTCATCGTGAGCGCGACCCATACCGCGACCGGAACCTATGCCATCGTGCTCGACAAGTCGTACCCGCAGCTCAAGCACGTCGTCGCGTTTCTCGTCAACGGCACGACCGCTTCGCTCGAAGCGTTCGTGACGGCGATCGACGTCACGGCCAAGACCGCGACGATCGTCACGTCGGTCGGCGGCGTGGCGACCGACATGGGAACGAACGACACCCTCTACCTCAAGCTCAGCGTCCGCAACAGCGGGCGCAACAAGTAAAGGAGCCAGACCACCATGGCACGCACACCTCTCACCGACGTCGCGATGGAGCGAATGTCGGATCTCGACAACACCTCGTTTGGCCTGCTCAAGGCCAAGATGATCGATCACGACAACGCGCTCGACTTCATCGGCGCGCCGATCTTCACCGCAGTCGGCGTCACGGCCGGCTCATTCGCCGAGGTCGTGACCAGCGGCGCCCTGTCGCTGTCCGCGCAGGTTTCCTACCTGTCCGTCACCGGCACCGTCGCGTACACGCTCGCGAACGGCACCGTCGACGGCCAGCTCAAGGAGATCGAGTGCACCGTCGCGGCGACCACGCCGCAGGGAACGCTCACCGTGACCGCGATGGACACGGCCGGCGGCGGCGCAAACGCCACGTTCGTGTTCAACACCGTCAGCCAACGGCTGACGCTGAAGTGGAACGCGGCCAATGCCGGATGGCACGCGGTCGCCAAGGTCCGCGCCGGCTCGCTGGCGGTCTTCGTCGGCACGACGGTGCTGACCGGGTTCAACATGAACCAGGTCTATGCGCTGTCGGTCACCGGCACCGTCACCTCGACCGGCACCAAGGCCATCCCGGCCGGCTGCGTGCCGGGCGAGCAGATCCACGTGCTGACGCCGACCGCTGCCTCGACGCCGAGCGGCACGATCAACATCGCGGGCACCACCGTCGCCACCGGCGCGGCCGCCACCGCGCTGTCGGGCATCAACGCGACGAGCGTGCAGGCCCAGTTCGCGTGGGACCCGACCAACTCGTGGCAGAACCTCTCCGTCACGACCGCGACCTACTCGTAACCGACCGCGCCCGGCGGCTCCGGGCATGCTGCGGTGTGGGGAAGCTCGGTATCCCGTCGGCCTCATACGTCGAAGATCGCCGGTTCGAATCCGGCCGCCGCTACGAATGCAAGTAACCCTCGCGACGCTCCGCGATCGAGTTCGCCAGCTCGGCAACTACGAGAATTCGGCGCGCTTCACGAATCCGTTCGTGAACGATCAGATCAACGTCGCGCACCAGGAGCTTCGCGAGCTGCTGTCGAACCAGCATCAGGGCTACTTCGACCAGGAGGCGCTCGTCATCACGACGCCCAACATCGATTGGGTCTCGCTGCCGGCCGACTTCTGGCGGCTGCGCGGCGTCGACGTGCTGTTCGCCGGCGAGTACCTCGAGATGGCGCAGATCGGCATCCAGGAGCGCAACCGCTACCAGCTCGCCGCGCAGCCCCGGGCCTACCGCGTCGCCGCGGGCAGCGTGAACGTCACCGGCCAGGGCGGCACGAGCTCGCCGTTCCCGAGCGGATCGCGCGGCCTTTTGCGCCTGTTCCCGACGCCGGACGCCGCGTACACGCTGCGGCTGACGTACGAGCCGACCGTGCCGCCGCTCGTCGACGACAACGATGGGATCGAGGACTGGAACGGGTGGGCCGATTACGTCGTGCATGCCGCGCTGCTGCGGCTCGACGAGCGCGAGCGCCGGCCGCTCGGAGACCGGATGCAGGTGCTCGAGCGGATCAAGGAGCGGGTGATCCGCGCCGCCGACGAGCGAAGGGCGGGCGAGCCCGAGTATTTAATTCCGAGGGTTCCATTCCACGAAACGTGGCGTGGGTACTAGTTCCGACGATGATTTGATGATGATGCACTTGACGATACATACCACAAACGGAACGATGCGGTTCATGCCAAAACCGCAAACGCCAGCTATCGATCGCATCATGTCCAAGGTCCGGATCGAAAAATCCGGCTGCTGGATCTTCACAGGTCGCCTTCACAAACAGGGGTATGGCGAAATCGACGTACCGGGACCGACCGGGAAGTACATGCCCAAGCTCGCTCACGTCGTGATGTGGGAAGCCAAGCGCGGCACGATTGCGCCTGGTCTGGAACTCGATCACCTGTGTCGCATGGAATCCTGCTGCAATCCGGATCATCTCGAGCCAGTGACGCATCGTGAGAACGTCCGTCGAGGAATGGCCGGCGCGCATCTGAAGGCTCGCACGCACTGCCCACGCGGACACGAATACACGCCGGACAACACGCAGCTAAAGCGGAACGGAAACTCGATATCTCGCACGTGCCGCCAATGCCATCGCGACTATTCGCGTCGCAAGTATCGCGAAAGAAAGCGCGGTCGTTCCTGATGGGCGCATCGTCCGCCACCCGGCCGCCCGCCTCGCCGGCTCCGGTCATCGAGACCGTGACGCCCGGCCACGATCCGACGACGGTGCTGCCCGAGCCGATCGCGATCGCGCTGCGCTCCGTGCAGCGCTCGCTGGCGCAGCTCGCCGCCCCGGTCGCCACGCTCGCCGCGCATCCGACCACGCGCGATGCGTTGCAGACCGTGACGCTCCAGAACGGCACGAACTGGATCCCCAACGCGATCGGCCGCGCGCCGCGCCACATCTACGTCGCGCCGCTCGGCCCGGGCCTCACCTCGTGGTGGTGGAAGCAGCAGGGCGACGATCTCGACCGCCAGCGCCTCGACATCGAGGTTTCGAGCGGCGGCCCGGTCAAGGCGATCGTGAGGATGGAGTAGCGCCATGCCGCAGCCCGCAACGCCCAACATGGCGCTCGTCCTGCCGACCCCGACCGGGGACATCGGCATGTGGGGCGACGAGCTCAACGCCGCGCTCACGCTCGTCGACGTGCACGACCATACGACCGGCAAGGGCGTCGCGATCACGCCGTCGGGCCTGAACATCAACGCGCCGCTTGGCTTCCAGACGCAGAGCGCCCAGCACCTCGGATCGGTGGACTTCGACGAGGTGCCGGCGCTGTCGGCCGGCGCGCGACGACTGTTCTTCAACTCGTCCGATCATGAATGGTACGTGCGCACCGCGGCGGGCGCGAACGTCAAGATCACGAACGGCCCGGCGCTCAACGTCGCGGCGTTCGTCGGCGGCATCGGCGGCGACTACTCGTCGGCCGGCGCGCTGCTGTCGTACGACGACGCGACGCGGCGCTACCTGCTCCAGCAGGAGGGCGCACCTCGGCCGTGGGCGGGGCTCGCGACGGCCGACATCGACCTGTACCAGAAGGCCGCGTCGATCGTGAACCGCATCACGCTGAAGTCGCCGAACGCGCTGGCGGCGAGCTACGTGCTGACGCTGCTCACCGCGCTGCCGAGCGGACTGCTTCCGTTGCAGGTCGACAATACCGGGCAGATCGTGACGAATCGCGTGCTCGTCGCCGCGCCGGGATTCACGACCGCGGCAACGATGATCCTGCCGGTGGCCGGCGCGGAGATCTACTCGGGCGTCAAGGACGCCGGCACGACCGGCACGGCGAATACGCTGACCACCGTCGCGAGTTCGCAGCGCGTATGCATCTTCCCGATCCATCTCCGCAGCAACGACACGATCACGTCGTTCAACGTCAGCGTGAACAAGACGACCAACGCGTCCACGACGATCTCGGCGCGGCTCTTCCACGTGGGGATGACGACCGGGACCGAGGGGGCGGACGGATCGGGCGCGTCGAACTCGGCCAACGCTCCGGGTATCGTCTTCATCAGCGAGGGATCGCTGGCCGCCGCCATCACCCCGAACCTCATGTACTACATCGCGGTGGTCACCAACGGCGTCGGCTCGGGCGATCTGATCTTGGGCGCGACCGTCTCGTTCACGAGGAGCTGATCATGGCCGCGCAGTCCAATCGATTCGTGAACGTCTCCTTCACCGGAGATCGCCAGGGCAGCGAGAGCTTCGCCGCCGCCTCCAATCCGACGAGCATCGCGATGGATCAGGTTCTCACGCTGAACACGGGCGACAACACCATCACGGTTCCGACCGCCCTCGGCTTCACGGTGTCGGCGGTGACCATCGTCAAACCCGGCGCTGGACCGATCACTCTGAAGGGTTCGGGCGGCGACGTCGGCGTGGTGCTCGCCGGCGCTGACGTGGACTCGATCTCGCTCGATCCGTCACAGTCGTCCTTCATCCTCCATCTCCCCATCTCGGTCCGGGCCGCCACCGTTCGGATGATCTGGACCTGAACCATGCCGCTTCAGGAAGCATCGCTCGCGTTCAAGCTCGTCGGGGGCATCGAGACCAAGCTCGATCCCAAGACGGTGCCGACGCTGCGCGTGCTCGACCTGCAAAACGGCGTGTTCGCGCGCGGCGGATCGGTCAAGAAGCGCAACGGCTACCGCAAGCTGAGCGAGATGATCGAGGGCGGCGGATCGGCGTACGTCCCCGGCCGTTCGATCGGTTCGATCGGCAGCGTTGCCTACAGCCAGGCTCGCCAGCTCGGCGCGCGCTCCGACGAGCTGCTGTTGTTCACCGACGTTCGCGGCATGTCGTACCTGCCGGCCACCGATACATGGAACGACATCGGCCAGGTTCGATCGGCCGTCGCGACCGAGACGCCGTTCGCGCGCACCGGCACCGATCAGACCGCGGCCGACCACGCGACGAACGGCGGCATCACCGTGCTCGCGTGGGAGGACAGCCGCGGCGGCATCTGGTGGACCACGCTCGAGGCATCGACTGGCCGCGTGCTGCTCGCGCCGACGCAGCTCGATGCGCTCGGCCAGCGCCCGCGTTGCGTCGCGGTCGGCAACGTGCTGCACGTCTACTACGCATCGCCGTCGCTCGGGTTCATCAACGTCGCGATCGTCAACCCGTCGACGCCGACCGTTCTGCCATCGTCGGCCGCGCAGCTCTCGATCGATCTGGATCCGAGCAATCCGGCGTTCGACGCGTGCCCGACCACGTTCACCGCGGACGATCCGGGGCTCATCTGCTGGGCATCGCAGTCGGGCGGCATCACGATCGGTTACGTCCAGTCGTCGGGGCAGATCGGCACACCGACCGAGGGACTCCCCTCGCCGCAGAAGGCCAATGTGACGATCACCGGCACGCTCGGCGCGGTGGCGTGCGCGTTCGCCCAGGTCGGCGGCGGCCCGCAGGTTGGCATCGCATGGACGCAGGGCGGCACGTCCATCGCCGCCGCGCCGCTCAACGCCTCGACGCTCCAGAACATGGGCGGCATCGCCTCGCTCGCAGCCGACACGTCCGACGGCGGCGCGGTGACGCGCGTGACATGCGCGTGGTCGCTCACCCTGTCCAGCGACGGTACGCCGCGGCTCTACTTCGCCGGCGACGTCGTTCCGACGAATCACGGCAACGCGCGCATCATCGCGACGTGGGTTGATACGGCGTTCGGGCAGGAGTACCTCGCCGCGCCGTACACCGCCGGCATCCGATCGCTCGGGCTGGCGGGGCGGATGATCGGCCTGCCGACCGGCGTGTTCGTGCCAGTCGTGTACGAGTCGAAGTTCTTCGGCACGTATTACACGCTCGAGCTCTACGACGATCCGGGCCAGTCGATCCTCGTCGACGTGGTTGGCCGGCATCGCCCAGGACTCGCCGTCGGGCTGCCGACGCGCTCGCATCTGCCGTCGTTCCAGGCCGATCCGAGCTCGGCGAGCGCCGCGGCGTTCGCCGCGCCGTATCACGAGGTCGTGCCGCTCCAGCCCGGCACGTTCGCCGAGACCGGCCTGGCACGGATCTCGATCGAGATGCTCGATCGCGAATCGTGGCAGTCCGGCCAGCTCGGCGCGTGCACGTATCTTGGCGGCGCGAACATGCGCCAGTACGACGGGCGGCGGTGGGCCGAGGCCGGGTTCCACTACGGCATCGATTCGATCCCGGCGCCGACGTTCCCGGGCGCGGGCAATCTGACCGCGAGCGCCGCGTACGGATGGGTGATCGTTCCCGAGGAGGTCAACGGGCAGGGCGAGATCGATCGCGGCCCCGTTTCGACCGTGATCGCCGCTACGGTGCCGGGCGTCAACTCCAAGGCGTCGCTGATGATCCCGACGCTGCGGCTGACCGCGCGGCAGAACGTGCGGCTCGCGGTGTACCGCAGCGCCGCGAACGATCCGTCGATCTACTACCGCGTCACCTCGCTGGATCCGTCGGCTGGCGGCGAAAACAACTACCTGCCGAACAGCCAGACCGTCGACATCGTGCCGTTCGTCGACAACATGAGCGACGCGGTGCTGATCACCAAGGAGCGGCTGTACACGACCGGCGGCGTGCCGTCGAACGATCCGCCGCCGACCGGGCGTGCTCTGGCGATCGGCGCGCGCCGCGTGTTCTGGTCGGATCCCTTCGATCCCAACCTCGTGCGCTACTCGCAGCAGCTCGCGGAGGGCTACGGCGCAGAGCTTCCGGCGCTGCTCGCGATCCGCATGCCGCCGTTCGGCGGGCCGGTGACCGGGCTGGCGGTGATGGACGATGCGCTAATCGTGTTCAAGCGGAACGCGATCTACTTCGTGGGCGGCCCCGGCCCGGATGCGAACCCGAGCGGCGCGTCGCCCAACGGATTTTCCGAGCCGGTGCTGATCACGTCGGACGTGGGCGCGACCTCGGCGACCTCGGTCGTGTCGACGCCGATCGGCCTGATGTTCCAGACCGGCAAGGGCATTTGGCGGCTCGGCCGCGATCGTCAGACCTCGTACGTCGGCGCGCCGGTCGAGGCGTTCAACGGCCAGACGGTACGCGCCGCCGCGGTGCCGACCGATCGCACGCAGGTGCTGTTCGTCTGCGACACCGGCGTGTCGCTGCTGTTCGACCACTACTTCCAGCAGTGGTCGACGTTCACCAACCACAACGGCATGGGCGCGATCGTCGTGGACGATCAGCTCTACTACCTGCGCAATGATGGCCGCGTGTTCGCCGAGACGATCGGCCAGTACCGCGACGACAACTCGCGGATCACGATGCTGGTGGCCACGGCGTGGGTGCACCTTCAGGAGTACCTGCAGGGCTTGCAGCACGTCTACCACATGCATCTCATCGGCACGTGGCAGAGCGCGCACACGCTTCAGATCGATCACCAGATCGACTACCGCGACGGCTGGAACGCGCCGGTGTTCTTCGACGCGACCGGCGTCGATGGCACGTACTACGATCAGAACGCGTACGACTCCGGGCAGTACGGCGGCGTGCCCAACACGGCGTACCAGTGGCGCGTCCACCTCGGCCAGCCCTGCGAGTCGATCCGATTCCGCTTCCAGGATTCCGAGGCGCTCGGCCAGTTCGGCGCGTCGTACGAGCTGACCGAAATCTTGCTCACCGGCGGCGTGATGGCACCATCGCTGCGGCCCTTCCCGGCCGCGAGGACGGCATAACCATGAGCGATCCCAGCGACCTCAGCTTCTGGTTCGGCGGCCCGCAGTACACGCCGGATCCGAACGCGGCCAAGCTCGGCGGCAACGCGCAGTATGCCGGCCAGTTCGCGACGCAGGGCCTCTACGGCGGCCCGCAAAAGGCGACGTTCGACACTTCGCAGCAGGACCAGTTCCGCGGACAGCAGCAGACGCTCGCGAACCAACTCGCCGGCGTGGCGAGCGGCCAGCAGCAGGGCGCGGGCGAGCTCGCCGTGCAGCGCCAGGTTGGTCACGCGATGGCGGCGCAGCAGAGCGCCGCGGCCGGCGCGCGCGGGGCGAACGCGGCGCTTGGAGCGCGCGATGCGATGCGGAACCAGGCCGACGTGGGGCTCGCCGGCGCGGGACAAGCGCAGCAGGCGGCGATCCAAGATCAGGCGCAGGCGCGGCAGCTTCAGGCGGGCGTGCTCGACGCCGCGCGGCAGGGCGACCTTGCGGCGGCGCACGGGCAGCTCCAGGCGATGGGCATGAACCAGCAGCAGGCCGATCAGTACCTCTCGCTGCTCACCGGCATGGACCAGGCCGAGATGCAGGCGCGGCTCCAGCAGCAGGCGATCCAGGCCGGGTCGTACCAGCCGGGAATGATCGGCCAGGCGATGAGCGCGGCGGGCGGGCTGATGAGCGGCGCCGGCGCGCTCGGCTACAAGCCGGGGCAGGGATAACTCATGCCGGCCCGCACCACATCCGCACCATTCGCGCCGATCGCCTCGACGCCGAACGACGGGTTTCAAACCATCGACACGCCCAACGGCCCCGTCGATGTGCCGGCCTTCGTCGCGGAGCGCATCCGGGCGTCGACCAAGCCGAACGGCGGATGGTCGTCGCCGATGAGCGAGGCCGCCGCGCGCGATGGCTTGCAGAAGCTCGGCGCCGCCGTTCCGCCGCATCCGACCGGAGCGGATCTGGATCGCGCGGGCAGCGAATATTTTCGCGGCGCCGAGAACGGCATGGCGATCATGGGACCTCAGCCGCCGATGCCGCTCGAGGAACGGCGCCGCCGCCTGATGAACGAGGCGGTGCAGTTCCGGCTCGGCAAGGGCATGCCGCGCGCCCAGGCCGAGCAGGAGGTCAACCGGATGTACAACGTGCCGCCTCCGACGCAGCCCGGAGCGGCGCCGACCGGACCGATCGCCGGCATCATCCACGGCGGATCGCCGCTGGCCGCGGCTGCGCCCTTCGCCCCGCCCGGCGCAGCCGCTCCGTTCGCGCCAGAGGCTGCGGCGCCATTCGCGCAGCAGGGCGCAGCCGCGCCGCTCGCGGCGGCCGCGCCGATCCGCGCCGCGATGCCGACCGCCGCCGAGTCGGCCGATCAGGAGCTCGCGCGACGCCTCGCGATGGCGCGCGGCGGGGGCATGGGATAGCGCGATGCCGGGAATCGCGAGCATGCCCGGGCCGTTCGACCCGCTGGATCCTGCGGTCGCAGACGCCTCGTACGGCAACGTGCGCATGCCGCAGTTCGTGGCGAACAACCTGGCCGCTCCGACGCCCGCCGCTCCGACGACGAGCTCGCCCGCGCCCCAAGGACCGATCACGTCCCCGTCGCAGGCTGTGGCCGCCGCGCCGCCCGCGGCCGAGCAGCCCGAACCGCCGCGGCAGACGCTCGCGCAGTTCAACGCCGCCGCGCGCGGCCAGGGTCCCATCACGTCGCCGTCGCAGATCGCCCCGCCCAAGGCAGCGCCGATGGGCAGCGAGGCGGCGATCGGGGATGCCGGCCGCCAAGAGCAAGAGGCGATCGGCGAGCGAAAGCGCGCGTTGCAGACCGAGGCCGACGTATCGAGCGCATCGGCGCGGCAGGAGGCTGACGTGCTCGCCGCGGCCAACCGCAAGGTTGCGGCGCAGATGGCCGAGCAGGAGCAACAGCGCAAGGTCGATCAGGCCGAGAGCGTTCGGATGCAGGCCGAGCTTCGCGGCGCGATGGACCAGTTCGCGAACGCGAAGGTCGACCCGTCGCGGTTCTGGCACGACAGCGGAACCGGATCGAAAGTGCTGATGGGCATCGGCCTTGCGCTCGGCGCTGCGGGGCAGGCGCTCACGCGCGGGCAGCAGAACAACGCGGCGCTCGACATCATCCAGAACGCCATCAAGCAGGATGTCGCGTTGCAGATGCACCAGCAGGAGAAGCTCGGGCAGGTCGTCGGGCAACGCGGCCAGGCGCTCGATCGGATGCTTCAGATCACGAAGGATCGCCAAGCGACGATGAACGCGGCGATCGCGGCCGGGTACGAGTACGTCGGCAAGCAGATCGGCGAGATCGCCGCGCGAACCAAGGATCCGATGGCGCAGGCTCAGGCAAAGGGCGCGCAGGCCGTGCTGAGCCAGGATGCTGCGACCCTCCAGGACAAGGCCAACCAGGACGCGGCGGCCCGCATCGCGGCGCAGCGCGCCGAGGCCGAGCGCGAGCGTGCCGCACGGGCGAGCGAAGGAATCGCGTACGGCCACCTCGCGCTCGAGCGCCAGCAGCAGACCGAATCGCGGCGCGAGTTCGACCTGACACGGTCCGATAGGCGCGACGAGGAAGCGATGAAGCTCCTCGCGGCCGGCAACACGGCGGGCGCGAAGGCGATGGAGAGCGGGCTGACCGATCCTGCCACGGGCATGCCGATCGTGCAGCCGGCCGCGCAGCCGATGATCGATCAGGCCAAGGCGCTGACCGAGCAAGCCGCGAAGGAGCAGGATCCGAACAAGCGGATCGCGCTGCAGCAGCAGGCGTACGATCTGAAGACGCGCGCGGCGGCGCAGTATTCGATCCCGGCGCGCGACAAGGAAACCGCGACCAAGATCCAGGCGAACATCAACAACATCCAGAACTTCGTGGATACGGCAGACGATCTGATCGGCAAGCTCGGCAAGGATCCGGGCACGTTCGACATGAAGGAGTGGGCACGAATCGCGAACCAGTATCACGATGTCGTGGTCAAGAGCGCCGCGGCGGTCGGCGAGAAGCTGAACGCGAAGGCGATCGACGCGATGAGCCACGCGCTCGGCGACGATCCGTCGAAGTGGGGCAATCGGCTCGCCGATCTGGCCGTCGACAAGCGCGAGGCGATCATGGCGGGGCTCGAGCAATCGATCCGCGACTTCCAATCGGCCGGCAAGCAGGAGACCAAGGGCATCGCGAACCTCGACTTCGCTCGCCCGAGCGATCGTCAGCGCGAGGAAGATCGCCGCGCCGGAAAGACGGCGTACGAGCAGGCCGCGTCGGTTAACGAGAAGACTAGCGCGGAGGAAGCCGAGGCGGCGACCCCTGGCAAGCTATCGAGTTGGAATCCGCTGAGCGAGAACAGCGCACTAAAGCGTAAGGGCGATATGACGCCGCAGGATCTCGCCGAGGAAAAGGCGATCCGCGAGAGCGGCACCACGACCGGCCTGTCCGCCAAGCAGAGCGCATCGGTGCGCGAGCTCGCGGCCAACGCGCTCCGCGAGAAGGGCGACAACCGCGCGGACAACGTCACCAAGCTGGTCGATCTCGCCACGTCGAAGCGCCCCGGGCTCGCGTCGGGCACGCTCGCCGAGCTGCGCGACAACGCGCCGGACGTGTATCGCGAGGTGCGCGCCCGCCTGCCCGAATCGCAACGGGCCGCGCTCGAGCGCACCGATGCCGGCCGCTCGGAATCCGGCGCGCAGTTCCGCGGCCAGGTCGAGCCAGGCGCCGAGGTGGTCGGGCTCAAGCCGACGACGAACCCGGCGATCGAGATGTTCCGCCGCGCGCCGCAGAACGAGATCCTGTACGGCGTCGCGGCCGGCAAGGTCAAGGTCCCCGACAAGCATCGCCGCGATGCGCTCGAGCAGATCCGTCGATTCGATCCGCAGGGCTATGCCGAGCTGGAGGGCAAATAAGCCGTGCCAGCCCTCCAATCGTCCACCGGCGAGGTGGTCAACGTCCCGTTCGAGGATGTCGACCTGTGGAAGACGCGCGGCTACCAGCCGATCTCGTCCGGCCAAGCGCTCGTGGCCGAACGCGCCAAGGCGAGCACGCCCATCGTCGAGGATACGCTCGGCGGCAAGGTCACGGCCGGGCTGACATCGATCGCTTCCGGCGCGACGCTCTGCCTGTCCGACCTGGCCATCCGCGGCTTCGGCGACAAGGGCGACGTGGAGTACGTGGCGCAGCAGCGCGCAGCGCACCCGACCATCTCGACGATCGGCAACATCGGCGGTGCGGTCGGCGCGGCCGTGCTGACCGGCGGCGCATCGCTCGAGGGCGAGGCGGCTGGGGCGGGCGCGGAAGCCGCCGGGCTCGGCGCGCGCATCGGCGAGTTCCTGCCCGGGGCGCGCGCGGGCGAGGCGGCATCGGCCGTTCGCGGCACCATCGGCGAGGCGCTTCCCGGCGCGGTCGGCAAGGTGGCGGGCTACGTCGCCGAGGGCGCGACGGCCGGCGCGCTCCAGGGCGCGGGCAACTACGTGTCCGACGTCGCGCTCGGCAATCGCGAACTCTCGGCCGAGGCGTTCCTGTCCGAGGTCGGCAACGGCGCGAAGTGGGGCGGCCTCGCCGGCGGCGCGATGGCCGCCGGCGAGCGCGGCGTGGTCGGCGTCCGCAAGCTGTTCGCCAGGTCCGAAGCGCCGGTCGGCAAGGTCGCGGCGGACGCGGCCGAGCGCAGCGCGATGGACGAGATCCGATCGTCCGTGGACACCGCGAGCCAGACCGTCGACGCCGCGCGCGCCGAGGTCGAGCGGCTGCGCGACGAGGCGGTGCGGGCCAACGCGTCGTCGCGGCTGGACCGGGCGAACCTCGGCGCCGCGCGCGCTCGCCAGCAACTCGAGGTGGCCAACGCGCAGGAGGCGTTTCGCGCCGCCAAGTCGTCGGCCGACCGCGTCGCGGATGCCGCCGTTCCGGCCGAGGTCAAGGCGACCGCCGCGGGATCGATCGATTCGATCCGCGCCGCCGAGGATGTGGTCGTGCGCGGCGGCGACGAGGCGTCGTTGCACGCGACGAACGCCGCGGCGGCATCGGACGCGAGCGCGTCGTCGAGCATCGGCGCCGCGTCGCAGCGGGCCGCGCAGATCGGCCGCATGGTCGACGATGTCGAGCGCACCGGCGCGCGCGTCAAGGACATGCTCGATCGCCGCGCGCCGACCGAGGCGCAGATCGCCGAGTCCAAGGCGATCATGCAGCGGTGGGCCGGCAAGTACGAGCCGACCGGCAAGCCGCTGGTGAGCTTCACGCCCGAGGAGCGCGCGATGGTCGACGAGGCCACCGCGGGCGGCAAGTCGCCGCAGCAGGCGCTCGCCGACATGCTCGAGCACGCCAAGGGCACGGCGCGCGACGAGGCCACCTCGCGCGGCGCCGCCACCGATCGGCTGATCAATCGTCCATTCCCCGGCGAGCACGTCGCGCCGTTCGAAGGCGGATCGCTCAGCGAGGCCGACGTTCCGTTCGAAGCGCGGCTGTCGGCCCGATTCCGTACGCTCGGCGAGCCGGCGCCGTCGTGGCTGCACGAGGTGGCCGAGGGCATCGAGGAGATCGGCGCCCACGAGCGCGCCCATGCCGACCTGGTGCGCGAGCTCGGACCGGCCGCCCCGCCCCGCGCCCAGGCGCTCGCCGCGCAGTACGACGCCGCGGTCGACCGCGCCTCGGCGCGCCACGCCGAGGCCGTTGCGCGATCGGTCGACGACGCGGCCAAGGCGGGGCCCGCTGCGCCGGATCTGGTCGACAAGGCGCGCGAAACGCTCGAGGAGCATCGCGCAGCCGCGCGCGAGCTACGAATCCGGGCGCTCGAGCAGCAGGCCAAGGGCGCGACGGCCGCGGCGGATCGCGAGGCTGCGATGTCGGCCGCGACCGGCAAGCTCGGTGAGGCGCAGTCCGGGCTCGAAACTGCCAAGGGCACGATGAAGGCGGCCGAGACGATCTCGCCCGGCGAGGCCCCGGCCGCCGCGCCGAAGGCTGGCAAGCTCGGCAAGCTGGCGAACATCGGCGCCGTGCTCGAGGCCGCGCGCGCGGTGGGCGCGCCGGGAATCCCGGACGTGCACGACATCCCCGTCGTCGGGCCGCTGCTATCGATGTACCTCAAGGCCAAGGCGATCAAGATGGCGCTCGGCAAGGCGACCGCGGCCGGCGTCATCCCCGAGACCGTCGAGGCTCGGGTCGCGGCGCACGCGGCGACCGCCAAGGACAAGATCGCGGCCGGCATCGACGCGGCGCTGCGCGGCGCCGTCAGCCCGGCCGGCCGTCGAGCCGCCGAGCTCGTCGCGCCGAAGCTGGCCGATGCGCTGGCTCATCCGGTGTTTGCCGGCGAGAAATCGACCGGGCCGAGCGATGGCGATCTGCGCGAGCTGGCCGCGAAGCGGATCGAGGAGGTCTCGCGCGCGGCGGCCAACCCGGACGCGACCGCCGCGGCCGTGCGCGCGGCGGTGCCGACGCACGATCCGGACCTGTCCAACGCGCTGATCGGCGCGATGCAGCGCAAGCTGGCGTACCTGGCCGACAAGGCACCGCCGATGCCGCCGCCCGATGCGTTCGGCAAGGCCACGCCGCCGATCGCGTCGGCCGAGGCGGAGCGGTACGCGCGCATCGTGCGCGCCGCCGAGCACCCGATGTCGATCCTCGACGATCTCCGCGATGGCACGCTGACCGCCGCGTCGGTCGATGCGGTCAAGACGATCTACCCGACGCTGTACGCCAAGATGCAGGCGATGGTGGCGATGCGCGCGGTCGACCTGTCGCCTGACAACCAGGTGCCGTACCGTACGCGCATCCGGCTTGGCGTGCTGTTCGGCACCGACACGGATCCGGGGCTATCGCGGCTCGGTGCGCTCCAGGCCGCGGCGAGCAAGATCGGAGGCGGCGCCTCGCCCTCCCCGATGGCGCCCGGATCGCCCGCCCCGCCGCCGCCGACCCCAAGCGTTGCCGCGCCGCCTAACCTTTCGAAGCTGTACCAGCCCGCATTGGACCGAAGCATCGGGCGATGAGAACGGAGAAGACGCCATGATCAACATCCAGGCCATCGGAGCGCTGCTCCATTCCGTCACGCCGCCGGTCGGCACGTTGCCGGTGCCGCTCACATCGACCGACGGCATCGATTGCACCGACTGGAACGTCGGCGCGGTGTCGCGCATCTCGTTCGACGCCGCAACGGTCTACATCACCGGCACGGCCGGCGCGACGCTCACCGGCCCAGTGAATATCTGGGGCTTCCGCAACGGTCAGTGGTGGCAGCTTGGCTCGCTCGACGGCGGCGCGAACCTCGCCATCACGCAGAGCGGCGCGACGATCGACGGCATCGCGCGCCGGGTCGACGAGGTCGCCATCTTCACGCGGCTGGCCGTATCATGCGCGACCGTGACCGGCGGCGTGACGTACACGTACAGCTTCGAGCCGATCGCCATCCGCTTCGACTGAGCTGCGCCCATGACCAATCATCGAGACCCCGATCATCCGAACGAATTCGTCGAGGACGACCCGACGAAGCCGGTCGAGATCATCGAGCGTTCCATCGATCGGTACGAGCGGGATCGGGCGTACCGGTCGCAGATGGATGCGGTGCGCGAGAGATATGACGACGATCCGGCCTTCGCCACGCTCTGGAA
>Ga0209166_10001461_pt1 | contig 19659 bp, 22 predicted proteins | sample Coa_R1_3_FD_187151 | JGI IMG/M metagenome (GOLD analysis project Ga0209166, IMG submission 187151) | Surface soil microbial communities from Centralia Pennsylvania, which are recovering from an underground coalmine fire - Coalmine... | ecosystem: Environmental > Terrestrial > Soil >... | reverse complement strand
GATGATGCTGCCCGCCCGCGGGGCCCCATTCCCGCACCCCCGAGCGTGCACCGGTGGTTCCCGCTGTGATTCAGGGGATAGGGTTTTATTCCGTGACGGGTCCTGTATTCGGGCGCCACGAGTTCATGCATGGTGCATGATTTGACAGTAGACTGTGGGCATGAGCGAACCTACGGATGCGGGTATCGTCCAAGTCCGCGACGTCGATCCGGCGACACTCGCGGTCCTGCGCGACCGGGCGAGGTCACTCGGCCAGTCGCTGTCGGGGTACCTGCGCGACCTGATGGACGCCGATGCCGCCGCGGAGACCAACGCCGAGGTAATCGCCCGGATCGCCCGCGACCGGGAACCCGTGGAACTGACCATGGACGACATTCTCGCGGCGCGCGACGAGGGGCGGCGTTGAGCCTCACCTACGTCGTCGACTGCTCTCTTGTGGTCGACGCGCTGTCCGCGCGAGAGGGCGATGACGTGCTGCGGCAGCGACTGTCCGCACCGCGCACGCTGCACGCCCCGCACCATCTCGACGTAGAGGTCGCGGCAACCGTCCGGGGACTCGCGGCCGGAAAGAAGATCACCGATTACCGCGGGGAACAGATGCTTGGCGACTACTCCCGCCTACGGATCACCCGCCATCCGGTCTGGCCCTATCATCCCCGGATGTGGGAGCTGCGCCACAACCTGGGAGCGTACGACGCAGCCTACATCGCGCTAGCCGAGGCACTCGGCTATGAGCTGCTGACCGGCGACGTCAAGCTGAAGAACGCCGCTGGGCACCATGCGACAGTGATCGTCTCCCGTTAACACTCCGGGTGCCTCCTCCGCTCGCGGAGCGGTTTCCACGGCGATCGGCGTGGGGCTGTCGAGCCCCCGCGGAAAGGGACTCTCGCCTGGTGATGATTCTGCCAGCGTCGAGAGCCAGGTCGTGGTCGTTGACGCCGAGGTTGCGGAGCAGGAAATCGGTGGCGTCGGTCACGTCGGCCATGGCGACCAGTCGCGTCGCGGACGTGCGTCGTGATCTGCTCATCCCGGAAGGCCACACCCGGCAAAGCAGGCGCGGCAAATTGCAGTTCACCGAATCGGCTGGGCGGGGCCCGGGTCTGAGCGGTCAGTTCCAAGCGAACGGCCATGGTCCGGGCCCTGCCCGCTGCTCCGCGCACCTCCCACAGCCCCTTCGCGTCGCCGAATACGGCGCGGGAGTTCCAGTTGTCCCGCTCCCGCGGCAGGAAGTCACCGCGTTCGAGCAGCAGGACCCGCTTGTCGGTTTCGGCCACGCGGGCGGCGGTGGTCGTACCTCCCGGCCCGCTGCCGATGACCAGGACGTCGTAGTGGTCGACGACGAACGTGCCCCGGACGTTGACCCAGTGGATCTCGTCGAAGTCCGCCAGGTCAAGGTCGGCCAGCGCGGCGGGACGGTTGATCCGGCGGTGTGCACGACCGCGTCGAAATGCCCGAAGCGGTCTTCGACGTCGTCGACACCACAGAAGCCGTGGGCGCAACAGGGTTCGAACCTGTGGCTTCTCGCTTGTAAGGCGAAATAGGGAAGGATCGCGCTCCAGCTCTGGCGATCAGTTCATGTAGCTGGACTGCGAAAACCATGCCGGGAGATGCCCTGAGGTGCCTGGGAAAGTGTGCACGGTGGTTCCCGCAAGTGGTTCCCGGAGCAGCATCGGAGATCGAGCGATAGCTCGGTATGGGAAGGAGCGCCCGCCACCGCATCAGTTGACCCCTCGCTTCGAAAGCGAGTTGGGGCCTGGCGGCACGCCATTGGAGTCGCTGATCGCCTGCTGCGACGGGCTGACCGGGTTCGAGGACGCGATCTGCTCCGCGTTCCCCGGCACCGTCGTGCAGCGCTGCGTCGTTCATTATGCCGACGTGAGGATTATGCCGACCTCGGTAAAGGGATCGCTGGCTCCGGCGAGGGAAGTGGCGCTGAGATCGGCATAATCACGGTTTTCGACGGCAGCCAACCGCATCAGCGTGGAGCATCCGATCGGAGCTTAGGCGATTCAGCGGAAGGAGCCCTGGGGCCAGCGGGCAGGAGCTTGTGGCGGTTGGCCGTTCTCGACGATGAGGGGATCTGATCGTGGCCGACCTAGCCGCCGCTGGGCTGGTGGTGCCGGCGGATAAGGGCTACTACCAACCGTGCGCACGCCAAGCTCAGCGGCCCAGGCGAGAGGGCCAACGCCCAGCTCGAGTGGTGGCGCATCTGCGCAAACCCCGCTGCTGCCCGTGGAAGCCGGGCAGCTGGCCAAGGCGATCCATATCCTGCAAGCTCGGCAGACCGCAGGACAGAAAATGCCCGGTGAGCCCAGGGCCGCGCGCTGGGCCCGATCATGGCCGCCGCCCCGCTGCGCGGAGGAGAGGTTGACGACGATGAAGGTCGGCGTGTTCCTGCACGGCACCGCGATCATGCATGCCGCCGTAGCCGGGCTTGACCAAGTCGAACGTGTCCGGCCGCGCTTATCGCGATCATGTTCCCGCTGACACTCGGGGCTAGAGGTGGCGGCCCAGCAGCGTCAGGTCGGCCGGGGACAGCCGGTCAGAACCGGTGTTGGCCTGATGCCAGTACGGGAAGATCAGCGGAAGCTCGCTGACGTTATCCAGCCACTCCCTTTCCTGCGCGGTCAGGACCAACTCGGCGGCGGCGAGGTTGTCGGCCAACTGCTCGGCAGTTCTCGCCCCGATCGCCGGCGAGGTAACGGCTGGCCGCTCGAGCAGGTATGCCAGCGCCACCTGAGGCGCAGAGACGCCGCGCGCCTGGCCGATCCTGGCCAGAACGTCGACGGTCCGGTACAGGGCTTCCCTGTCGCGGACTGGCGCCTCGCCCCAGTCGGTCAGCTGCCGTGTCCTGTGGGTCGGCTGCCCGTCACGGCGATACTTGCCCGACATGAGCCCGCCAGCGAGGGGACTCCAGACCAGCACGCCGAGACCCTGGTCAACCGCGGCGGGAATTAGCTCGTACTCGGCCTCGCGGGCCTGGAACGAGTAGTAGATCTGCTGGCTGACGAACCGCGGCAGGCCGAGCCTGCCCGCGACGCCGAGCGTCTTAATCAGCTGCCAGCCGGTGTAGTTAGATACCCGACGTAGCGGACCATGCCCGAGCGGGCCAGCAGGTCCAGTGCCTCCAGGGTCTCCTCAAGCGGCGTGAGACCGTCCCACCGGTGCAGTTGGTACAGATCGATGTGGTCGGTACCCAACCGCCGCAAGCTAGCCTCACACCCGGTCAGGATGTGATGGCGGGACAGGCCAGCGTCGTTCGGTCCATCGCCGAGCGGCATCCCTACCTTGGTCGCGACCAGCACCTGGTCACGGCGGCCCCTGAGGGCTTGGCCCAAGATTTACTCCGACTGGCCGCCGGAATACTCATCCGCAGTATCGAAGAGGTTGACGCCAGCCTGCAGGCACTGGTCGACCTGACGGCGTGCCTCGTCCACACCGGCGGAGCCGACCGCCGTGAAGTCCCCGCGGCCGCCGAACGTCATGGTGCCCATGGCGAGCACCGAGACCCGCAGACCTGAACTGCCGAGCGCGCGGTATTTCATCGTCGAAGAGTAACTGCTCCACAACTCGGGGGGTCGATCTCGGGCGGCGGCGGATCCGGGCGGAAGGACCGTCCACCGCGCGCGGTAGCCGGGCTGGTACTGGACAAACCCGCTCGTCACCCATCTTGACGTGCAAGTCAGCCTATTCTACCGTGGTCTCAGCCAGATCATCATCGGATCCGAGGATTACAAGTTACGGATTGTAACCGGACTGTTGGCGAGCTGTCCGTCCTGCCCCTGCAAGGTTCACGTCCCAGGCCGCTGACCTGACTCCGGATCGCCCGCGGAGTCGGCTGTCGTGGTCGGCATCCGGAAGGCGCACATGAACAAACGTTCAGCTAATGAGCGGATCTATCAGTGGATGACCTGGCAGGAGATCGCCGATGAGGCTGGCGCGGGCTCGCCGGTCGTCATTCCCATCGGCGCGACCGAGCAGCACGGGCCGCAGCTGCCAGTCTGCACGGACTGGGTGCTCCCGGCGGAAATGGTCCGGCGGGCCTCCGCCGTCCGCCGTATCGTGGCCGGGCCATCACTTAATTTCGGCTATCGCAGCCGTCCGGCCAGCGGCGGTGGGCAGAACTTCCCCGGGACGCTTTCGCTGCGGGCCACGACCTTCATGGCCGTGATCGAGGATGTGCTCGTTGAGCTCATACGGACCGGCTTCCGCAACGTTGTGCTCTACAACTGGCATTTCGAGAATGCCAATTTTGTTTACGAGCCGGCCTTTATCGTTTCGGGTCGGCATCCGGACGTCAAGATCGTCGTGGTAGAAAGCGCGATCCCTGAACTGGCGGCGGCAGATCTAGCCGCGCTCTGGCCGGACGGCTTTCCCGGGCTGGCCCTCGAGCACGCCGCGCTGATCGAGACCGCGCTCTGGATGCACCATCAGCCAGCAGCTATCCGCACTGAGCGGATGAAAGACGATAATCCTCTGCGTCACCCTCCTTACGACGTGCTGCCGATCGACGCGAGCATGACGACCGCCAGCGGCTCGCTGGCATCACCCCTCGGGGCCACCGCAGAAAAGGGCGAACTGCTGATGCGCAGGCTCGTCGATCACCTGCTCAGCATCCTGGATACGGAATTTCCTGCACTAGATGCAGTGGCACCGGCCGACGACCGGATTCACGCATGAGCCGCCCGGTAGCCTTCGTTACTGGCGGTGCGGGCGGTATCGGTAGCGCAACCGTGCGTGAATTGGCTGGCCGTGGTTATGCCGTTGCGATCACCGATCTCGGTCACACCGATTACGCCGCAACCCTGGCCGATCAGGTCAACGGCATAGCGCTCGACCTGGATGTCGCCGATCCCGTGGCGGTGACCCAGGCGGTCAAGGCGGCGGAGAACGACCTCGGGCCGGTCGACGTGGCGGTCTGCTGCGCGGGATTCGATATTGACCGAGTCCTTGAGCTCACCGACGACGCGCTGTGGGAGCGCTTCCTGCACGTGCTTCTGGGCGGGTGCGTCAACGTGATCGCCGCCGTCCGGCCTGGCATGCAGGATCGCGGAACCGGCTCGATCGTGACGGTGTCGTCGGAATTGGCCCTCATCGGCGAGGACCGGCACGTCGCATACGTAGCGGCGAAGGCGGCGGTTCTGGGCCTGACCCGCGCCATGGCCGTGGAGCTAGGGCCCTCGGGGATCCGGGTCAACTCGGTGGCTCCCGGTCCGACGGATACCGCGATGCTGACCGACCGATGGCGGGCCGACGAGGCCTACCTGGCCAGCATCCCGCTGCGGCGCTTTGGCCTGCCCAGCGAAGTCGCTGCCACGATAGCCGATCTTGCGGAAGCGACCTGGACCACCGGCCAGATCGTGTCTCCCAACGGCGGGATCGTGATCCAATGACGACGACCCTGGCGAGGGTGGTCCTGGTGACGGGCGCCACCGGCGGGATGGGCCTGGCGATCTGCGCTGAGCTGTCGGACGCCGGGTGGACCGTCGCCCGCACCGACCTGCCGGGCACGAACGTCGAGTTCGAGGCGGATCTGCGCAGGCCCGAGGCGGCCGCCGAGATCATCCGCTCAGTGGTCCGGGAATACGGTCGCCTCGATCTCCTGATCAACAATGCGGCCACCATGTATTACGGCGCCCTCTCGCTCGAGGACATGCAGCGCTGGTGGGATACGATCGACGTTAATCTGTCCGTCCCCTTCCGGTTGGCTCGTGCCGCAGTCGATGAACTGCGCACACATGAAGGCCAGATCATAAACATGGCCTCGACGCTGTCGGTGACAGGGGAGGCTGGCTTTAGCGCTTATTGCGCCAGCAAGAGCGGACTGCTCGGATTGACGAAGGCGCTGGCGAGGGAGCTGGCCCCCAAGGTCCGAGTCAATGCCGTCGCACCCGGGGACACCGATACACCACAGCAGGCCGTCGACGCGGCGGCGGCAGGCCTGACCCGGTCTGAGCTTTACGAGCGTCACGCCAGGAATATCCCCATCGGCCGTATCCTGGCCCCGGCGGAGATAGCCCGGCTGATTCGCTATCTGGCACACGAGACCGGCTACACCGGTTCCTGTATCCACCTCAATGGCGGCAAGGTGATGTTGTGAGAATGTCACGCAAGGCCGTGCTGCCGGCGTTCATCGGCAAGTTAGCAGGCATCCATGCGCATATACTTCTGCTCGGACATTCACGCCTCTGAGAAGTGCTGGAAGAAATTTCTCAACGCCCCGAAGTTCTACGATGCAGATGTGATAGTGGTCGGGGGCGACATCACAGGGAAGTTCGTCGTCCCCGTCATCGAGCAGAAGAAGGGCAAATACACCTGCCGGTTCGCCGGGGTTAAGCGTAAGGTATCCTCCGCCGAGGAGCTCGCAACGCTGCTGGCGCGGATTGCCGACAGCGGTGCGTACGGCTACGTCACCACGCCCGACGAGGTTGCTCAGTACGAAGGTAACCAAGCGGAAATCGACAAGCTGTTTCAGCGCCTCATCATGGAACGGGTCGATCGCTGGCTGGAGATGGCCGAGGAACGCCTCAGCGGAACGGGAACGCGAGTCCTGGTCAGCGGAGCCAATGACGACTTCTTCGAGGTAGATGATCACCTGGCCCGATCATCGCTGATCGAAGACCCCAACGGGCGCGTGCTCCCCCTCGGGGATGGCTTCGAGATCGTTGGCATGGGCTACGGCAACCAGACCCCGTGGTCCTGCCCGCGAGACATCGACGAGCCCGAGCTGGCAGCCCGCATTGACGAGGCCGTGGCCGGTGCCGCCGACCCCGCCAGAACCCTCTTCAGTCTCCACGTTCCGCCCCTCGGGTCTGGCCTGGACCTGGCCCCGGAGCTCACCGACAACCTTCAGCTGGTCGCCTCGGCGGGAGGCCTGAACATGGTCCCGGTCGGGAGCACGGCCGTCCGGGACGCCATCACCAAATACCGGCCTCTGATCGGACTGCACGGACACATTCACGAGTCACGGGGCATTGTCTCACTTGACGGCGTCACCATCACCAATCCGGGCAGTGAGTACAGCGAGGGAATCCTCGACGGTGTCGTTATCGACCTCGATAAGAACAAAGGTGTCGTCAGCACTAGGCTAGTGAGGGGATGATCTACAATGTCTTCCCAAAGGACTTCTGGGTCAGGTATGCCTACTCAGCATGGTGTCTTCACTCGAGCCAGTTCCGGTCTAGTACGCCAGGTGAAGACCGTGGACGTCATGTTCTACGGGTGGGAGCAGATCGGTATCGCCTACATCATCTTCATTGTCTTCGCATGGCAGTTCTATCCCGGAGCCAACCTGGCGCTGGCCACGCTCTTCGCCACAGTGACGGGGATTTTCCTGGCGATCTGCTATGCGTTCGTCAGCGTCGTGTACCCGAGGTCGGGCGGCGACTATGTGGCGTCAAGCCGGGCTCTGACGCCAGCTGTGGGCATGGTCCTCAGTATGTCCCTAGCGTTCTGGCAAATTTTCTACATAGGCGCGAATGGCGTATTCGTGCCGAAGTACGGGTTGGCCCCGATGCTATCGACTCTCGGGATCCAGCTGCACAGCAGCGGACTGATCAGCGCGGCCACATGGCTGGCCGGCCGTTGGGGCTTGTTCGCCGGCGGGACGTTCATCATCGTCTTCTTCGGCGTCCTGCAGGCCCGCGGCCTCGGCACCTACTTCAAATGGCAGCGGTATTCGAGCTACCTGGCCATAGCCGGGCTGCTCTTCACGATCCTGATCTTGACGCTCGCCGCTTTCGGCGTGTTTAATTTCGTGCACAACTTCAACAGCCTGGCCGGCCCAAACGCCTACCAGGACGTCATCAACTCCGCGCTCAAGGCTGGTGACAATCTCACCCCGCATTTCAGCCTGACGCAGACTGCCTTCTTCTCCCTCTGGCCGGCCTTCTCCCTATGGTTCGCCGTCCTGGCCATCTCGTTTACCGGTGAGGTCAAAGACACCCAGCGCAGCCAGATCATCGGAATGAATGCCGCCATCGTGACGATGGGCATCGCTTTCGCGATCCTGTTCTGGCTGTACCAGGTCGTGTTCGGCAGCCAGTTCATGCTCGCCTCCACGATGGTGCCGGCCTCGAAGTTCCCGCTGCCAGCCACTCCCTACGTCAACCTGTACACCGGTATCGCAGGCGGGAGCCCGGTGCTGACCGTGCTCACGAGCACCTGGGTCATCGCGATCCTCTTCTTCGTCGGCGGCACGACACTCGTCTACGCTTCCCGTACGCTGCTGGCCTGGTCGATCGACGGCATGGCGCCCCGCTGGTTCTCATCGGTATCCGAGCGTAACCACACGCCGGTATGGAACATCCTGTTCTGCTGCGCGTTCTCGGAAATCTTCGTGTTCCTGTACGCCTTCACGAACCTGATCAGCGCGCTGGGCGGTTTCCTCGGCCAGTGCATACCGTTCATGGGCCTCAGCATTACCGCGATTCTGCTCCCTGTCACCCGTAAGGCCGACTTCGAGAGCTCGTCGATTGCCTATCGAGTGGGGCGCATCGCCGTCCTGAGCATCGTCGGAGTCCTGTCGCTGATAGGCGTGGTGTTCGTGTTCTGGCGTCTCCTGGTGGACAAGAACTACGGGGCGAATGGCGCGCTGTCGGTCTGGTCCACGGTCGGGATCTTCGTCTTCGGCTGGATCTGGTACGGGATCTACCGGTACGTCGAGCGGCGACGTGGTGTAGACATGAGGCAGGTGTTCAGTGAGATCCCCGTCGAGTAACGGTGCGAAGCAGGTGGATACCATGCCTGACGAACAGATGGCCGGTGACGTGGCCCGGGCAGCGCTCATCCCGGACGAGGCCGTCCGGCTGGAGGCCGTCGCGCGTCAGAAAAATGTCACGCTCCGCATCGCTGGCTCCGTCGGTGTCTATCTCGGCTGCCCTGCCTGGCGCGGGTATCTCCCGGCGATGGGCCGGCGGGTGCTCCATGACATCGACTACTGGGCGAAGAGCAAAGAGCAGAAGAAGCTGGAAGACCTATTCGCGAGCGAGGGTTATCAGGCTGACCCGAAGATCAAGCACATGCACGAGTGGGGCGTCAAGCGGCTGATCTTCGATCATCCGGAGACAGGTATCAAGATAGACGTCTTCATGGATGAGCTCGTGATGGCCCACACCATCAAGTTCCGTGATCGTCTGGACACGATCGGCGGGCCGGCCGTCTCGGTCATTGACCTGCTGCTTTCGAAGCTCCAGATCCACGAGATCACCGCAAACGACCTGATGGATCTTGTGGTACTGCTCGGCGAGCATGATATATCCAGCGCAGAAGCCGCCAGCTCAGACCTGGCCTATCTGGAGGGTGTCCTGGGGGCAGACTGGGGTTTCTGGTTCGAGGCGTGCAGCAATCTGGACGGTGTACGGGAGGCCGTCGAGCAGTACGAGACTCTGGGCCCGGCCGAGCGCGCCGTCGTGCACAGCAGGGCGGGCGATCTCCGCACCCGGATCGAGGCCTGCAAGAAAACTTCGGCCTGGAAACGGCGAAGCTGGATCGGCACCAAGACGCGCTGGTACGAGCTGGTCAGCGAGGTCGACCGCTGAGGCGGCGCCGTCCGGCGCGAGGCGCCACCTGACTGCTTTGACGTCCTGAGCCGGCTCGAGCAGTTGGCCGAGAATGCGGAGGAGTGTCGTGACAGGACCCCACGGAACGCGAATCGCGATCGGGCCGGAGCCAGTGCCGGATTGGGCCTCGGGCGCCGTCCTTCGCGGGGGCGGAGTAATAGTCGAGCCCGAACAGGCAGAGGGAGCAATCTGGCTCTGGCACGGCAGCCAGGGATTGCCCGAATTCCTGGACCGTACCCCGCAGGCCCAGTGGATTGATCTGGCGTCAGCGGGAGTGGACTGGCTGTTTCGCGAGAAGATATTTCAATCGCATCGGGTATGGACCTGCTCTCGAGGTATATATGGTCCGAATGTAGCGGAGCTGGCGCTGACCCTGCTTCTATGCGGGTACCGGGGGATGCGGCAATTTATCCGTGCTGAAACCTGGCTTCCCGAGAGTGGCCGCAATCTCGCAGGCAGCAGCATCGGCATTGTCGGAGGGGGCGGGATCGGCCGCTGCCTGGCTTCCCTGGTCCGGCCATTCGATGTCCACTCCACCATCATCAACCGGAGTGGCCGCGCAGTCGCAGAGGCCGACGAAAGCCTGAGCATTGACGAGTTCCCGCAGGTTATCGGGAGATTCGACGCCGTGGTACTGGCAGTGCCGCTCACCGACATTACCGAGAAGCTCATGGACAAAAGGCTCCTGGGCGAGATGAAGGACAGCGCCTGGCTGATCAACGTATCGCGAGGACGGCTCGTCGACACTGACGCGCTCGTCGAGTCGCTCCAGCGGGGGATAATCGGCGGGGCCGGGCTCGACGTAACCGACCCCGAACCGCTACCGGACGGGCACCCGCTCTGGCAGCTGGAGAACTGCATCATAACGCCGCACGTAGCCTCGACCGTGGAAATGTCGCCGAAATGGTTCGGTCGCCACATTGAGGACAACGTGCGCCGCTTTGTCGCCGGTGACGGATTGCTGGGTATAGTCGATACGGAGCTTCAGTACTAGTCCTCGATCTCCACTATCAGGTCGGTTACCTGAAAGCCGTTGGTTGCGATCAGGTCTTGCGGGCAGGCCGAGAGGCCGACAATGCAATCCTCAAGCAATCGCAGATCCAGATGGTCGCCGGCGGCCGACGCCGCCTCGAGCACTTCCAGCGTTCCGTCGGAATGCACGTCCTGGCACATGAATACGTTCATGGGATCGGGAATCATTGGCTCGGCAATTCCGTAGGGCTCGAGTGCGTCGCGGAGATTAGACAGGCATGCCCTGTGACCGATGCCCTTCTCACCGAAGCGAATCGGGTAATCGTATGGCGTACATGCGGATGCGAGCAGATCATGCCGTCCCACGGTGTCAATCTCGATCCTGGCGAGCTGCCGATACCTGGTGGACCACAAGACCGCGCCGGTGGTGATGAAGATCGAGTTCGCCATCTTGCGCGTGTTGCCTGCCGAGAACCGGTCGGTTATATCATCTCGGCGGAATAGCACAAGATCACCGACTTGCTTGGCATCGACGTCGATGATCCGGAGCAGGGACCCGGCCGGCGCGACACTCGCCCATCCTGTCCCGCCTGCTACCAGATAACGCATGGACGCGCCCTTTCCTAAGGTGATTCTTTTTCGGTCATGTAGGCAATCAGGCCGGCGCTCTCGTTGGCCTCCGCTTCTTGATGGTTGATGGCGAGCGAAAACCGGAACCGATCGCCCCTGATGACCATCCGGGTAAAAGTGATCGGTCTATTATCCGTGTCGAGATCGACAGCGGTAAGGAGGAATGCCGGGCTGGCCAGGGAAACATCCAGGAGGGCTGCCTCGAACTCATTGACCTGCGTGAGTTCGACCATCACCTGTGAGAGAGCCACTTCTATCCCATATCGGCTGGCCAGCTGATCCAGCAAGTCTGGCCCTTGCTCGTCAATAACTGGTAGCTGCCCGCCTGCCAGGTAGGCCTCTTCAAGCTTCGTGCTGGCCCTAGGGTTCAGGTAAGTCTGGCTCAATGCGACCGGTTTTCCGCCCACCTCCTGCGTGAAGGTCAGCTCGAAAGCAGCCTGGTCATCCTCGATGCACAGTACGCGGGCCACGTGACCGCCGGTATGTACTCGCCGAGCGTCGACCAGCCGGCCTATGGTGACCTTATTGGGAGAGGTCCGCTGGGTCCAATGCCGGGCGCCGATAGTTGCTTCCCAGCGGAACTTCGGCTCGGTCACCATGCTCCGCTTCCCCTTGACCCGCGAAATCTGGCCATCCGCCTGGAGGACGTCAAGCGCCTGGCGGACCACGGTGCGGCTTACGCCGAACCGCCGTTCGAGCTGGGCCTCGGAGGGAAGCAGATCTCCGGATCGCCATGTTCCCCTTTCGATCTCCTCCTTCAGGATCTCCTGAAGTTGGTAGTAGAACGGGATTGGTGTCGCCCGGTCAATCGCGCGCATCTCGGCGTCACTCATATGCGTTACCTGCGTGTTTCATCGTAGCTAAGCTCCCAGGACGGAACGCCTATGGCGGGTGGTGCGGCGCACGGCTCATCAGGTGCCTCCCGACCTCGATCAATGAGACCAGGTGCACTATCCAGCGCTCCTTGACGATACGAGATAACGGCGCCGCCTCAACGCCCCCGAGCTGTTCTCTACATGCTGGACTGGCACTTAGTCAGAAATCTCCTGCGAAGCTCTCACTAGACCTATAGTAGCAGGATATCCAGCGGGGGACCACGCTGCTAACGTCTTGCAAGCACCTTCGGGGGCCTCACCAGGTTATGATAAAAGGCAACTCCGGCTACCAGCATTGAGAAGATCCCGCATGGTCGCGGCGCGGGGAGACAATGGAGCAGCCACCGGTTCGCTATCGATGGTGCAATGGGGCTCGGCCGTGTGAGCTGGCCACCCACCTCCTCAGGCCGTATGAAATGATCACCCCGCAGCCTCTTGCCAGGTAGGCAGGTACTTCTTCTATCGTAAATCCGGCCTTACCAGCGCTATTCTTTCCGGCACGGCGCCGGACGGCCTCCCTGAAGGGGCGGTGCGGGAAGGTATGACCCGGCCCGCAGTTCGGGGATCGTCGGCTCGACGTGTCCGGCCCGGTCCGCAGTCCCTTATCCCGAAGCCCCGTCGCGAGAGTTCACCCTGTCACTCAGTTCGGTGGTGGTGTCGCGAGCGGTCAGATCGAGCGCGGAGGCGATGGCGACCCTGCGTAATTCCAAGCCTCTAATTTGTACTCAGAACCCGGCAGGTTGCACCCCAATTCCTGGCTGATCATGCTCGCTAGTGGGTAAATTGTGATAGGCTGTCCGTGTCGGGATGAATAGGGGTGAAGCCGCTGGGCAGGGAGTCGGCGAGCGAGTTGGGACGGCTTGTCGCGGGGATCTGAGCTCGATATAATAAGGTCAGGAAAAGCTCAGTGCATGGCCTCCCAGCGGCTTCTGACTGCATTCTTGCCATCGCGGAGCCACCTCGGAATAAACGCTTAAAATAAGGAGTTCTTGCCTATTTTTCTGCCCATAATTGGCCCGATATAGGGTAGTAAAGGAAGGGTCTCCGAATGACAGTTATTGGCTTTATCGGGCTCGGGATCATGGGTCGGCCAATGGCGGCGAACCTGGTTCGGGCGGGCCATGATGTCGTTGGTTACAGCAGGCGCGCCGAGCCAGCCGCGGAGTTGGTCCGGCAAGGCGGTCGTGCCGTGGCCAGCGTCGCAGCCGTTGCAGCCGAATCGGATGTCCTGATCACTATGCTGCCCGATTCGCCCGACGTTGAAGAAGTCGTGCTGGGTGAGCAGGGCGTTCTTGCGCATGCTCGGCCGGGATTGCTGCTGATCGACATGAGCACGATCCGGCCGCAAAGCGAGATGGTCATCGCCGAGGCGGCTCGAGCGGCCGGGGTGCGTACTCTTGACGCCCCGGTCTCCGGTGGCGAGCCAGGCGCCATTAACGCCACCCTCTCGATCATGGTCGGCGGATCAGCCGAGGACTTCGCCTTCGCTCTGCCCATTCTGAACGCCATGGGCAAGACTGTCGCTCACGTCGGCGGAACCGGCGCAGGCCAGATTGTCAAGGCTGCTAATCAGCTTATGGTGGGCGGAATCATCGAGATTGTCAGCGAGGCGCTGCTCCTACTTGAGGCGAGCGACGTCGATAGGAAGGCCGCGGTTACGGTGCTGTCCGGAGGACTCGCCGGGAACCGGGTACTCGAACTGAAGGCTGCGGGAATGCTCGACCGCCAGTTCACGCCAGGGTTCCGAATTGATCTGCATCACAAAGATCTTGGCATCGTCTTGGCCGCTGCACGGGAGGCCGGAGTAGCGCTGCCCGTGACAGGACTTGTCGCTCAGCTATTCGTGGCCGCTCGCGCACAGGGCCTTGGCTCTCTTGACCATAGTGGGCTCATGGAAGTGCTTGAAGGACTGTCGAACGTTGCTGCCAGCGACCGGTCAGCTCGGTAGGCCCGGCCTAAGCGCGTGTGCGCCAAATAGTGAGGAGTAGTGGTCAGAGTTGACAGAGCCCGTTCCGCGCGTCACGTCAGGCGAAACTATCGGGCAGGTGGATGCCACCCTGGTCCCTCGGTACGCGGGAGAGGCGACCTTTGCCCGGCTGCCTCGTATCACGGATGTGACCCGCACCGACGCCATCGTGGTGGGCGTACCCTTCGACAGCGGAGTCACCTACCGCCCGGGCGCCCGCTTCGTACCGGCCCACATCCGGGAGTCGTCCCGGCTGCTGCGCCACTACAACCTGGCGCAGCAGATATACCCCTTTGCGGGCCAGCAAGTCGCCGACGCGGGGGATATCGCTGCTAACCCGTTCAACATCGAGGAAGCCATCGGCCAGATCGAGCGCGATGCCCGGACCCTGCTGGAGCGAGCGCCGCACCTGCTCACGCTGGGCGGCGACCACACGGTGGCCCTGCCGCTGCTACGGGCCGTGGCGGCGGTACATGGCCCGGTGGCTGTCGTCCATTTCGACGCGCACCTGGATACCTGGGACACGTTCTTCGGCGCGGCGTACACCCACGGAACGCCGTTCCGGCGGGCATCAGAAGAAGGCCTGCTGGACCGGTCCGGATGCTTGCACGTGGGGATCCGCGGCTCGGTGTACAGCGCTGTCGACCTGATCGAGGACGCCGAGCTCGGCTTCCAGGTGGTGTCGGCACCTGAGGTCGATCAGATCGGCGTCAGCGGGGTGGTGGAACGGATCCGGCGTCGGGTAGGCGAGCGACCCGTGTATGTCTCCGTCGACATCGACGTGCTGGATCCTGGCTTGGCGCCGGGCACCGGGACGCCCGAGGCCGGCGGGCTGACCAGCCGGGAACTGCTGACCATGCTACGAACCTTCGCCAGCCTGAACCTGGTCGGCGCCGACGTCGTCGAGGTCTCGCCCGCCTACGATCACGCCCAGGTCACCGGGATAGCAGCCGCGCACGTCAGCTACGAACTGCTGTCGGCCCTCGCCGTCGGGAAGCGCCAGTAACGCTGGTCCCAGGGCAGTCTGCCAGAACGCTGACGAGTACTCAAGCACGCTCACAGCGGTGATGGTCCCAGAGGGACACGACGCAGACCAGGCTCGCGAACTGATCCTCAACCGGTACAACATGTCACTGGGAACCGGGCTGGGCCGACTGGCTGGGCGCGTCTTCCGGATCGGTCACCTCGGTGACCTTGGGGACCTGCAGCTGGCAGGTGCCTTGTGCGGGATTGAAATGGGACCTGCACAGTCGGGTATCCCCGTTGCCCGCGACGGGCTCCTGGAGGCGCTTGACTACCTCGAATCCGTGACCTGAGCACCTGAGCGGCTTATGACCACGGTTACCGGGTCAAGGACGCCACGCAGTTCTCCTTGCCATGGTGATCAGTCGGTCTCTCTGGTCCCTCAGTGCTTCTCATCCAGGCCGCTGCTGACGGTGCCAAAGAGCCGGTCCATTACCTCGGCGCCTTCCTGCAGGACCGGCCGGAGCTCCTGTCGGTACACGGTCTCGGTGACATGGCTGCTGGCATGGCCAGCAGTTGAGCGATCTTCTCGATCGCCATCCCGTCGTCGGACAGCAGCGAGACGAACTTGTGCCGCAGGCCCCGAGGCGCCCAGTCCCTGCCGGGCCCGGCTCTCTCGCAAACGTCCTGGAACATCTTCCGGATGTGCCTCGCACCCAGTGGTGTACCGGTGGCCGTGGTAAATACCCTGCGGGTGTACTGCCAATGCGTTCCGGCAGCCTGTGCTCAGCCGCCTGGTCCACCTGCCACTCCCTGAGCGCCCCGGCAGCCATCTGCGCCAGCTTCAGCGCGGCGGGACCTCGCGGTCTTGGTGTATCCTCCGGCCCGGTCCGCGCGCAGCACCGCGACCGAGGGAGGATTGCCGTCCAGGTCGACGTCCGCCGCCCACCCGATCGCCCGGGCTTCCTCGGGGCACGCCAGCCATCAGGCTCACCACGATGCAGGCGTGCAGCAGCCGGGGCCGGATGCCGCGGATCCTTCAGCCCTGCCTGCCGCTTCAGTGCCAGTGGTGCCCGCCGTCCGCACGGCGCGCCCTCGTGGTCGAGGGGAGGCGGCCATTGCTCCTGGGCACCCTTCTCCCGTCCGGGAGCGTGCACCGGTGGTTCCCGGGTGTGGTTACCGGGCTTCCGATTAGCGTTTCAAAAAGGTAATCTAGCTGGAAGAACTTGGTGGGCGCAGGTGGGTTCGAACCACCGGCTTCTCGCTTGTAAGGCGAGTGCTCTTCCGCTGAGCTATGCGCCCTTGGTGCGGGCGGGCCGCGCACCTGGATCGGAGTCAGCGTACCGGTCCGGGCGGTGTGGCCGCACCCGGCGGGGCGCACGAGGGTCGGGCTGGGGGCTACGGTTGAACCGGCGCGATCCTGAAGGGCGAACGAGATGTCTGCGGACTTCCGGTGACTGGGGGGCCTCCCGAGGTCCGGGCCTCTGACGGGGACCGGGACCAGGTGGTGGACGTACTGCGCGTGGCCTTGGGGGACGGCCGGCTGACCACTGATGAGTTCGGGGAGCGAATGGGAGCCGCGCTCTCGGCGCGGACGCTCGGTGAGCTGGCGGTACTGACCGCTGACCTGGTGACCGGTACGGCACGCGCGGGGGCACGGGCCGAAGAGGTGATCCGGATCGACCAGAAGGGAGGGTCGGTCCAGCGGACCGGGCAGTGGCTGGTCCCTCGGCGGCTGGAATTGCGGTCGTCGTGGTCCGACGTGACGCTCGACTTCACCGAGGCGGTCATCGTGGAGGACCTGCTGGTGGTCGAGGTGGACATGCGGGGCGGGGGCGCTGGTCATGGTGACCAGGCCGGGCGTGGTGGTGGATGCCGGTTCCCTGAAGGTCCGCTATACCGACGTCGATGTCCGCTCGGGCGGCGAGCCTGGCGTGCCGGTGGTTCTGCGCGTACGGCTGACCGGCCGGATGAAATACGGCAGCGTCGAGGTCCGCGTTTAGCGGGCCGTCCGCCGCCTGTGCCCTTGGTAGGCGGGAGTACCGCCTACATGAGCGGGACGTCGGCGCAGGGTGAAGCCGGTCAGCAGGCCACCGCCGAGCAGGAGAACGGTGACGATGACCGCGAGGAGAGGCACGCCGGACGAGCCCGTTCTCGCCGGGGCGGGAGGAGCGGCGTGCACCGCGACTGTGGCGAGGACGGTCTTACTGGCCGTGCCGGGCCGCTGGGAGGTCCCGGCGACCATAGCCCGGGCGGTCAGCGTGTAGGAACGGCCCGGCTGGGCATCGGCCGGCAGGCTGCCGGATAGGACGATACCGCCGGCGGCGCCGGCTGGCAGGGTGCCGGTACAGGTCAGGGCGGACCGGTCACAGTGCCAGCCGGAGGCGCCGCCGGTGGCGCGCACGGCGGTGTAGTCCAGGCCGCGCGGCGGGCCGAACTCCACCGTGACCTGGTACGCGGTCTGGGCCGACGTCGCGTTGGCCACGGTTACCGAGGTGTCAAAGGCGCCGCCCGCTGCGCCGCTCCCGCTCCCGGGGCGAAGGGTGACGGCGCTGTAGCCGATGCTCCAGCGGGGTCCGCCCGGGCAATCACGACGGACGACCGAGCTTCCGGCCGCTACCCGGCCGGCCAGCCCGGCGCAGGTGCCGAGGCTGGACAGGTGGCCGGTGGTGCCGTTGTACTGCCAGACCTGGCCCCGGGAGCCGCCGCACTGGCTGGCGAAGTCGATAAACAAAGGCACGCCGGCGGGCTGGCCGGCGCGGGCCTCCAGGCAGTAGCCGATGCCGTTCATCAGGACGCCGTCGGGGGTCAGCGACCATTGCTGGGCCTCGATAGCCGGGTCGCACTTCTCGAGCAGGACGGGGGCGCCGTTGCCGGTGGCCTGCCAGCACAGGTGCGGGTGCCCGACCGGGTTGATCTGCACGGGGCCGATGGTTGTTCCGCTGCTCGCGGACGCGGGCACTCCCCCGGCGAGCAAGACCGCCAGGACCGTGACCGCCATCAGCCAGCGGACGCCCCGAATCCGCACGACACACCCCCGGTCACTCATAGCAACGAGACGACTACACGAAGACTACGAGACGCGCACGAGACGCCGGCCCCGATTGGGATAACTGGGCGGCGAGAGCGTCCCGGTGAGCCTGGGGACCGCCGGACAGGCGCTCGGCGGACCAGGCGCGGCGGTAGTACAGCTGCGCGTCATGCTCCTTGGTGAAGCCGATGTCGCCGAACAGGCCGATCGCGGCCACGGCCGTGCGGCGATAGGAGTCGCCGGCCTGCAGCGCCGCGGCGTGGGCCGCCTTCTGGGCGTCGGCGGCGCCGACGTCGGTCGCGGCCGCGGCGTACCGGGCGGCGGCCGCGACGTTCTCCAGGTCGGCCAGCATGTCGACGCAGAAGCTGGCCACCGCCTCGAAGGAGCCGCCCGGGCGCTCGGACTCGCCTTGCTCCCGGACGTAAGCGAGGCTGGCGTCCAGGCACCAGCCGATGCCGCCCGCGGCCTCGGCGGCGGTGCCGATCAGGAACTCGCGCTCGGCCCGGGCCAGGGCCGGGGTCGCGTCCTTGGTGAGCAGCACGGCGGGAGCCGCCTCGAAGGTGATGATGCTGATCCGGCGGGTCAGGTCCAGGTCAAGCTGCCGGGATATGTCCATGCCCCCGGACCCTGTTTCAGCCAGGAACATGGCCAGGCCGGATTCGGTGACCGCCGGGACCACAAGAATGCCCGCCGCGTGCGCCGCCGCCACGTACCAGCGGCGGCCGGACAGCCGCCAGCCGCCGGTCCCGTAGTCGGCCCGGACACCGCCGGGACCGGGAGCCCAGTGGCCGGCCTCATCCGCGGCCGCCACCGTCCCGGCCACCGTCCCGGCGGCCAGCTGGGGCAGCCAGCGCTCGCACGCCTCACGATGACCGGTGGCCAGCAGCGCCCCGGCCGCCACCGAGCTGGGCAGAAACGGGCCGGGGTACAGGGCGCGGCCGAGCTCGACATGGATCGCGCACGCCTCGACCTGGGACTTGCCGAGCCCGCCGAACTCCTCCGGGATCGTCCAGCCGGACAGGCCGAGCTGGCCGGCCAGCTCGGCGTGCAGTTCGGGACGGTAGCCGGGCTCGCCCTCAAGCGCGGCGCGCAGCTCGGCGGAGGACAGCTGGTCGGTCAGGAACGCGCGCAGCGTGTCATGCTGTGCGTGCTGGTCTTCGCTGAGATCGACCGAGTCCCGTATCGCCATGAAGCTGCTCCTGTTGGCCAGGCGTCTCATGTTCGCAGACAAACCGCTCGCATTCAGGGCAAATCTCGGCACCGGCTGGCATATCGCGGGTGGTGGCGGAAGCACCACGGCCCGTTCGGCATAAATTGAAAAGACAGGACCGGGACGGCGGGTCAGGGGGTGACTGAGATGAGTGAACTCGTGCGGTACGAGGCGGGCGACGAGGTGGCAACCGTCACCCTGGATTCCCCGCACAACCGCAACGCGCTGTCGGCTCAGCTGGTGGCCGAGCTTACGGCCCGGCTGGGCGAGGCGGGCGCGGACCGGGCGGTGCGGGCGGTGGTGCTGACCCACACCGGCCGGGTGTTCTGCTCGGGCGCCGACCTGGCCGCGGCGGGCACCGGCTCGCTCGGCGGCAGCGGGACCGCGATCATGGACCTGCTCAGGCTGATCGTGGAGCTGCCCAAGCCGGTCATCGCTCGGATCGCGGGGCA
>Ga0209166_10001460_pt1 | contig 19663 bp, 21 predicted proteins | sample Coa_R1_3_FD_187151 | JGI IMG/M metagenome (GOLD analysis project Ga0209166, IMG submission 187151) | Surface soil microbial communities from Centralia Pennsylvania, which are recovering from an underground coalmine fire - Coalmine... | ecosystem: Environmental > Terrestrial > Soil >... | reverse complement strand
GCGTTCCACGCCGCCGCCGCCGGCATCGCGGGCAACAACGTGCTCGCCGAGCTCTCCGAGATCGTCGGCCGCCGTGTCCGCTGGTACTACCACCGGGTGGCGCCGGCCCGCGGCCACGACTCGTGGACCGAGCACGCCGAGCTGCTGGCAGCGATCGAGGCCGGGGACGAGGACCGGGCCGCGGCGCTGGCCCGCGTGCACACCGAGCACACCAGGGTCGCCTACCACGGCCTGGGCTCGGTCCGGTCGTGAGGCCAGCCACCCGGCTGGGAGCAGGCCGGCCTCACGGCAGCCGCACGACGCTCACCGGGCCGGCTGCATGAGGATTCTGCGCGTTGCCGATCGGCTCGGTCTCACCGCAGTCCAGCATGATGAGCAACGACCCGCCGGCACGATACCCACGGATGATCATGGTGCTGCCGGCGTGGGTGTACCGCTCCTCGGAGAACAGCCCGGTGCCGCCTTCTCCACCGTCACGGCGGGCCTGTCTCGGGCCGGCCAGCTTCTGCGCGTTTACCCGGGCCGGCCGGGGATAGCAGGACCGCCATGCGGCCCGCTGAGATGGTGCCTATTCACGCTGGGTGGCCTGGGGGGAGGAAGGGATGCGATGACCGGGATGCCGACGGCGGCGACGCTCGATGAGGTGACCGAACTGGCGCGGCAGCACCCGCACCTGTTCGTCCGCTGGTCCCGGGGGCCGGACGCGGATGCCGCCGGGACCAGCTCCGATGATCTCACCGGTGTCCAGTTGCCCGGGCTGTCGGCCAGTCCACTCGCTGTCGAGTCGTGGTGGGGCGGCAGGCCGCTGCGGTTGTGGATCGCCCGGCGCCTGGTTGACTACAGCCACCTCAGGCACGAGAAGGGGCCGGGCGTGCGGCCGTGGCTGCTGGAAGGCCATGAGCGGGGACGAGGACCCGACAACGAGCCGCTGGTGGGATGCGACCGCCCGGTCGCCTGGATCAGCGGACAGGTGATCGACGAGGCGGCGCGTGCCGTGGATGAACAGAACGACCAGTGGGGGCCGCTACGACGACCCACGGGGTGACGTTAGCCTGCGGCTGGGATTAAACCTGCACGAAGCGCCACCGCGCCGGGGGCCTGACCCGGCGCGGTGGCGCTTCACTGGATGTGGGCTCCGGTCAGGTGGCGCGGCGCCAGGTGCCGTGGAAGGTCATTCCGGTGCTGACCGGAAGGTGGACGGTGCAGACCGGGCCTGCCGCCAGGTCGCGGGCATCCAGAACGACCGCGTCGGTGGCCTGGCGGGCCGGGTCATAGACATGCGCGACGAGCCAGCCGTCGTCCTCGGCTGTGCCGCCGGGACGGGGGACGAAGATCGCCTCCGAGGCGGGCAAGCCCTCGCCCGGGTCCCACGCCTCGGTCTCACCCGTGGCCAGATCGACGCGGCCGATGTGCCCGGCCGCACCCCGCTCGGCATCCATGAAGACGGCGTAGACCAGCCGGTAGCGGCCGGTGGCTGCCCTGCCGTCCACGTGGGGAAACTCAAGTCCCTGTTCGGAGACTTCATATCCCGAGACGGCCCGGCGGCTCCTGGTGGACACGCGGTAGCGCCACAGGGTGGCCGGCCTGCCGAGGCTGGCGCTGGTCTTGAACTCCTTGAGGTAATGGCCGACGTCTTCGTAGCGCTGATAGCGCGCCAGATCGATCACCACGTCGTCCCCGTCGTCGTGGGCGGCGGCGAAGTGGAACTGGAACCAGGCGGGCGCCTCCACCCGTACCGGCTCGCCACCGGCCCGGGGCACCAGCACGATCGTGGTTGCCTCGTCGGGGTGGTATTCGAGCGCATCGCCGAACGCGGCCCGCCCGGTCAGGAATGGCAGCAGCCGCATCCGGATCGGGTTCAGGCAGAATACGAGCCAGCGGCCGGTCACGATGAAGTCATGGTTCATGATCGGCCCGGGAACGGCGACCTCGGCCAGCACGGTCAGCTTTCCGGACCGGTCGATCCGGTAACAGGCCACCGTGTTCTTCCGCCCGTAGACCATGCCGAAGTTGAAGATCTCACCGGTCGCCGGGTCCCAGTGCGGGTGAGCCGAGAACGGCAGCCGCGCCTCCAGGGCCCCGTCGAAGTTCATCTCGCCGATAGTCTCTAGCGTGACCGGATCGATCTGCCAGGGCTGCCCGGCCTCCCACAGCGCGAGCAGCCGGCCGCCGGTGAACATCACGTTGGTGTTCGCCGCGTTGCTCTTCCTCGCCGACACCTGCAGGAGGTTGCGCAGCGGGCTGCCGCCGACCAGCGTGCCGAAGCCCCTGACCTGCGGCTGGGTCGCGGTCAGCTCGGCCAGGTACTTGTGGGTGCGGACGAACCTGGTCGCGCAGTGGACGCCGCCGTCGCGGCCGAACCGCACCGCGCTCACCATCCCGTCCCCGTCGAACAGATGGTGGGCGAGGTCGAGCTTGGCCGGGCCGACCCGGTAGAGCGTCCCGGCCAGCCCCTCGGGTACCCGGCCTTCGACGTCGGTGACCGGCAGGTTCACCTCTTCGGGCGTGCGGAACACGCTCATCCACCCCGGGAGAACGGCAGAGTGGATTGTGGCCGTCATTACAACCTCCGGATAGAACCGTCCGAATCAGATGGTCCTAACCTAGAGTAAGCTCTGGCAGGTGTCAACGCCCCGCCTCTCGTACACGTCCTACCTGGTCCTCGGCCTGGTCGCGGGGCTTGGCACGGTCACGCCCTACGAGCTCAAGCAGATGGTCAACCTGTCGATCGGCAACTTCTGGTCCTTCCCGCACTCGCAGCTCTACAGCGAGCCGGACCGGCTGACCGGCCTTGGCCTGCTGGAGGTGGAGCAGGAGGAAGCGGGCCGTCACCGCAAGCGGTACACGATCACCGAGGACGGCCGGGCGGCACTGCAGGCCTGGCTGCGGGATCCGGACACCAGCCGGGCGGAGATCCGCGAGCCCGGGCTGCTACAGCTCTTCTTCGGCGCGCTGGCCAACGAGGCGGACATGACCAGGGTCGCCCAGGCCCGGGTCAAGCTCTACGAGCAGGAGCTGGAACGCTACGCGGAAATCGAGAAGAACATCGCCGGCCACCCGGACATGCACTATCCCTACGCCACCCTGCGGCTGGGCATCACCTACACCCGAGCCTCGTTGGCCTTCTGGTCCGAACTAGCCGAACCCCAGCCAGCCGGCGAACCCCAGCAGGCCAGCGAGTAACCCCGCCCCGGGCTACCACCCACCAAACCAGCCAGCCAAGCCCAGCCCGCCCAAGCAACCCTCCCCCACCTGGCCGAACCCCAGCCAGCCGGCGACCCCCAGCAGGCCAGCGAGTAACCCCGCCCCGGGCTGCCACCCACCAAATCAGCCAGCCAAGCCCAGCCCGCCCAAGCAACTCCTCCCCCACACTCTGCCACTCACCCAACCCCTCTGTCCCACCCTCACATCAACCACCCACCCAACAGCAGCCCCACCACTCACACTCGGTTCTCCAGAGCGGGAGCCTGGCAAAAGCTGCCGATGATCATGAAATCTGGCGATAGGCGAGCAACATTTACGTAGCGTATTCGCGTCATTACTAACGTGAAAGCACTACTGACCAGGCCATTTGTGCGTAATGTACCGGCTGCGGCCGGTATCGCGGCTCTGTGCTGCGGGCTCACCGGGTTCGCGGCCAGCCCGGCCGCTGCCAGCACGGCGGCGGTACGGACCGTCGCGGACCTGGGCGGCGTCTCCCCCTCGCCCGGAATCTTCCCATGGTCTGCGGCGGTAGATATCACGATCACCGTCCAGCAGACCGCGACCTCACCGATCTACCAGTGGACACTGACCTGTGACCCCGACGGGGGCACCCTGCCGGACCCGGTGCGGGCCTGCGATCGGCTCAGCCAGGTCACGCTTCCGCCGCCGGCTCCGCCACTGCACATCATGTGCCCGATGATCGTCTACGGGCCACAGATGGTCACGATCGACGGCTGGTGGCACGGCAGATGGATCTCGCTCCGGCTGGACCGGACCGACGCCGGCTGCGAGGCGGCAAGCTGGAACGGGCTCATCACCGCGCTCGGGCTCTCCGGGCCGCTGAACGCCGGCGGCCCCATGACCACCTAGACGAGCTAGAGGTCGTCCTCGTCCATTGGGGTGTTGGAGTCCCGGAGGGCGGCACGCAGGGCGGTTTCGGCGGCGTCGGCCGCGGTGCGCGCGGTCAGCGCATTGGTGTGCGCGCGGTTGAGATGACCGAGCGCGATGCAGTCGAACGCTACCTGGGCATCGTGGATGGCCTGCTCGAGCTGGCGCGAGGCCTCCTCAAGGCTCATGGTGTCCCCTCCTGGTTGCGCAGACCTGAGGTCGAGTAGGTTACCGCAGGTCAGGGTCGACAGCTGGGAGGACGCTTCATGGACCCCAGGCAGGGTGCCGGCAGGCCGTTCCGCAGGGTGCTCGTTGCCAACCGGGGCGAGATAGCAGTCCGGGTGATCAGGGCCTGTCACCTCGTTGGCGCGGAAGCGGTGGCCGTCTATTCCGAGGCCGATGCCGACGCTGTCCACGTGCGGAAAGCCGACGACGCACGGCCGGTCGGGCCGCCGCAGCCGGCCAAGAGCTATCTGAACATCGACGCGCTGATCGCGGCCGCCAAGGATGCCGGAGCCGATGCGGTCCACCCCGGCTACGGCTTCCTCAGCGAGAACGCCGAGTTCGCCCGGGCGGTGACGGCGGCCGGACTGACGTTCGCCGGGCCACCGGCCGCCGCCATCGAGGCGATGGGCGACAAGGCACGGGCGCGAGTGCTGGCCGAGCAGGCCGGTGTCCCGCTCGTGCCGGGCAGCGGGCTGGTCGGCAGCGTCGGCGAAGCGGTTGCGGCAGCCGGCCGGGTCGGCTACCCGGTGCTGGTCAAGGCCGCCGCCGGCGGCGGCGGGCGGGGCATCAGGCCAGCCGCCGACGAGGCCGAACTGTGCTCGGTGCTGCCGGCCGCGCAGCGGGAAGCGGCCGCCTCGTTCGGCAGCGACGCGGTGTACGTGGAGCGGAGCATCACCCGGGCGCGGCACATCGAGGTACAGGTCCTCGCCGACGCGGCCGGCCAGACCGTGCACTGCTACGAGCGGGAATGCTCGCTGCAGCGACGGCGGCAGAAGATCTTCGAGGAAGCGCCCGCTCCTGGCCTGGCGCCCGGGCTGCGTGACCGGATGACGGCCGCGGCCATCCAGCTGGCCCGCCAGGTGGGCTACACCGGCGCCGGCACGGTGGAGTTCCTCGTCGACGGCGACGACTTCTACTTCATGGAGATGAACACCCGGATCCAGGTCGAGCACCCGGTCACCGAGCTGGTCACCGGCCTCGACCTGGTCGCCGAGCAGCTCCGGGTGGCTGCGGGCCAGCCGCTGTCGGTCAGCCAGGAGGATATCGTCCTGCGCGGGCACGCGGTCGAGTGCCGGATCAACGCCGAGGATCCGGCCAGGCGGTTTCTGCCCAAGCCCGGCACGGTGACCTCGCTCGAACTGCCCGGCGGACCCGGCGTGCGGATCGACCACGCGCTAGCGCCCGGGACGGTCATCCCGCCGTTCTACGACTCGCTGGTGGCGAAGCTGTGCGCCTGGGGATCGAGCAGGCCCGAGGCGCTCGCCCGGGCCGGCCAGGCACTGGCCGAACTGGAGATCGGTGGGCTGACGACCACCACGCCGTTGCACCGGCGCCTGCTCGATGTGCCGGACGTGCGCGCGGGGACCTACCACACCGCCTGGCTGGAGGAATTCCTGGCCTGACCGGGCCTGGGCGGGTTGAGCCATGGCCGAGCGGATCGCACAGACCAGTCATGCGACGCTGAGCGCGCCCGGTCACGTGAACGAGGATCTGGCCGCCAGCGGACCCGGCTGGGCGCTGGTGCTCGACGGGGCTACCCCGGCGCCCGGTGTGGCGAGCGGTTGCGTTCACGACGTTCCGTGGCTGGTCCGCCGGCTCGCGGCGGCCCTCGCCGCGAGGCTGACCACAGCCGGCCCTGATGGCCTGGCACAACTGGTGGCCAGCGCGATCGCTGAGGTTCGCGACGCCCATGCGGGCACCTGCGACCTGGCCAACCCGGACAGTCCCTCGTCCACCCTGGCGGTGGCCCGGGTCCGCAACGCAGTACTCGAGTACCTGGTGCTGTGCGATTCCCCCATCCTGCTGGCGCATCCCGGGGGCCGGCTCACCCTGCTCGCCGACGACCGGCTCGCCAGGTTGCCAGGCCGCAGGCCGTACAGACCGGAGCAGGTCAGGGCCTGGCGCAACAAGCCCGGCGGGTTCTGGGTGGCGAGCACCGACCCGGCTGCTCCCCATCACGCCATCCAGGGAGCGGCCGGCCTGGACTCGGTGACCGACGTGGCGCTGTTCACCGACGGGGCAACCCGGCTAGCCGACTGGTACGGCTACCGCTGGCCGGACATCCTGGCGAGGCTGCGCGAGTCGGGCCCGGCCGCCCTGCTCGGCCTGCTGCGCGCGGCCGAACGTGCCTATCCTCACCCCCACCACAAACAGCACGACGACGCCACCGTCGCCCACATCCGCTGGCAGCCGCATCCCGCCCGTGCCGTATGAGCATTCGAAGCCCGCAATTCGGGCGGTGGTCACCCGGGCCGCCGCCCGCCGGTTTGGCTTGGCCGCCGGTTACGAGCCTGCTTCCGTGCGGTCGAGGAAGGTGTTGATCAGGGCGTTGAACTGCTCCGGCTGTTCGGCGAAGCAGAGGTGGGAAGCGTCCTCGATGATGGCGAGCTGGGAGTTGCCGATCCGGCGGTGCATTTCCTCCAGATGGGACGGGCGGCATTCGTCGTGGCGCCCGCCGACCAGCAGGGTCTGGACGGTGATCTCACCCAGGCGGTCCATGATGTCCCAGGTCTTGAGGGTGCCGGTCACGGTGAACTCGCTCGGCCCGTTCATCGCGTTGTAGACGGTGTAACCGGCTTCGGCGTAGGAACGCTCCAGGCCGGCCGGCCAGGGTGACAGGCGGCAGACGTGTTTACGGTAGAAGCCAAGGATCGCCGACTGGTACTCCGGGCAGGCGGTGAACCCGTCCGCCTCATGCTGGCGGATCACCTGGCGCACTTCGCCAGGCTCTTCTTGAAGCAGTTCTTCGCAGTCCTTGACCCACCGGGTCATACTGGCCGGGCTCCCGCACAGCGTCAGGCTGACCAGGTCCGGACGGCGGTCGAGCACATACTGCATGGCCAGCATGCCGCCCCACGAGCTGCCGAACAGGTGCAGGCGGTCCAGCCCCAGCGCGGCCCGCACCACGGCCACCTCTTCGACGAAGCGGTCCACCGTCCACAGGCGGAGATCGTCCGGGATGTCGGACTTCCCGCAGCCGAGCTGGTCGTAGAAGATCACCCGACGGCGATCGGCCAGCGCTTCCAGCGGGTCCAGGTAGTTGTGGGTGAAACCCGGGCCGCCGTGCAGGCACAGCAGCGGCGTCCCGCCCTCGCCGGCCGAGCGGTACCAGACCCGGCCGCCGGGAACGTCGATGTAACCCTCGTCCACCCTCATGATGTCCTGCCTTCTTGACCGAATCGCGCTGGCGGGCGCGTGATCGCGTTTTAAGCGAAGACCGGGATGATGTCGTTGCCGTAGCTGGCGAGGGTTTCGGCGGCCTGGTCGTGCATCAGGTACAGGGAGAAGTTGTCCACGCCGAGGGTAGCCAGTTCGGTCAGGCGATCGATGTGGGCCGAAGGGGGGCCCAGGAGGCAGAAGCGGTCGACTATGTCATCGGGGACGAAGTCGGTGGAGGGGTTGCCGGCCCGGCCGTGGTGGGAGTAGTCGTAGCCCTGGCGGCCGGCGATGTAGTCGGTGAGGGCGGTGGGGACGGGGCCGTTGGTGCCGTATCGGGCTACCAGGTCGGCCACGTGGTTGCCTACCATGCCGCCGAACCAGCGAAGCTGGTCGCGCTGGTGGGCGAGGTCGGTGCCTATGTAGGCGGGGGCGGCTACGCAGATGGTGATCTGTGCCGGGTCGCGGCCTGCTTCTTTGGCGGCTTGATGGACGCTGCCGATGGTCCAGCGGGCTATGTCCAGGTCGGCGGTTTGGAGGATGAAGCCGTCGGCTTGCTCGCCTACCAGCTTGAGGGCTTTGGGGCCGTAGGCGGCCATCCATATTTCCAGCTTGCCGTTGCGGACCCAGGGGATCTTGATGGTGATGCCGTGGTGGGTGGCCTCGCGGCCTTCGGCCAGGTCCTTGATGACGCGCATGGCTTCGGACATGGTGGCCAGGGAGTTGGGTTTCTGGCCGATGACCCGGCGGGCGGAGTCACCCCGGCCGATGCCGCAGACCGTGCGGTTGCCGTACATGTCGTTCAGGGTGGCGAACAGGCTGGCGATGACGGACCAGTCTCTGGTCCCGGGATTGGTGACCATGGGACCGACGGTCAGGGATTTCGTAGCGGCGAGGATCCGCGAGTAGATGACGAACGGTTCCTGCCACAGCACGTGCGAGTCGAACGTCCAGCCGTAACGGAAGCCGATGTCCTCGGCCACGCGCATTCGTTCGATGACGCGATCGGCCGGCGGGTCGGTCTGCAAAACAAGCCCGAACTCCATCCCGCATCCCCCTAATCAGTGATGCCTGTGAACCATGTGAAGCATGTGCAAGCGCCGCCCAACCGCGCCCCGAGTTGACCATGCGAGCGCTGGATGAGACAGCAACGCGAACCCCCTAACGGAGGTACTGGCAGAGGTCGCGCTTGAGGAACTGGCCGTGTCCGGGAGCGCCGTGGTACTCGCCCGCGTCTACGATCACCCGGCCCCGGGAGAGGGTGGTTTCCACCTTGCCGGTGATCTGCAGGCCCTCGTAGGCGGAGTAGTCCACGTTCATGTGGTGGGTCGCCACCGACAGGGTCTGCTTGGCCGTGGGGTTGTAGATCACGATGTCGGCGTCGCTGCCTGGCTGGATGACACCCTTGCGCGGGTAGAGGCCGAACATCCTGGCCGGGGTCGTGGAGCAGACCTCGACCCAGCGGGGCAGCGAGAGCTGGCCGGTGGCCACGCCCTGGTGCAGCAGGTCCATCCGGTGTTCCACGCCGGGGATCCCATTGGGAATCTTGGAGAAGTCGCCGATGCCGAGCTCCTTCTGCTCCTTGAAGCAGAACGGGCAGTGGTCGGTGGACACCACCGACAGGTCGTTGGTGCGCAGGCCCTGCCACAGCGTCTGCTGGTGCGGCGGCGGGCGCAGCGGCGGCGAGGCGACGTATTTCGCTCCCTCGAAGCCGGGCTTGGCCAGATCCTCGAGGGACAGATAGAGATATTGCGGGCAGGTTTCGGCGAACACGTTCTGCCCGGCGTCCCTGGCCTCCGTCACGGCGGTCAGCGCGTGGATCGCCGACAGGTGGACGATGTAGAGCGGTGTGTGGGCGACCTTGGCCAGCGTGATCGCCCGGGAGGTCGCCTCACCCTCCAGCTCGGGCGGCCTGGTCAGGCCGTGCTGCACCGGCTCGGTCTGGCCGGCGGCGAGGGCCTGGGCGACGAGCTGGTCGATGGCGATGCCGTTCTCGGCGTGCATCATGATCGTGGCACCGGACTGGGCGGCCTGCTGCATCGCGATGAGGATCTCGCCGTCGGTCGCGTAGAACACGCCCGGATAGGCCATGAACATCTTGAAGCTGTTGACCCCGGCCTCGATGCACGCGTCCATCTCCTTGAGCGACATCTCGTTGACGTCAGAGATGATCATGTGGAAGCCGTAGTCGATGGCGCAGTTACCGTCCGCCTTCTGATGCCACTTGTCCAGCGTGGCCAGCAGGGATGTGCCCTTGGCCTGCACGGCGAAGTCGATGATCGTGGTGGTGCCGCCCCAGGCGGCCGCCCTGGTGCCGGTCTCGAAGGTGTCCGCCGAGAACGTGCCACCGAACGGCATCTCCATGTGCGTGTGCACGTCGATGCCGCCGGGGAGCACATATTTACCGGTAGCGTCGATCACGCGATCGGCACGGGGGATGCTGGCACCCGGGCCCGGCATCACCGGTGCACCGGCTGACGCCGTCAAAATGCCCTCTCGGGTAAAGAGAGCGGAAACCCTTTCACCGTCGACAAGCACATCGGCGGCCATCACGCCGGTCGCGGTCACGACCGTGCCGCCGCTGATCAGGATGCTCATGACACTCTCCCGTTACGGCTGGACCAGCGGGCCGTAGCTGTCCGGGCGGCGATCCCGGTAGAACGCCCACAGGTCGCGGACCTCGGCCAGCAGGCCCATGTCCAGGTCGCGGACGATGACCTCGTCCTCGCTGTCCGACCCGGCCTCGCCGATGAGCTGGCCGCGGGGGCTGGCGAAGTAGGACTGGCCGTAGAAGTCGTTGTCGCCGAGCGGCTCGATGCCGACCCGGTTGATCGTGCCGACGAAGTACTCGTTGGCCACCGCCGCCGCGGTCTGTTCGAGCCGCCACAGGTACTCCGACAGGCCACGGCTGGTCGCCGACGGGTTGAAGACGATGCGGGCGCCGCCGAGGCCGAGCGCGCGCCACCCCTCGGGGAAGTGCCGCTCGTAGCAGATGTAGACGCCGATCTTGCCCACGGCGGTGTCGAACACCGGGTAGCCGAGGTTGCCCGGGCGGAAGTAGAACTTCTCCCAGAAGCCCTTGACCTGCGGAATGTGGTTCTTGCGGTGCTTGCCGAGGTAGCTGCCGTCGGCGTCGATCACGGCCGCGGTGTTGTAGTAGATGCCGGGCTGCTCTTCCTCGTACATCGGCACGATGAGGACGATGCCGTGCTGCCTGGCCAGATCCTGCATGAGCTTGGTGGTCGGGCCGTCCGGGATCGCCTCGGTGTAGGAGTAGTAGTCGGCGTCCTGGACCTGGCAGAAGTACGGACCATAGAAGAGTTCCTGCAGGCATACGACCTGCGCTCCGGCCGATGCCGCCGACCTGACATGCTCGACCGCCGTGCTGATCATCGATTCCTTGTCGCCCGTCCAGCGCTGCTGGATCAAGGCGGCCCGGACAACCTCGGCCATTGCCGTCTCCTCCCGCGAACTACCCGTGCCCATCGGCAGGCCATGAAGCCTACGCCCCGCGAGGGTTCTTCAAAACCGCCTAGCGAGGGTAGGTGATTTTTGGCCTGCCCGAGTGCCGGTGGAGGTTCTTCGAGACCGGCCAGGGAGGGCAGGCGATTTTGGCCTGCCCGAGTGCCGGTGCAGGTGGCACCGTGGCAGCCGCATTGGGTTTCTTGAAGAACCGTAACTTCACTGAGACATGGTGCAAGCGGCGACCACAGAACCGAAGCGAGTTCTTTGAAGAACCCGAAGCTCAAATAGAGCACAGCCCGTACGGCAGGGTAGTCCCGAGGAGGTCAGCCGTCTGTGGGTGGTTCGCCGTGGCTGGCGTTGGCCTTGCCGCGGCCCCAGTAGGCCTTTGGCGACATGTGCGACGCGCCGAACCCGCGCAGTTCCAGGGTCTCGCGCAGGGCCAGCACCACGTGGGCCTCGCCGATCAGGTAGGCGTGCGGCCGGCCGGCCGGGATGGCCACCGACCGCACGGCCTCGACCAGCGCATCCGGGGTGCCGGGGGGCCTGCTGGCCAGCCGGTGCAGCCAGTTGAGCTGAACGTCGGCGGCCGCCTTGAGTGGCTGTTCGTCGCCGGGTTCGGGAACCTCCAGGATGATCGTCGCCGACGCCTGCGGCGGCAGCGACTCGGCCATGGAGAAGACCGCGGCCAAGCCCGACTCGTCGGCGATGAACAGGTGCCAGTCCGCCTCCGGGTTGGGACTGATCTTGCCGCGCGGGCCGATGCCCTGCACGGTGACGCCGGGGACGGCCGCGCGAACCCAGCGCTCGCCCGGGCCATCGGCATGCCGGACGATGTCGAGGGTGAGACGCCGGCTGGCGTGGTCGAGCGCGCGGATCGTGTACCGCCGGCGCACCGGCCGGCCGGCGTCCCCGGCGACCATCAGCATCACGTCCTGCCCCGGCAGGTAGCCGAAGCCGGCAAGTTCGGGCGCGGTGAGCTGGAGACGCTGCATGTTCGGCGTCACCCGGGCCGACTCGATGACCGTGAGCTGCATCAGCGTCGTGCCGGGCATGGTGAGAAACCGGTCACCGGATGGGACCTCGGTCATCGGCAGTCCTCGATTGTTGTCTGCGGTCGCGCCGGACAGGCTCGAACGTATCAGGGGACGATCGCAGCGTGACCAGCGGCAGGTCGGGCGCCGCCGCCGGGAGGTGCCCCCTCCCACCCTGCCTACCTGCGCTTATCCTGGCAGTATGCGTGCGATCTGGCGGGGAACGATCTCATTCGGCCTGGTGTCGATTCCGGTGAAGCTGTACACGGCGACCGAGGCGCACGATGTGTCCTTCAGGCAGGTGCACGAGGCCGACGGCGGCCGGATCCGGTACAAGCGGATCTGCGAGCTGGACGGCGAAGAGGTCCCCTACAGCGAGATAGCCAAGGGCTATGAGCTGCCCGGCGGCGAGATGGTAGTCCTGTCCGACGAGGACTTCTCCAACCTGCCGCTGGCTTCCTCCAAGGAGATCGACGTCCTGGAGTTCGTGCCGGCCAGCCAGATCGACCCGATGCTGTACAGCAAGGCCTACTATGCCGAGCCCGACAAGTCCGCGGCGAAACCCTACGTGCTGATGCGCGACACGCTGGCCGACAGCGACAGGGTCGCCATCGTGAAGGTCACTCTGCGCTCGCGGGAGGCGCTGGGCGTGCTGCGGGCCATGGGCGACGTTCTCGTGGTCCACACCCTGCTGTGGCCGGAGGAGGTCCGCGACGCGGCGGAGCTTGCCCCACAGACCGAGGTCAGCGTGCGCAAGCAGGAAGTCGCGATGGCCAGCAGCTATATTGATTCGCTGGCCGCCGACTTCGACCCGTCCCAGTACACCGACGAGTACAAGGCCGCGGTCGAGGAACTGGTCGAGGCCAAGGTGGCCGGCCGCGAGATCGCCGGGATCGAGCCACAGGACACGGGTGGTGACGTCATCGACCTGGTCGAGGCGCTGCGGGCGAACGTGCAGGCGGCCAAGGAGAAGCGGGCCGGGAAGGCCGCGGGCAAGGGACGGCAGGCGGATGACGAGCCTGCCGGGGAGAAGACGCCGGCCAGGCGGACCACGTCCCGGGGCTCAGCCAAGACGGCGGCCTCGGACGGCAAGGCGCGCGGTTCCGCCGCTTCGGGCACGACGCGCCGGACGACCCGCAAGAAGCCGGCGTAATCGGGTATGCAGGGGGCATGAGCACCGGAGCGGCGCACTCCGGCCGTGAAAGCGGTCCTGGATACCTGGCCGGGGCGCTCGGGCTGATCGCCGCCTTCATGATCGCCGAGGTCGCGATCGGGCTGCTGGCACATTCGCTGGCTCTCATCTCGGACGCCGTTCACATGCTCACCGACGCCGCCTCGATCGCGCTCGCGATCACCGCGATTCGGCTGTCGGCCCGGCCACCCACCGGCGGGTACACCTATGGCCTGCGGCGGACGGAGATCCTGTCGGCCCAGGCGAACGGCATCACGCTGCTGCTGCTGTCGGTATGGCTGACCTACGAGGCGGTCCGCCGCCTCATCCATCCCCCGGCCGTGGCCGGCTGGCCGGTGCTCGGCACCGCCCTGGCCGGCATCGTGATCAACGCCGCAGCGGCGCAGCTCACCGCCAGGGCGGACCGGACCAGCCTCAACGTGGAAGGTGCGTTCAAGCACATCGTCACCGACGCATACGCCTTCATCGCCACGGCGATCGCCGGCATCATCATGATCACCACCGGGTTCGACCGGGCGGACGCGATCGCCTCGCTGGTAGTCGTGGTGCTGATGGCCAAGGCAGGCGGCGGCCTGGTCCGCGAATCGGGCAGAATCTTCCTGGAAGCGGCCCCGGCCGGGCTGTCCCCCGAGACCATCGGCAAGGCCATGGCTTCCCGCGGCGGCGTGGCCGAGGTACACGACCTGCACGTCTGGACGATCACCTCCGGCATGCCGGCCGCGTCGGCCCACGTCCTGGTCGGCCCGGGCCTGGACTGCCACGCCGTGCGGGTCGACCTGGAGCGCCTGCTCGAAGACACCTACCACATCAAGCACACGACCCTGCAGGTCGACCATGCCCCCCAGCAGTTGCTGTCGATCGGCCGCAGCGGCCCCGACTGCCAGGCTCACGAGCCCCATCCGGCGCAGACGGCCGGGCCTGAGGCGGGGCAGCGGCCGGCCCCACGTCATACGGGCGACGGTTCAGCGGCAGACCGCGCGGACAGGCCGCCGAGCGGTTGACCGGGTTGATTTGGAGTGGCGGTCAACCGGACGGAACTGCAATTCTTGCGAGATGACCAGCGAACTCGACCGTGCCCGGGACCTGCTCACCCGCTCCCCCGTCCTGGATGGCCACAACGACCTGCCCTGGGCGCTGCGTAACCTCGGGCTGGACGCGGTAGACCTGACTGCGGGAAGCTCCGGCACTCACACCGACCTGCCCCGCCTGCGGGCCGGCCGGGTGGGAGCGCAGTTCTGGTCGGTGTTCGTGCCATCCAGCCTGCAAGGTGACAGCGCGGTGGCCACCACGCTGGAGCAAGTCGACCTGGCCCGCCGGATGATCGGCCAGTACCCGGACTCGCTCGAGTTCGCCGGCACCGCAGACGACGTAGAAAGGGTCATGGCCGCCGGAAAGGTGGCCTCCCTGCTCGGCGCCGAGGGTGGCCACTCCATCGGCTGCTCACTCGGCGTCCTCCGCTCGCTGTACGCCCTGGGCGTCCGGTACATGACCCTCACCCACAACGACAACGTCCCCTGGGCCGACTCGGCCACCGACGATCCCGCGGCAGGCGGCCTGACCGATTTCGGCCGCGAGGTGGTGGCCGAGATGCAGCGCCTGGGCATGCTGGTCGACCTCTCGCACACCGCCGCCCCGACCATGCGCGACGCGCTGGCCGCCGCCCGGGGACCGGTCATCTTCTCGCACTCCAGCGCCCGCGCCATCTGCGACCACCCCCGCAACGTGCCCGACGACGTCCTGGCCAGCATGGCCGATGGCGGCGGTGTGTGCATGGTGACGTTCGTCCCCTCGTTCGTGTCCGAGGAATGCCGCCAGTGGGACCTTGGCGTCACCGAGGTGATGCGCGAGCGTGGCCTGGACACCAGGGACTACGGCGAGCGGATGCGGGTGACCGCCGAGCACGCCGCCACCCACCCGCGGCCGAACGCCACCATCGCCCAGGTGGCCGACCACATTGACCACGTGCGCAAGGTCGCCGGAGTGGAACATGTGGGACTAGGCGGGGATTACGACGGTACGGACCAGTTGCCCGAGGGGCTGCCGGACGTTTCGGGGTATCCCGGCCTGTTCGCCGAGTTGCTGCGGCGCGGCTGGACCGAATCCGAATGCGCGCTGCTGGCCAGCGGCAACATCCTTCGCGTCCTGCGCGAGGCAGAGAAGACCGCAAGCAGGCTGACCGCGTAAGTGTGGCCGTGACCGCAGGTTCACCGCACTGCGGCCCCCGTCTGGGCACGAGTCCGGTGATCCGGTGACACCGAGTTCCTTCACCCGTCCGGTCCTGGACCGCTCCACGGCGGTCCAGGAGTTTGCCCAGGTCCAGCCAGGTGAACAAGGTGCGATCAGTGGTGCTCGTCAGGCAGCAGCATGATCAACAATGCTGCGGCTGGGCTGGGCGCCTCTACAGGTTCGCTGAACTCATACGGCAGAAGGCTGATCGTGATCTTGGCGTTCGAAGGACTTGGTTCGCGATCCCCTTCGGAGGTGCGGGTATACAGCCGGCTGGCGACGGCCCCGATCGCAGCGCTGACACCGGCCAACGACACTGCGGCGATCCCGTACAACATGTGCTCCCACCTCCTCTTCCTCTTTGTTACCGGTTTCTCCAAGACACTTGGCCAAAGCGCTTGTCCTCGGAGTCCGACCGCCCCTAATATACACCTAGCTCGGCAGATTCTAAAGGTCCCAACAACTAGAATTGGTATGAACGGATGGTAGGTGGGCATAACAAGACCTAGTTGGGTGTGTCTAGTTGCTGGCTTGGGTGGTTACGTTGGGAGGTAGCGATGGCTGGTGAGGCCATGTATGTGGTGATCGCCGACGATCTTCGCCGCAAGATCGAGTCCGGCGAGCTGGCTCCCGGTAAGCAACTGCCGACCGAGGTGGAACTCAGAGAGGTATACGGCCAGGAAGGGATGGTCTCGCGGAACACAGTCCGCGACGCGATCAAGCTGCTCGTGGCGCGTGGCCTGGTCGAGACCCGTCCGGGTCAGGGCACGTTCGTCATGCGCAAGCTCACCCCGTTCGTCTCCAGGCTGACCGCGGACCCCGAGGCTGGTGGCGTCGAAGACAAGGTTTACGAATCCGAGGTCCAGCGACAGGGACGCTCACCCGAGGAGTCACGTCCCCGGGTCGAAGTGCAGACGGCCAGCGATCTCGTCCGTTCACAGCTTCAACTCGATCAGGGTTCTCAGGTCATCAGCCGCCATCAGCAACGCAGGATCGACGGGACGCCCTTTTCGATGCAGACGACCTTCTACCCGATGGCCCTGCTGCAGGACAACCCAGCCGCGACCCGGCTGCTCGAAGCAAGGAACGTCGACGGCGGGATGGTCGACTACCTCCGGACACACCTAGGCATCAACCAGGTCGCGTGGCGTGACAGGATCATCGCCAGGCAGCCCACTCCGGAAGAGAGAACGTTCTTTGACTTGCCTGGACAGGTTCAGGTGTCGATGTTCGAGTTCCGGCGTACCGGCTATGGCGAGGACAAGAAGCCGATCCGGCTGACCATCACCGTGTACCCGGCCGACCGCAATCAATTCGAGATCGAAGCTGGCGACGTGCCCGAGCCACCCGCGCTCGGTTAGGCACCGTCACAAGCCGTTGGGGGGAACAGACCTTAACTCCGTGGCAGCAGGAGAACTCTTCATGACCGCAGGCTCATGGGATGACTCCTCAGGGCTGGGGGCATAGCACGGGAGATCGCGGAGAATCTCCACCACAAGATTGAACCCAAGGCTTGACGGCCTCTTGGGTGATCACAGAATTACGCCTGCTGGTCCCACGATGATTCGACCGGGTCAAGCCCAGCTAGTGCTGGCGAAGCACCCGCTCGGCGCGGGGGGACGTGGTTCCGGCAGGTGGTCAAGGATTTGGCATCAGAGAGGAGGTGGCATCGCAATGGCAAAAAGAAGGGCCCGCCCATCGCTCCAGTACCGTTACGAGCACTACGACCCGCGTTTCTGAAGCAGAGTAGCTGCCGACGCCGCTGTTTGTTGACGACGCGCGGCGCCGGCAGCGAGCAGGACATTACCAGTCCTGTCCACCACTGCGCTCAAGAATGACTTGCGTAACACTAGAAACAGCCCGATCCCTAATTCGTACGGAGTGTTGATACTTCTCTACACCGTGTAACCAGAACGTCCGATTAAGCTGGAGTAACCGGTTTGGGCTCGCAAGTCCTTTCTCACGGGGTGGTTCTCAACGGAGGCGGTCGTGGCTGATCCCATGTATGTGCAGATCGCGGATGACCTGCGCATGAAGATCGAAACGGGGGAACTGGCCCGGGGCGACCGCTAGATCACGATCCGCTAGCAAGCTTCCACGGAGAGTGTCTGACAGCGCGGAACCCAGCGTGTAGTACATCCGTTACTCTGTCCTGGGAGGCTGTCCGTTTTCCTTCGGCTACAGGGGGTACGCCTACAAACTCCCCTGCCTGAGGCCACCCTCGGTTGCAGGGGCAAATAACAAGATCGACGAGGTGCCCGCCAACTACCCCGACGGAAGTTGACTTCATCGTGAACGACGGACGAGGGACGTTAACCGATCGAAGATTCCAACTCCTGGCCACACGAGGGACATCTGTCACTCAGCAATCTCGGCCCACATGGGGTGGCCCGAGCCGCCGAAAATCCGCGGTGGTGCCAAGACACATGTCATGGCATGTGCTCACCTATCCGGGCTTCCGGCGGTACTTCTTCAGAAGCGCGCTTTCAAACCTGGGTACCTGGCTGCAGAACACTGCCCAGGCCCTGTTGGCATACCACCTGACGCACTCGCCGCTGGCTGTCGGGGTGGTGGTATCCGCCCAGTTCTCCCCGGTGCTGGTTTTCGGCCCATGGGCGGGAGGGGTCGCGACCAAGGTCCGGAGCCTTTCACGGCTCCTGACCATCACCCAGCTCCTCTCGGCCGCAATCGGCTTTGTCCTCGCCGGTCTGTACGCGACGGCTCATCTCACCGTGATCTGGCTGGCTGCCGGGGCGTTCGCGCTCGGGCTGGTGTACTGCTTCGCCCTCCCCGGCTTCGCCGCGCTGGTTCCGATCCTCGTGCCGCCGAGCTACACCAGGGCCGCGACCGCCATGAACTCCGTCTCGTACAACCTGGGACGAGCGGTCGCACCGCTGGCCGCGGTGCTGATCATCACCACCATCGGGTACGGCTGGGTATTCACGCTGAACGGGGTCTCGTTCCTGGTGATGGCGGCCGGGTTGCCCAAAGTGCACCGGCGCCCCCTGCGGCTCACAGGGATCCGGGCCGGCTTCCGGATGGCCCGGCGGGACCGCAGCATCCGGCTGTTGCTGGTCATGGTGGCCTCCGTCACGGTCGCCGCGGATCCGGTCCTGGTGCTCGGCCCCGCCATGGCCAGGTACTTCAATGCTCCGGGCGACTGGGCCGGATACTTCCTCGCGGCCCTCGGCGCCGGGACCGTGGCGGGCTCGTTCATACCGGTGCGCCAGCCGTCGCGATTGCGGCACGCGGCCTATCCATTACTCCTGCTGAGCGCGGCGATCATCGCCTTTGCCCTTGGGCTGAACCTTGCCGTGTGCCTGGCCATGGCGTTCGTGGCCGGGGTCGCGTGCCTGCTGGCCGGATCCGTCACCCAATCGCTGCTGCTCACCTCGGCTGGCCCGGACCGGATGGCCGCCGTGATGGCGGTGTGGGCCATGGCCTGGGCGGGGAGCAAGCCATTGGCATCCCTGGCCGATGGCTGGCTTGCCAGTCACTTCGGGATCCACGCGGCGGGCATAGCGCTCGCGCTGCCAGCCCTCGTGCTCGGGCTGGCCGGTGCACTGCTCCCGCGAGCAAGTGTGGCTAGCACCCAGGAAGAAAGCTGATGCCATGGCTGGGGTACGGGGTGTTGCTACCAACCGGATGCTGACCTGTTCCCCGAAAACCTGGTACCGGGTCTCCGGCTGCCATCTGGGATCAGGGGATCTGATCCCAGATGCCCAGCCGGTCCACACGGACCGGGGTCGAGTCGATCATGCGCGCTCTCGCCTGCGGCGTACCCAGCTCTTGACCAGCCTCCCCAGCGTGTTCCTGCTGCTACGCTGCTTGCGACCTGGCGGGTCAGGCAGCAGGCTGATGACGATGGCCGCAGCGGGAGTCAACGTCTCAACTGGGGCTGTACTGGGTACTACCAGAGGAGAAGTCAGGTCTTCCATGGACGGCGCTCCTTAGGAATCCGCCAGGCGTTCAGTTTCTGGCGGGTGGTGTTCCGTACCTGGATGGAGCTGACCGGGTAGCTCATGAGGCTCCCTTTCTTCGAGCTTGCCCAATGCGGGTAGTCTACTCTAGAGCAGCAAATGACTGTTGCATTTCTGCGAGATTAGAACTATGCTGCCAGCAGTTGTCCTGTAACGGTACAGCGGGGATACACCATGATCAGCTCTGATTCCCCAGGCAAGCGGCTCCGTTCACGAACTGAGCCGCTGCTTTGTGCTGTGACCGGTCAACGCTAGGAGTCCACCTGCTTGCGGCAAGGAAGGCCTGGAAGTAGAAC
>Ga0209166_10001455_pt1 | contig 19689 bp, 14 predicted proteins | sample Coa_R1_3_FD_187151 | JGI IMG/M metagenome (GOLD analysis project Ga0209166, IMG submission 187151) | Surface soil microbial communities from Centralia Pennsylvania, which are recovering from an underground coalmine fire - Coalmine... | ecosystem: Environmental > Terrestrial > Soil >... | reverse complement strand
CGCGCCCTTATTCCCAAATCCCTGAACGCGCATCCCCGTCTTGGCATCCAGGCAGATCAGCTGATAACCCGGGGTCACGTACAAAATCCTCTCCTCTCTTCCATCCGACCAGTACGCCAGCCCGCGCCCAGAGAGTTGCCGCGGCGCAGCGCCACCGCGCGCTCCTTCATGCTCCCCGTGAATCCACAGCAGTTCGCCGGTCGCCGCGTCCAGCGCAATCAAGGCGCGCCGCGATCCTGCCGTCGCATAGACCACGCCGTTTACCATCAGCGGGGTGCCTTCCAGCTTGTACTCCGGCCGGTTCCCAAAATTGTCTGTCTTGATCCGCCAGGCAATCTCTAAATCGTTGAAGTTTCCCGCGTTGATCTGCGCCAGCGGGCGGTACCGCGTACCCGCCAAATCCGCCGCATAAATGGGCCACTCGGTGTCCTTGGCCTTCCATTGCCCTGCCGCCACTAGCGGAAACGCTGCCAGCAAGCCCGCCAAGACAAACCACCGCGCCACTCCATTTGTACTGTGCAAAAACATTCCGACCTCCCCTGTGCCACAGCCAATCCACGCTGTGGCGCGACCCCGCCATCATCGCTCTACCAGCACTCCCAGCTTTAAGACCTCAACCGATTCCTCACCGGCCAAGGCAAGCTTCGACAGCCGCTCCGTTCATCCCATCTTCTTAATCTCTTCCAGCGCCTCGCGAATCTTCCCTTTCTGCTCCTCCGTGACATCCGAGTTCGGCGGCCGCTGATAAAATTGGCGCGTCCGCATCTGCAAGCTCAGCGCATACTTCATCGGTCCATATTCATCCACCCCGCCCGCCCGCAGCAGCTTCAGAGCCGTATTCAGTTTCGCGATTGGCTCATCGATGTCCTTCCCGGCCCGCTTGGCCGCGAACACCGCCGCGATTTGCTTCGTAAAATTGTTGCCCTCCGCCAGAATTGCCCCCATTCCATGCTCCAGCGCGTACTTCAAATTAACGTCCGTCCCCGTTCGCATATTCAGCTTCGGAAACTCCGCGACAAAACGGCGATAAACATCCGCATCGCTTACCGAATCCTTGATTCCCGCCAGATTCGGATAGTGCTCGAGGCTGTGCAGCAGTTCATGCGAAATCGGCACGCCGCTCGCAAACGGGATGTGATAGAGGTTGATGGGGATTTTCACCTGCTCGAAAATCATCGAATAATATTTCGTCAGCGGTTGTACTTCCACGCGCTTGTAATAAAACGGAGGTACAATCAGCAGTCCATCCGCCCCGTGCTCCTCCGCGTGCTTCGAGAGCTCGATAGTTTCGGGAAAATTCGACGTGCCCGGCCCCACAATGACGTTCAAGCCATTGCGGTTTTTAAGCGCCGTCTCCGCGATCTTCTTCCGCTCCGCAAACGAGAACGATGGAAACTCTCCGGTGGTCCCCAGCACCACCACGCCATCCGCGCCCTGCGCCTTCAAGTACGCCAGCAAGTCCTTGTAAAGCTCGGGATCAAAGTTCAGATTCTTGTCGCAAGGCGTGGACACCGCCACCCAAAACAACATCTTCTCTCCCGCGGCGTCTGCGCCCCCGCGTTCCGCTTCGATCGCGGCGGACTCGATTCCCGTTGCCGCGGTTCCATCGACGCGCAATGCCGCCGGCCGCACCACCCCCAACGCCGCCGCCGCTCCGACCGACCCCAAAAATTTCCGCCGTGTCTGCATCGCGCTCTCCTCAATTCGGCGAGTCTATGCCACGCGCCCCCAATAAACAATCTTTAGCCAGCCGCAGCAAGTCGATCTTGCGCGGGTCCAGGCAGGAAAGCGCAGGACGAGCAGGCAGTTGAAAGCACTCCCTATCAAGCGGGTAGGTGGCCGTTTGGCCGCTTGAACATCGCCCACGCTCGTTTCCTATTGACACTCTATACGTGGTTCAGTACAGTCTTATCGAATCTCGATAGGAGACAGCACATTGAACCCCAAACCGACAACCCTCTTGCAAGGAACATTGGACCTGCTGATCCTGAAATCGCTCATCGCCGGCGAAATGCACGGACTGGGAATCTCCCGCAGGATCCAGCAGATTACCGGCGGCACTTTTGCGGTTAAGGCCGGCTCGCTCTTTCCCGCACTGCACCGGATGGAAGAGGAAGGCTGGATCTCCGCTTTTTGGGGAGAGTCCGAGAACAACCGCCGCGCCAAATACTACCGCTTGACCAAAGCGGGAACGAAGCAGCTCGAAGTCGAAACCAAGCGATGGGGCCGCGTTTCTTGGGCCATTGCGCAAGCGTTGGAAGCATCGTAGAGAGTGCTTGCTATGCCGCTCCGCGTGAAAGTCCGAAGTTTTTTGCGAAATCTATTTTTATCTCGTCGCGTGGATGTAGACCTCGACCGGGAGGTTTATGCCCACCTCGAACTGCTGATTGCGGAAAATATTCGCGCCGGCATGCCCCTGCATGAGGCGCAACGCTCCGCACGAATCGAATTGGGGGGCGTCGAACAGATGAAAGAACAGGTTCGCGAAGAACGCCTTGGCAATTGGCTGCACTCCGTGCTCTCCGATTTCCGTTACGGTCTCCGCCAGCTCCGGAAAAACCCCGGCGCCACCGCCGTCATGGTGTTCACTCTCGCGCTGGCTATCGGCGCGGCTACCGCAATCTTCAGCGTGGTGTACGGCGTGTTGCTTCGGCCGCTGCCGTACCCCCATGCAAGCCGGATCATGGCGGTCTTCGAGGTTAGCTCGCAGGGCCGTTGGGCGCGCCTTGCGGACCCGAACTTCGACGACTTTCGCGATCAAAACCACAGCTTTGGCGCGATTGCTAAATACAACGACAACATCGCGTCCGTTTCGGGCGCTTCGGAGCCCACGCGCGCGACGGTCGCAAACGTCTCCTCCGACTTTCTCAAGGTCTTCGGCATTCAGCCGGTCATCGGTCGTGATTTTAGCGCGAGCGATGCGAAAAAAGGGGCCGGCCCCACCGTTCTGGTCAGCTACGGATACTGGCGGCAGTACCTCGGGTCGCCACAAGACCTCTCGAAGTCGTACCTGAAGATTGATGGCGCGGTCTTCTCCGTTATCGGTGTGCTCCCGGCTGAGTTTCATTTTCCCCCGGGCGTCGACCTGTGGTTGCCGACTGACCTGGACGGCGAAAATTCAAGCCGGACGTCTCATAACTACAATGCCGTCGGGCGCCTCAACGACGGTGTGGGCGTGGAGCTGGCCAATCGGGACATCAGCGCCATCGCGCGTCGCATTCACGATACTTCGAGCGAGCAGAGCGATTATCTACTCAAAGATGGAATCGTGGTCCCGCTACAGGATTCGATCACCGGCAAGGCCCGATCCCCACTGCTGGTCCTGCTCGGCGCAGTCGGATTTCTGCTGCTGGTGGCGTGCGCCAACGTGGCGAATTTGCTGCTGGCACAAGCCTCGGTGAGAGATCGCGAGCTCGCCATTCGCAGCGCGCTCGGTGCCGCACGGGGCCGGCTGATCCGCCAATTCCTTACCGAAGCCTTTCTGCTTTCGCTGCTCGGCGGTGGCCTCGGCGTACTGGGGGCGCGCGGGGGCGTAGCGGGACTAATTGCCCTGGCCCCGCAAAATCTCCCGCGGCTGGACAGCGTCTCGATCAATCTTCCCGTGCTGGCATTCGCCTTATTTCTTTCCACCGCCGTCGCCGCCGGCCTCGGAGCATTCACTGCCACGCGGGCCACCTCCGGCCAGCTGCGTAAAGGTCTGGGGGAAGGCGGCCGGGGACAGTCGGGTTCACAACGTAGCCAGCGCCTTGGCCGAGTAATTGTAGCCGCGCAGATGGCGATCACTTTGGTTCTGGTCGTCGGTGCCGGATTGCTCGGCCGCAGCCTGATGAAAGTGCTGGAAGTGAGTCCTGGCTTCCGCGTGGATCAAGTTGTCACCATGGACATCTCGCTTCCCTGGACGGACGATCCCAAAATAAAAGCAGCTCAGGGCATTTTCTTTTCCAACCTGATCGACCATCTACGACAAATCCCTGGCGTTCGCCAGGTTGGCGCCACCAGCGGCCTGCCGATGGATGGCGGCCTTCCCGACGGCATGTTTCTGCTGATGACACAGAATGAGATTCCCAAGACCATGGATGGCTTTGGTCCACTGTTCCGGCAGAAAGAGCGCATTGGCAATGCGGACTTCTGCGTCGCGACTGACGGGTACTTCCAGGTACTCGGAATTCCTCTGATTCGAGGACGAATCTTTGACCAGCGCGACGCCGCCAATTCTCCGCACGTCGCCGTGATTAGCGAATCCCTCGCGCGCGACCGCTGGCCGACTCAGGATCCCATTGGCCACACCATTGAGTTTGGAAACATGGATGGCGACTTGCGTTTGCTAACCATCGTCGGGATCGTAGGCGATACACATGAATATGGCCTCGATGCGCCCCCGCGTCCGACCGTTTACGTGAATTTGTTCCAACGCCCGCGCGCGGCGATCACCTTAACTATGCTGAGCGATACCGGCACGCGCTTGGTCACATCCGCGGCGCGAGGAATCCTGCAGGACCTCGACCCCGAGATTCCGGCGAGGTTCCGTACGCTTTCGCAAGTCTATTCCGCTTCTCTGGGTTCGCGGAGATTTAACGTCATTCTTATCGGATTTTTCGGGATGGTCGCGCTGCTCCTCGCTACCGCAGGCGTGTTTGGCGTGATGGCCTATTCCGTCAGCCGCCGCACGCGCGAGATCGGCGTGCGTGTGGCTTTGGGCGCGGGCTCCGGCGAGGTTCTGAGGATGATGATGGGCCAGGGACTGCGCACGATTCTCATCGGTGTGGCCGTTGGTATTGCCGGTTCCCTGGCCCTGACACGCACCGTCGAATCGCTGCTCTTTGGCGTCACGCCCACCGATCCACTGACTTTCGCTGGCGTGACCCTGCTTCTCATTGTCGCAGCGTTGTTGGCTTGTTTCATTCCCGCGCGGCGCGCCACCAAAATCGACCCCATGGTTGCGTTGCGTTACGAATAAATCATGCCGCCTTCGGCGTGGCACGCGAACCGAGAACATGATCTCGAGAAGGGGTACCTTGGAGCACCGCCAAGAGGACAAAGGCCGAGCTATTCTGGCACGATTGGAACCCTTCTCGCGCCACCTTGCGCACCCGGCGACCGGTAACATACACTGGATATGTCGATTGCATACCGCCATGCCAGCCTGGCTTGAAGTTCCCACCTCACGCCTCCCGGTTGGCTTTGCCGCATGCGGGTAGCTGCGGCTCAAAAGCGGTCACTCGTCATCGGCACATACTTTCACGCGCTATCCGCGGCGCACGCTGGCCTTCTCGCGGAAGGAGCATCGTGGGGACTCCACTCGAAAACTGGGTTGATAGCGCTGCCAGCCTTACCAAGCCCGACCGGATTCTGTATTGCGACGGCTCCGCAGCGGAAAACGAGCGCATCCTCGCCGAAATGCTCCGCGATGGCGATTCTGAATCGCTGAATCAAAAAACCTTCCCTAACTGCTATCTGCACCGTAGCAGTCCCAACGACGTAGCCCGCACCGAGCACCTCACCTTTATCTGCACTCCCGATAAAGACGACGCCGGCCCCACCAACAATTGGATGGATCCCGGCGCCGCCAAGCACAAGGTCGGCGCGCTCCTTGACGGCGCCATGCGCGGCCGCACCATGTACGTTGTGCCCTACATCATGGGCCCGGTGAATTCCCCCATCAGCAAAAGCGGCGTGGAAGTCACCGACAGCCCTTACGTCGTCGCCAATATGCGCATCATGTCCCGCATGGGCCAGGTGGCACTGGATCGCATCGGCGCGTCTTCCGACTTCGTTCCCGGGCTGCATTCCATCGGCGATCTCGATCCCATGCGCCGCTACATCGCCCATTTTCCCCAGGAAAAATTAATTTGGAGCGTCGGCTCGGGCTACGGCGGCAACGCCTTGCTCGGGAAGAAGTGTTTCGCGCTGCGCATCGCCAGCCACATGGCTCGCGAGCAAGGCTGGATGGCCGAGCACATGCTCATCCTCGGCCTGGAGTCTCCTGACGGCAAAGTCACCTACATGGGCGCCGCTTTCCCCAGCGCCTGCGGAAAAACCAATCTGGCCATGATGGTTTCCGCTCTCCAGGATCAGGGCTACCGCGTCTGGACCGTCGGCGACGACATCGCCTGGATGAAAATTGCCGGCGATGGTTATCTCCACGCTATCAACCCCGAAGCCGGTTTTTTCGGCGTTGCCCCCGGAACCGGCATGCTCACCAATCCCAATGTGATGGGCGCGCTGCACCAGAACACCATCTTTACCAACGTGGCCATGACTCCCGATCACGAGCCGTGGTGGGAAGGCATAGGGGCTCCGCCTCCGCTGGGCCTCATCAACTGGAAAAACGAAAAGTGGGACACCTCCAAAGGCCCCGCTGCCCATCCCAATTCGCGCTACACCGTGCCCGCCCGCCAATCGCCCTCCATCTCGCCCCGATGGGAAGCCCCCGACGGTGTACCCATTTCCGCTTTTATTTTCGGAGGCCGCCGCGCGCGCGTCGCCCCTCTCGTCTACGAATCCTTTGACTGGCAGCACGGCGTCTTCGTCGGCGCCACCATGGCCAGCGAAACCACCGCCGCCGCCACCGGCAATGTCGGTGTGGTCCGCCGCGATCCCATGGCCATGCTGCCCTTTTGTGGCTACAACATGGCCGATTACTTTCGCCATTGGCTGGACATGGGCAAACGCATCCCGCGCCCGCCCAAGGTTTTTCATGTGAATTGGTTCCGCCGCGGCGCCGATGGGAAATTCCTGTGGCCCGGCTACGGAGAAAATGTTCGCGTCCTGAAATGGATTTTGGAGCGCGTCGAGGACCGCGCCGATGCCGAAGAAACTCCCGTCGGCTTCGTTCCCGCCCGCAACGCGCTGACCCTGGACGGCCTGCAGATTTCACCCGCCGCGGTCGATGAACTCTTGCGTGTAAGTTCCGAAGATTGGGAAGAAGATCTGGCTGACAGCAGACAGTTCTTCAATAAATTCGGCAGCCGGCTTCCTCACGAACTTCGCGAGGAGCACGATAAACTTTCTCGCCGCCTCAGTATCAAAGGCGCCTCGCTGACACACTCCGGCTAGCGTTCACAAATGACCTGCGAATGCGCTCGCGTTTTTTGGTTTTTTGCCGGCCTAAAGGATGGATTCGATTTCCGCGTCGATGGCCACGTGCGTCGCCGGAAAACCGTTGATGGAGAACACCGCGCCGGCATCTTGCGAAAAATGAAAAAAGCGCGAGATGTGATAATCCTCTTCGTAGCCGGAAAACAGCCGCTCCGTTTCCGTATGGCTGAGCGCAAAAGACGAAAGCGCAACGGGAAGGCTGAAGCTGGGCGCCACGGAAAGATAGCGATCGACTAATTCGCGCAACGACATCATCGCGGCGCGGCGAGTTGCTTTCGAAGACACGGCGTCATCGTTTCCGCGGGTTACCGGTAGGAGTGTACACCCAAAAAGCCGCCTCGCGTCCGCCGCCGAGCGGCCAAATTAGTTGCGATCCGCAACGCGCCGCTTGCGTTTGGCGAGGCTGCCGCGATTCGATAAGATAGTGCTCTGGATTCGAGAATGAAATGGGAGGAAAAGAAAAATGGCCATCGGAGTAGGACAAACCGCGCCGGATTTTACGCTGCAGAACCAGGATAAAAAAGAAGTGAAGCTTTCCGATTTCGCGGGCAAGAAAAACGTCGTGCTGGTGTGGTATCCGCTGGACTGGAGCCCCACCTGCACCAATGAGCACGCTTGCTTCGTCAACGACATGCGCTCCTTCGATCAGCTCGACGCTGAAGTTCTGGGCGTCAGCGTGGACAGCACCTGGTCGCACAAAGCCTACGCCGATAAAATGGGCATCAAGTATTCGCTGCTCGCCGATTTTCATCCCAAAGGCGCCATGAGCGAAAAGTACGGCGTCTATATGGCCGATAAAGGAATTACCGGCCGCGCCATCGCCATCGTGAACAAGCAAGGCAAGGTCGCATGGTTTAAAAATTACGATATTCCTGTGGTCCCCGATTTGAAAGAAGTTGCTTCCGCGTTAGGCCAGGTGAAGGCCGCGACCGCCTGATCCGTGCCAAATTGCCGCCTCTGGGCGCAGCATCCTGCGCAAAGGTTGCGCGATGTAAAAAAATCGGGGCCGGGCTTCCATCCGTCCAGGCGGCGACAAAATCTCGCCGGGATCAGCCCTGCCGCTACAAATTCTTGACCGGCCCGCTAGAACTTTATTTGGCGCTGTAATCGTTTCGAACGACTGCGCCATTCTTAATCACGAATTTCACCGACTCGAGAACCCGCACATCGGAAAGCGGATTGCCGCTTACCGCGATGATGTCGGCATAGTGCCCCGCTTCCAGCGCCCCCACTTTTTCGGGCCAGCCGATCAAATCCGCCGCGCGAATCGTAGCCGCTTGAATCGCATCGATCGGCTTCATGCCCCATTCCACCATTTTCGCGAATTGCCGGGCGTTGTCTCCGTGCGGATACACGCCCGCGTCCGTGCCAAACGCCATTTTCGCGCCGGACTGAAATGCACGGCGGAAATTCTCCCGCTGCAATCGCCCGATTTTCTTTTCCTTTTCGATCGATTCCGGCAGCATGCCCGCCTTCGCGCCTTCCTGCAAAATAAAATCGTCGTTGTAGATGTCGAACACCAGATATGTGCCATGCTGTTTTGCCAGCGCGATTCCTTCGTCATCGATCAAGCTGCTGTGCTCGACGGAATCGATGCCGGCGCGGATGGCGTCCTTGATGGATTGCGTGCCGTGCGCGTGCGCGGCAACTTTACGGCCGAGCTTGTGCGCCTCTTCGGCGATGGCTTGCAACTCCTCGAAGGTGTACTGCGCCGTTCCGGGCTGGTCGCCTTTACTTAGCACGCCGCCGGATGCGCATACCTTGATGACATCGGCGCCATATTTCACGGTTTCGCGGACTTTGGCGCGCGCCTCCCACGGGCCGTCGGCCACGCCTTCGGCTTTCTGGTGGAATTCAAACGGCAAAAGATTGTCGTCGCAGTGCCCGCCGGTGATTCCGAGCGGCGGTCCGGAGACCAACATGCGCGGGCCTTCGATGTCGCCGGCGTCGATCCCGTCGCGCAACGCCACGTCGGTGTAGCCGCTGGCGCCGACGTTGCGCACGGTGGTGAACCCTGCATACACCGTGCGTCGCGCATTCTTGGCGCCGATGATGGCCTCGCGCGGCACGGAAATGCCCAGCGCCTGGTAGCCGTTGCCGGTGGGGTCGCCGGTGAGATGGGTATGCACATCGATCAAGCCTGGGAGACAGGTGGCGTTCGAAAGATCGATGGTACCGCTTGCACCGGATGCGGAACTCGACGCGGCGGGACCGGCCGAAGTGATGGTGCCGTTCGCGTCAAAAACCACGACCTGATCGCTTAGCATCTTTTCTGACCGCACATCCAACAGCTTCCCGCAGCGCACTGCACCGGGCGCGGCAAGCGCGAACGGCGCGTTCACAGTGCAAGAAGCGAGCACAAACGAACAGATCGTCAGAATCCTGCGCATTACGTCTCCCCGGGTTCGAACCGATTGCAGCGTTCGAAGCAATGCAGCATACATCGAGAGGCGGCGCCTTGAAAACTCGGGCGGCTCGCAAGCGCACATCCAATTTGCTGACGGCGCCGTAGTGCCAATCAGGAGTTCACGAGGTTGGAGGACCTGGCGGCCCTGGCCGGTCTTCCCCGGGATGAGTCTCCGCAAACTCGAAGAAAGGTAAAATATGAAGATATCGACAGCTGTCATGGATACTGGTGTGACCGAACAGTCCGGAGTGGATCGCCGCGGCTTTTTGAGGCGGGCTTCGCTGGCGGGAGCCGGGAGTTTCGCATTTGGAAGCTTGCTGACCGTTGCTTCCGCGCAGGAAAAACAGGAAGATCACGATAATGACCACGACGATCTGCGCAAGGGCGACCGCGATATCCTGATCGCGGCGGAAATTGCGGAGGCCCTGGCGGTAACCACCTACACCAACATCATCAATAACGCTCCGTTTTTCACGCGGCTGGCTTCGGACGATCAAGGATATCTGCAGGCCGCGCGCCAGGAAGAGATGTCGCATTACTTGTTGGAGCAGTCCGTTACCGGCGAGGCGACGCCATTTACTTCGTTTTTCTATCCGAAAGATATGTTTGACGATGCGCAAACCACATTGAATGTGCTGGTCACGCTGGAGGATGCCTTCATCGCCGCATACCTGGTGGGCGTGAGAAATTTCAGCACGGCCAATCTTCGGGTCACGGCGGCTCGCATTATGGGCATCGAAAGCGATCACCGGACACTGGCGCGAGTGCTGGCGCCTGGAGTAGCGGCCGCGGATGGCGGCCCGATAGAAAGCGTGACCGGTGCGCAAGGCGTGCCGGAGAGCGTTGATCCGCCGAATAACAATGGCTACGAACGCACGCTGTGCTGGACGCGCATCGAACAAGCGGTGCAAGCGCTTACACCCTTTGCGGACATCAACGCGGCGAAAGCAGCGGGCTTCGACGTGTCCCGGTCGTTCGCGTTCGAACCGTTCACGCCCACGCTGCCCAACCCGCTGGGCGCGTTCGTCTCGTTCACCGGCTGCTGACGCGCAGGGCGCAGCACCGCTGCGCCCTGTTTCGTTCACGCGACCAAACACGTGGCGCGCGGAGTGCGTTAGAATGCGCGGCATGAGAAACTTTTTACGACTTGCTTTGCTTCCTCTGGTTTCCATCGGTTTTCGCGCGGAAGCCGCGAATAACCAGGCGCCGGCAGCGGCGAACGGAGAACAACAATTCGCGCAGTTGGGCGATTTGAAACTGCGCGAAGGCGGTGTCATTCACGACTTTCGCATCGGCTATCGGACGCGCGGGACGCTCGATACGGGCAAATCGAATGCCGTGTTGTGGCCCACATGGCTGGGCGGCACCACCGAAAACCTGCTGCAATTTTTGGGGCCGGGCAAGGTGGTGGATACCACAAATTATTTCGTTGTGTTGGTGGATGCCATCGGAGATGGAGTTTCCTCTTCGCCTTCGAACAGCAAGCAAGCGCTGATGGAGTTTCCGAAATTCAGCATTCGGGACATGGTGGAAGCGGAGCACCGCTTGCTGACCGAAGTACTGCACATTTCGCATTTGCGCGCGGTGATGGGGATATCCATGGGCGGCATGCAAACCTTCGAATGGGCGGTGGCCTATCCGGAGTTCATGGATTTGGCCATCCCGATGGCCGGTTCGCCACAATCCACTTCGTATGACAAGCTATTGTGGACCGCGCAGATCGATATCCTGGAACTGGATCCGGCATGGAACAACGGCCACCCGACGGGACCGATGACCCGAGGTCTCGGAATCTCCGAAGAGATTGGACAGATGAATTTGACATCGCCTGCGTATCGCGTGGAACACACGGCACCCAGGGATTTCGACGTGTATCTGACGGACCTTAAAAAACACGCCGCAGGCGACGGCGGCTTGGCCAGCAACCAGATCCGGCAGCGCGAAGCCATCATCGCGATGGATATTCCCGCGGAGTTCGGAGTGAGCCTGGCAGACGCCGCAAAAAAAGTGCGGGCAAAATTACTGGTGATTGTCACCCCGCAAGACCATATGGTGAATCCCATTCCCGCGCGCGAATTTGCGGATGCTATGGGCGCGCCGGTGATCGCACTCGATTCGATTTGCGGCCACATCAGCCTGGATTGCATCTCGGTAGGGCCGACCGTAGCGAAATTCCTCGTCGATCCAGCATCTGTGCGCAGCAAAACCCTGCATGACCTCACCAAGCACTAGGTTCCGCAATAAAAACTCACCACGGCCTTGCTGCGGGCGCGGTTATCTTGCCGAACTGGGGGCCAGCGTTGCTGCGTCGCTACGCGGTTATTTGCTGCCGCCCGGCTGAGGGGTTGGTGATTGGGCAAATGTACGGAGCAGCAGGACTAATTCCCAGCGCTGGTCTTCGGTCAGCTTGTTTTTGAAGACGGGCATGGGCTTCTTGCCTTCGCTGATTTTGTAGAAAAGTTCGCCGTCGGTGGCTTCGTTCATTTTTGTGGCGTCGGTGAAGTCGGTTGGGGCGGGATCGTAGCGGTTGGCGTCGCGGCCATCGCCTTTGCCGGTATCTCCATGGCAGTGGGCGCATTTGCCGGCATAGATTTCGCGGGCGGACTTGAGGGCCGGAGGGGTGGGCTGCAAGGGGTTTTTCAGTTGCTTGGCGACTTCGGGTACGGGCCAGGACCACGGGGCCTTGTTTGCGGCGAAATAGACAATGGCCGCGGCCACCACGGCCAGCACGAGGAAGAACAATGCTCGAGGCAGGGCGTGATTTCGTTTTGCGGGAACGATCATTTGCGCAGAAAAGTTTCGCACATTCAGCGCCGCTGCACAAAAAATGCCGGTGCGCTAACTGCGGAGAATGAACCAGAGCAGTTCGCCGTTAAAGAAGAGAATGAGTGCGGCGACAGCCCAGGCCACGGCTTGCGTCGCGCGGGAGTTCACCAGGGTGCCCATCTTGGCGCGGTCGCCGGTGAACTGAATCAGCGGAATAATGGCAAACGGCAACTGAAAGCTGAGAACGACCTGGCTGAGGACGATGAGCGAGGTGACCTTGCCTTCGCCGGCGATCCCGATGACCAGAACCGCGGGAGTGATGGCCAGGGTGCGGGTGATCAGGCGGCGAATCCAGGGCTTGAGGCGAATGTTCAGGAAACCTTCCATTACAATTTGGCCGGCCAGGGTTCCGGTTAGCGTGGAATTTTGCCCGGAGGCGAGCAGCGCACAGGCAAAAACGGTGCTGGCCAGGCTGACGCCCAGTACCGGGCTCAGCAATTTGTAAGCGTCGGCGATTTCCGCAACGTTGTGCAGGCCGCGGGTGTGAAAGGCAGCGGCGCCGAGAACGAGAATCGCGGCGTTCACGAAGAGAGCGAAGGATAGCGCGAGCGTGGAATCGAAGACAGCGTAGCGCAGGGCTTCGCGGCGGTCGGGAACGGATACGCCGAAGGCGCGGGTCTGCACGATGCTGGAATGCAGATACAGATTGTGGGGCATCACGGTCGCGCCGAGGATGCCGATGGCGATGTACAACATTTCCCGATTGCGGAAAATTTCGGCGCTGGGGATCAGGCCTTGCGCGACCTGACGCCACAACGGCTGAGCGGAAAAGATTTCGTAGGCGAAGCAGGCGGCGATGCTCACGATCAAGGTCACCACAAAAGCCTCGATCAAGCGGAAGCCGCGCCCCTGCAGGGCCAGCACGATGAGCACGTCCAGCGCGGTGATGAGCACGCCGGCGAGCAGAGGCACCCCGAAGAGGAGCTTGAGCGCCACCGCCGAACCCAAGACTTCGGCAAGATCACAGGCCGCGATGGCGATTTCGCACAAAACCCACAGGACCATGGAGGTGCGGCGCGAGTAATGGTCCCCGCAGGCCTGTGCGAGGTCGCGACCGGTGGCGATGCCCAGCTTGGCGGATAGCGCTTGCAGGAACATCGCCATCAAGCTGCTGATGACGATGACGCTTAAAAGGGTGTAGGCAAATCTTGAGCCTCCCTGGATGTCGGTGGCCCAGTTGCCGGGATCCATGTAACCGACGGCGACGAGATAGCCGGGGCCGGCAAAGGCCAGGATTTTGCGAAGGAAGGATGCGCCGGAGCTGAAGGGGACCGTGCGGTGAGCTTCCGGCAGAGACGGCGAGCCAGCGACGCGAGGGCGAAAGGTTCCGGCAGAATAGCCTGCGGTACCCTTGAGGGTGGAAGCACCTTCTTGCTTCTCCTCCGGTGTAACCGCGCTGGGTATTTCGCTCGGTGCTGTGGGGCTCATTCTATGTTAATCGTGTTAAATACGAGTCATAAACTATACTTAATATCTGAGATTGTCAATGGAACTCAGGGATTTATTTTCCTGTTCTACAACCAACCCTGCAGAGAACCGGACGCGCCGGCTTACGGTCGCAGGATGGCCGCGCTGTGGTACCTTGGAGAAGCGCGCGGGGACGCGGTTTTCCGAGTTGCATGCCGTGCGGATGCGGCCAAAGCGTTTTTGGGCCAGGCGGAACAGCGCTGGCCTCAGGATGACAGGTCCTGCGCAGGTATCGGAAGCGGAATCAGCGATCCGACAGAGAGGCTCAGACGAATGGAAGAACAGCGGCCAGTGGCAGGGCAAGTACAGATCAAAGCGGACGAAAAGGAATTACAGGGCGAGTACAGCAACCTGGTGATGATTCACCATAATCTCGAAGAGTTTACGCTGAATTTCATCTACATTTTTCCGAACGGCCAGCAAGGCAAGCTGCTCAAAAGCATGATCGTCAGCCCCGGGCATGCCAAGCGTATCTTTCGAGCTTTGGGAGAGAACATAGCGCGGTATGAAGCGCAGTTTGGCGCCATCAAGGAAATGCCGGAAGGCGGGCCGACGCCTAACGTCGGTTTTGTGCAGTAGCAACTGGTGGGCGCTGGGTGGACTTGAACCACCGACCTCGCCCTTATAGGGGCTTTCGTGGTGCTATATGCATCGTATTATGTGTCCGCCTGCCAAGCAGGGGCCTGGCTACTTCGGAGTGATCTCCGGTGACCGCTGCCGTACAGACTCTTATTGCACGCTAATTGGACTCAGATTTCGCGAGATCGGTCAATACGAGATCGCGGCTTCATGCCTCCTGAACCCATACGCAAGTAGTAATGCGAGCAATGCTCGGTCGCGTTTTCCTTTCAGTCGTTGATGATCGGGTGCTTGCCAAAGTGCTTGGCCCTGCTCCGCAGTCAGCCAATTGCCGAGGCGCACTCCCAACTTCCTCACACCTTTAACGCGGCAAATACCAGCAGCTAAGTCGGCGCTGATCAGGGGCCGCGTTGCCGAGTCAACACTATCGGGTCGAAGTACTTAGGTACGATGAATCGCGTCTTCGGGCACGCTGATTTGATTTCCTCTTCGAACGGCTCAAGCCGTTTTACATATTCATCCTGAGAAGCATCGTAGGGCTGCATAAAGTTGTCCCAATGAGTGGGGATGACCTCAGAGGGGCAGTCCAAGGCGCGCATGAGTCGTCGAGTATACTGATAGGTCTCTTCCTTGGGCGGCCCGAACGGGACGATGTCTGGGCCGGCGATGAGCACGTCCGGGCGAAGGCCAGTTATCTCGTTCTCGATAAAGTTGTTCGATCCGAACACGAGCAGATGGTGTTTGCCCATGCGAATGAGGAATGCCAGGGTGCCACCCTCAGCCAAATCGCGCCTGCGCAGTGGAACCTCCACCGTACGGGGGATCACGCCGCTATCAAAGTAGTGCTTCGAATCCAGTGCGAGGTGCAGGCTTGGAATGACACGCAGTGAGAAACTGCCGAACGAATAGTCCTCACCGCCTTTGACGGTAATCAGCTTACCGTCACTGATGCCGTGCGCCCGCATCACGTTTGTGGTGCTCTCAGTGCCGATCACTGTCGCACCCGTTTTCTTGGCGATATACGGGACATCCATGAGGTGGTCGAAATGCGAATGGCTGACGAGGATGTAATCGGCATTGGTAATGTGAGCGTCGATGACGGCTGTATCTGGGATCAGGGGATCATTCACACCGATGAGTGGACGAGGATCGCTCGCCTCTTTCGACGCACCAGGCATTCCCGGAGCCGCGGCTGCGGCACGAATTCGACTCAGGTATGGATCGACGAGAATAACGATACTCCCTGCGGTTATCTCCCAACCCGCATTACCGAGATACGACAACATCAAGTCCTCTTCAGAGCGATGAGGTACACCCGCGCGTTGAGCAGGAGAGCTTGCGATGGCGAAGAATACAGTGCAAAACACGAACAGGAAATTCTTCATCCGTGTCCTCCGTGCGCCCCTACCGGGGCTTTCGCGTTTCACGAAAGCCAAAACGCACGCCTTTGGCAGCACTGGCATTCGTTAATGGCATTTGATTATGCAAGACCGCGAGCATCCACTTGCCGTTTCGCTTTATGTAAACGTGGGTGAAGTGGAGTGTCCCGCTGAAACTCGCGTTTGGATCGGCTACCCACGTGTGTTGCGGACCAAATTTCGCTCCGGTTCCTTTAGCGTGCAACTCCCCAGTCACGACGGCACTGTCCCCATAGAACCGAAACTGGAGATTCTTTCTCTCATACCCTCCCAATGAAACTTACCGGCTTTAATCAGACCGGCTAGCGGCCTGAAATATTCGTTGAGCCATGTGGTTTTGTCCTGGCGGTAGCCATTGATATCTGTCTGGACGTAATCGTCGGTCATCGAGTTCGCGGCAGTCTCCACGTCGCCCTCGACGCTTGCCTGTCGGAGTTCTGCCATAACGGCGCGCAGTTCGGCTTCGGCGGGTCTGTTCGAGGACTCCGTGCTGTCCTCCGTTAGATTCTGTCCTTCGTCTGCGATTTTCAATGCGTGGATAGTCAGCCAGCGCTTCATGCGACCTCCTTTTTCGCCAATATCAGCAGTCTGCACGAATGAGGTTGGGGTGATGTCGCTGAACACTTCACGCCAGACGAACGTCTTCCCGCCGCGCGGGAATTCGTTCTCCACTATCTGCTGCTTGCCATCCCAAGTGAGCGTCCCGCGCGAGTTCGCGTTACAGGTCTTCGGATTGCCGCTAACACACCACATGCCGTCAAACCCGCCTTTGCTTTTGTCCCACCACGATAGCGCCAAACCGTAAGATTCGCCGTCGGGACCAGTTGTGTGCACTTCTTCCATGAACGTGAAGCCGCCCGGCCCACGCCGCCAGACCTCCTCGCCGGAACCGGTTCCGCCGTTGGGCGTCCACTCGTCAGGCTCGAATTGTTCTTTAATACTCCATCTACCTTCGAAGGCATTTTCAAGACTTTGCAGTTGTGGCGCCGGTTGGGGCTGCCTCGGAGATACCGCCCTATCGTTGTCCTGTTCCGAGGATGACACGGCCGCAGCTAACCTTGTTCTTCGTGTGCCCGTCAGAGTGCCGATCTTCTCGACCGGGCCATTCCCGACCTGCCGATAAGATGTGACCAGCAATTCGTTGTTGCCAACGAACTTGTACCGGTTTGAAGATGTCGCTTTCTGACCATCGACAGCGGTATAGGTGAACTCCGTGACCATCTCATCATTTTGGAAGCGCACGTCTCCTTCGACCTGGCTGGGAAGCGTTTGAAATCCCCATAACCGATACTTCTGAGCATTGTTGTCCCACGTGGCAAGAACCCAGAATTCGCGATCAATTCCCGGCGATTTGATCCGGATAATCTGCTGAATGTACCAGCCTTTGATTGCTTTCTTAAGTTCCAGTGTGCCGGCCCAAGGCAAATTCGCGTAATCGCCGGAGACGTCATATTTACCCAAGAACGGGTCGAACTTCTGTAGTTCAGCGTTCGGCGGCTGGGGAACATTCTGGGGATTGGTCTGGCCCAGAGAGACTACGCATATCGCCATAAATGCGCTCAGGACGAGCGCTGTTTTATTCCGGGTAAGAAGCATCAGTCCTTTACTCATGCCGATGGCTTTCTAACACGAATTTTCTTCTTCCTTCCTGGAGGTGAATTGTACATCGGACGAATGGGTATGATCTGTCGGCCACCGGAAGCTATTAGAGTTGACTTTTCGCGCCGCTAGGGCCGATTCTCACGCCTCTCGCCTTGCTACCGTTTGCGCAACTTGATCTCGTCCTCTCGTCCCAATGATCCCCGTTCAGTTCCGGAAGGATTATTCCTTACTTGCCGGTTGCTAGTGAGGAGTCCCGAGAGGCATCGCTGTTCGGTGGCAAACCGGATCACCGTCAAGCACCAAATACTCTACACCGGCCCATCACCATAGTGTGGATATCACTGCTCTTTCCACTCTGCCATCCAAATGTTGCCGGTGCGCTCGCCCATGCCGAACACCAGCCTGTTGCCTCCCACGCCCACCGCTCTCTCTATTTGGTTTGCTAACGAAAGCCGCGTTCCATGGGAGTGGAAAACGGCAAATGGTTCGCCCACCGGCTGCTTTGTTACTGGATGCAGGCGCCGCGCCCAAATGCACAGGTGTCCGTCGCGCCACGAATTGGCATAAAGCAGGTCGCCATTAGGAGACCAGGCCCAACCCTCTCCATCCAGAACCTCAATCCAAGCGCTCTCTGGAACCGGCCGTTCGCTGACCGCCGCTATGTATGTGTGTACGCCACCCGGACCGACATCGATGAAGCTAAACCAACGGCCATCGGGAGAAAAGGAATTAGTGGCGATCCAGCGTTGTGTCGCGAGTAAATCTCTTTTCTCATGTGAGGCTAGATCCAAAACCCATGCCCGGCCATCCCAGGTGTTGCCGATCATGCGCTTTCCGTCTGAAGACCAGTCGGTTATCTCCCCGCACCGTCTACAGACCATTTCCGTCGTTCCCCCTACGCTGGGTATGATAAAAACGTTGTAGTCCTCAGCGAAAGCGATTTGAGACCCGTCCGGTGAGAATCTAGGGTCCCATTTCAGCGCGCGGGTAGCAGTTAGCGCTGATTCCTGTCCAGTACGCAAATCCTTGATCCAAACTTCTTGTTGCCCGGGTCGCGTCGAGGCGAACGCTATCTTGCTGCCGTCGCGGGAAATCGAAGGCATAAAATCTCCGGCCGCATTATGCGTCAACTGCTCCGGTTGTCCAGTGACTTTGCCTTGGTTTGGCTCAATGCGTAGACCCCACACAGCAAGATTTTCGGTGAAACTCGCAAAGGCAACTCGATTCGTACCACTGGCCAAAGATACGGCTGAGGGACTTTCTTCCCGAGTTGCACCAGAAGTCAGACGTTGCGGCAGTCCGGTCACCGTGAATTTAGTCAGCGAGAACGCGATCCTCCACAGGTTCGTGCTATCACCGGACCGGCCTGGGAGGATCAGTCCCGTACCGTCCGGATCCCAGGCAAGCTGCTCGTAGGGGAAATAGTCTTGGGAGTCGCCCGTCAACTTTGCTGAGCGCATCGTTTCGATGACACCCGTCCTTACAGCCGGGCCGGAGTCCACAGGAGTCACCCACCAGTCGGCTGTTTCCACTTTGCTGGCATCAGGATTTCCGAAAAATAGCAGGTGCCGTCCGTCGGGCGTCCAAATGGGAAAAACCGCTCCGGCAAAGTCAGGCCTAAGTTGCTTTGAAATACCCCCAGCGGAATCGACCACGTACAAGCGCGTTTTACCGGGAATATTGAGAGTGACACCGCCGGCACCACCTGTCCAGTAAGCAATCCGCTTACCATCAGGAGAGAACTGAGCTCCCTGGCCTTCCGCCACGAGTTTTCTGACAGTGCCGCCTAGCGCGGAAACCAGGGAGAGACCTCCGTCGGCAGAATCGAACGCAATGGTGGTTCCGTCGGGCGAAAATGCGGGTTCGCGCTTGTCCCCAGGGCCCTGAGTTAAACGCAATGGTTCACCGCCGCCCACCTGCTGAACGTAGATGTCAAGATGCTCCTCGCCGCTACGATCTGAGGCGTAGGCTAGCAGTTTCCCGTCAGGTGAGAGGGCCGGATCTGTCGTAAGTCCGGAATCCCAGGTTAGTCGGGTTAAGGTCGGGGTGGGCGTCGTTCTTGGAGAGCGAGTCAGGTAAAGGATGACGGCCAGAGCAGATAAAACCAAAATCACGGCCGCGACAGCCCGCTGATTGATGTTGCGTGAGCTCGCTTGAGCAAGGCCACTTCCCGAGGAGCTGCCTGAATCCGACAGCGCTTCTAGCGCGAATCCCAAGTCCGAAGCAGATTGGAATCGCTGCTCCGGATTCTTCTCCAAACAGCGGTGCGTCACTCTCTGTAGGCCTGGAGGA
>Ga0209166_10001454_pt1 | contig 19695 bp, 19 predicted proteins | sample Coa_R1_3_FD_187151 | JGI IMG/M metagenome (GOLD analysis project Ga0209166, IMG submission 187151) | Surface soil microbial communities from Centralia Pennsylvania, which are recovering from an underground coalmine fire - Coalmine... | ecosystem: Environmental > Terrestrial > Soil >... | reverse complement strand
CGAGCATGCACCCAGCGTTCTTGCGCCGATCGTTTCGACGGCCAATGATCACGTACCCGGTGATCCCGCGCCGAGCGCTTCGGCGGCCAATGATCAAACATCCGGCGAGCCCGGGAAAGACGCTCCGGCGGCCGCCGATCATGCACGCAGCGGTCCCGCGCCAAGTGCTCCCGCGGCCGGTGATCGGGCACCGGGCACGTTCGTGCCGAGCGCTCCTGCGGCCAATGATCAAACACCCGGTGACACCGCAGCGAGCGCTCCGGCGGCAGATGCCCGGTCCGATCCGTTCGTGCACCCGCCCGCCTTGGAGCGGGATATTCGCTTCTGGATCCGCGTGTATACGGAAGTCACCACCGATCAGGGTCTGTTGCTAGATGATTGGAATCTTGGCTTGGTTTACGAAGTGCTGCGCTTCGACCCGGCGTCATCGCCCGCACAACGGGAACGGCGCGTGCATGAAGCGAAGGCCCGCTACGCGGCGTTGCTCCGGCGCTTCGCGGATGGCGCGACCGAGGATCTGAGCGCGCATGAGCGGCGCATCCTGCACGCGTTCGGAAACAAGGCCACGCCCTCCGACTTTCGCGATGCAATCGAACGAATCCGGTTTCAGCTGGGGCAGGCCGATCGCTTTCGCGAGGGCCTGATTCGGTCCGCCGTGTGGGAGAAGCAGATCGCGCGCACCTTGTCGCAGCACGGCGTACCGCCGGAGATCGCCGCCTTGCCTCACGTCGAGTCGTCCTTCAATCTCGCGGCTTACTCGAAGGTCGGCGCGGCCGGTCTTTGGCAGTTCATGCCGACGACGGCGCGGCGGTTCATGCGCGTCGACTCGATCGTCGACGAGCGTCTCGATCCCTATAGCGCGACCGCGGCGGCGGCGAACTTGATGCTGTACAACTACCGGCTGGTGGGTACCTGGCCCCTGGCCGTGACGGCGTACAACCACGGGCCGGCCGGCTTGCGGCGCGCTCAGGAAGAGCTCGGCACCAGCGATATTGCCGTCATCATCAAGCGCTATCAGGGAAGCACGTTCGGCTTCGCTTCGCGCAATTTCTATGTCGCGTTCTTGGCTGCCCTCGAAGTGGATCGCAATGCCGAGAAGTATTTCGGGCCGATCACGCGCCTGCCGGACACCGAGAGCACGCCCGTCGAGCTCCCGGACTACATTTCCGTGGATGCCTTGGCGAAGGCGTTCAAGGTCGACATGGGTGCGCTGCGTGTATTGAACCCGGCGTTGCGGCCGCCGATCTGGAACGGCAGCCGGCTGGTGCCGCGCGGGTACAAGGTGAGATTGCCCGGCACGCCGCCGGAATCCGAAATCGCGGCAGGTTGGGCGCGCCTTCCCCCGAACCTGCGCTACCTGGCTCAGAAAAATGACGGCAGCCATCGGCTGCGCCGCGGCGAAACCCTCGCCGGCGTGGCTGCCGCGAGCGGTGTGAGCTTGGCCAGACTGTTGGCGGCCAACGGCTGGACCGGCATGCACGCCGTGGCGCGCGGCGATGTGGTGCGGATTCCCATGCCGGCGTCGCGTGCGGAGATGGCCGGCGGCGCGCCCGCCCTTGCCGCGGCTGCGCCGAGCCCTGCCGAGATCTCCGCGGCCGCGGCCTTGCCGGCGCCGGTGGCCGACGCCGTGCCGCCGCCGGCGGCGAGTGCACCATCCAAAGCGGAGGTGCAGGCTGCGCGTCCGCCGAGCGAGCCGGTTTCCGCGCGCCAGACCTCGAATAGGGACTCACTATTGCCGGCCGCGAGTCCATCGGGGCATTCCGATGCCACGAACTACGAGGTTCTGGCGGACGATTTCGTGATCGTGCAGGCCGCGGAAACCCTGGGACATTTTGCGGACTGGACCCGGGTCGATTCGCAGTCGCTGCGCAGGCTCAATAAGCTCCACAAGAACGCGGCAGTAACGCAGGGCGCCAGGCTCAAGCTCGACTTCTCCCACGTCGGCGCCGCGCAGTTCGTCCTGGCCCGACGCGAATATCACCGCGGGTTGCAGGAGGCTTTCTTCGCCGGACACCGGATCGCCGCGACCGAGAACTACACCGTAAAGCGCGGGGATTCGCTGTGGAACATCGTCCAACAGCACGCCGATGTGCCGCTGTGGCTGGTCGCCCAGTACAATCCCGATCTGAAATTCACGGACATAAGGCCCGGGACCATCCTCACGCTGCCGCAGGTCGTCGGCATCAATCGCCAGTAATGCCCCGCGCTTGCAAGAATTGCGTCAGCGTCGTGCGAGTGTCGTGACCTGGAAGGAATTCGACCACCGACTCGTCGGGAGCGCGAAAACTCAGAGCGAGTTTCTGGCTCGCCGCCATCCGCTTCAGCATCGCCACATCGAGTTGAAAGTACGCCGTCTGACCCCAGGCGGCTATGGGCCGGTAGGGACCGGATCCGGCGCCCGATTTTTCGAGGGGAGAAAGAACCACGGACCCATCATCGAGGCTCAGCCGCACCGATCCTTCCGATCGGATGTCGCCGACCGGCTTGTCATTGCCGGGCGCGACGTGCAGCCAGAGTCCGTAAGTGATCTCACCGCTCCTGTCCCACTCGAGCGGACCGAGATAGGCGAAGCTGGTCCTTCTGCCGCTCGCCAAGACCGCATTTTGGGGTGTCTCGACGAACTCGATGGGAGTCTGAAGCGCGCCGACCGTTTCCCCGGTGTGTTCGTCCAGGACCTCGGCGGGCTTGGTCGATGCGCAGCCCGCCAGGAGGAAGGTCGCCGCGATGACGTTGATCGGGAGAAACCGCATGTTCATGATTATACGCGGTTCGTGAGGGCCGCCTCGTTATGTCGCGCCGCGGACACGTTATAATTTTTACCATGGTGAATCAAAATCGGCGCCCCCGGACTTTGAGTTCGTTGGTCGTCTGCTTAGTCGTAGGGCTGATCTCGGCATTCCCGGGCCATGCATCGGAGAGTGTTCCGGCGGACCATGTCGTCGTCCGCAAGGCCGAGCACAAGCTCTATTTGTACAGCGGAAGCCGCCTGTTGGGCGAATACAAGGTGGCCCTGGGCTTGAGTCCCGTGGGCACCAAAGAACGCGAGCACGACTTCCGGACGCCGGAGGGGCGCTATTTCCTCGCCCGCCGCAACACGCGCAGCGATTTCTTCCTTTCCATCCAAGTGAGCTACCCGAACAAGATGGACGAAATGCGCGCGCGAAAAAATCGCTGGGCGCCGGGCGGATCCATCATGATCCATGGATTGCCCAACACGCCCAAGCATCCGCCGGCCTATTATGCGTCGAACGACTGGACCGACGGCTGCATCGCGCTGTCCAATTCCGACATGGTCGAAGTCTGGCTGCGCACCCAGGACAACATTCCGATCGACATTTTTCCATAGCATGGGAGCCTTTATGAGTATTTCCCGTGGCCCGAAGGGTTGGCAAGGGCTTGCATCCGCTCCCGCGCACATTTCCGTTGGCATCGCCAAGACCGATCGGACCGCACGGATACATTGCCTTGCCAACGCGGCTCACGTGAAATACTCATACAGGCTCCTCGGGTGACGCGTGGAAACCACGATCCTTTCCTCTGATTTGGTCGATGCGCGGGTTGCGCCGAAGGGCAGCCTCGAGAACCTGTCCCAGCAGGAAATAGCCAAGCTGCTCGATTCCGGACAGGGCGGGCTGTATCCCCTGTTCCGTAAATGCGCGCTCGCCGTCCTCAATTCCGGCAGCGACCTCGACGATACGCGGCGCATCTTCGAGAAGTACAAGGACTTCGACCTGCGGATCGTGAGACAGGCCTGGGGAATCAAGCTCGAGATCAAGAATGCTCCCGCGGCCGCTTTCGTCGACGGCGAGATGATCCGTGGATTGAAGGACCATCTGTTCGCGGTCCTGCGGGACGTGGTGTTCATCTCGAACGAGATCATCGAGAGCGGTCGTTTCGATCTCAAGTCGTCATCGAGCATCACCAACGCGGTATTTCACATACTGCGCAACGCCCGGGTGCTCGAGCTGCAGGTCAGGCCGAACCTCGTCGTCTGCTGGGGCGGCCATTCGATCAGCCGCGTCGAGTACGACTACACCAAGAAGGTCGGCTACGAACTCGGGCTGCGCGGCTTGGATGTGTGCACCGGCTGCGGGCCCGGAGCCATGAAGGGACCGATGAAGGGCGCGACGATCGGCCATTCCAAACAACGCATCACCAACGGGCGCTACTTGGGCATCAGCGAACCCGGCATCATTGCGGCCGAACCGCCCAATCCCATCGTGAGCCAGCTCGTCGTCATGCCGGACATCGAAAAGCGCCTGGAGGCATTCGTGCGCCTCGGGCACGGGATCGTCGTGTTCCCGGGGGGCGCAGGCACCGCGGAGGAGATCCTGTACCTCCTCGGCATCCTGCTCGACCCCGAGAACAAGAATTTGCCCTTTCCTGTGGTATTCACGGGCCCCGCCGACACGGCCGAGTACTTCGAGCAAATCAACGAGTTCATCGGCGCCACCCTCGGTCCCACCGCGCAATCGAGATACCGGATCATCATCAACGATCCCGCCGGAGTCGCCCGTGCCATGGTGCGTGGCCTGGAAGAAGTTCGTGACTATCGGCGCGTCGCAAGCGATTCCTACGGCTTCAACTGGCTGCTGCGGATTCCGCTCGAGTTTCAGCTGCCTTTCGAAGTGACTCACGCGTCGATGCGGCAGCTGCGGCTGTCGCACGAGCGGCCGGTGCACGAACGCGCCGCCGACCTGCGCCGCGCCTTCTCCGGGATCGTGGCCGGCAACATCAAAGACTATGGGGTCACCGCCATCGAGAAGTATGGGCCGTTCGAGCTCGCGGGCGAGGCCTCAATCATGGAGCCCCTCGACCGGCTGCTGCGATCGTTCGTCGCGCAGCGGCGAATGAAGCTGAACGGCGCCAAATACACGCCATGCTATCGCTTGGTCGCATGAGCAACGCGCTCACCATTGCCTACCGGTTCGACTTGCCCGACGGTTCGGCAAAAACCCTGGATTTTGCTTTCGACCCGGTCGACTTCAAGATGCTGAAGGCGCCGCCCGACCCGCCTCCATTCTGGACGGAGCTGGCCTTCAGCCGCTGCGCCAATTGCCCTCTCGACGAAAAGCTGAATCCGCATTGTCCGGCGGCATTGCAGCTCGGGTCCGCGTTGGAGCCCTTGAGCGCACTGGTCTCGTTCGACACGGTGGGTGTGACGGTGACGCAAGCGGAACGTACGGTTTATGCGCAGACCTCTGCGCAGCAAGCGATGAGTTCGGTCATCGGCCTGGTGATGGCGACATCGGGATGTCCGTGGACCGACCACCTCCGGCCGATGGCCCGGTTTCATCTGCCTTTCGCAAGCGAAGCGGAAACCCTGTACCGCAGCGTCGGCATGTTCCTGCTCGCGCGCGTGATCACGGGCGCCGGCGCGTCGCAGGGATTCGCGGCGCTCGAGTCGCTGTACGAGAATCTTCACGTGGTGAATCGAGACATGGCACGCCGTCTGGGGGCGGCGGCGCGCACGGATCCCGCCCGCAACGCGATGGCTCTGCTCGATGCGTACACGACGTTGCTGCCGGCGGCGCTCGAGCGCTCGCTCGATGAGCTCAGGCCCTTGTTCGATGCGTGGCAAACCGTGAAAAACCCGGCGATTTAACTTACCGCGATGCGCGGTGAGATGCGCATCGCAATGCTCGCGAATGGCCTGCGACCCGGCCGGGATGCCTGTGACACAGTTCCTGCCCCGGCAAGCGTGCGGCACTTACTGTCGTACACATGAACGAGGCATACGAATGAGCGACAGCAAACATCCGACTTCCTACACCGGAATCGACCGCCGCGCGCCGCGCGCCGAGCCGGGCGCAGCCAAAACGGGAGTCCCGCGCGAAGCCTTCAAGACCGGCGGCCGGCATGCCGCCATCACCAATCACCTGTACAATTTCCACAGCTACAAGAATTGGGCGGAAAAAATCCGCGGCAGCTGGGACGACAAGAAATAACGAAGGATCAGCCTACGGCCGTTTCCGGCAAGGGGTTCCGGTTGTGCGGGTCGGACGCCTCCTTGGCCCGCAGCCATCCCAGCAGCGGTTCCCAATCCTTCAGATCCTGCTCCACCAGGCTGCTCTTCATCTCGTGCAGGCCGACTCCCAGCTCCGCGGCGCGCACATAATTTTGCGAATCGCGCAGCGTGGCGATGACCGGTATCCGCAGGGTCTCGAGAAACCTCATGAGCGACTGGTACACCAGCGTATTGCGCTTCACGCGGTTGGCCACGACACCGATGCGGTTCTCGTCGCGGCGAACCTTCGCGATCAGCAGCAAATCGGCGATGCACCTCGAGAAGGCGTGGATGTCGATGTCGGACGGAAGTACGGGAACGATGATGGCGTCGGCGCTGCGGGTCAGCTCCGGCATATCCTGGCCGAGGACCGCCGCCGGCGTATCGACCACCACATGCTGGGCATCGGGCGGTACGCGCATCTGCCACGCTCGCGTCATCCGGCTGTTGCGCTCGAAGGCCGCGATGCCGTGAATGAACGCCTGTTCCGGTTTGCGCTTCTTCAGCCAGCGTGCGCTCGAACCTTGGGCGTCATTGTCGGTAAGGAGCGGACGGTCGCCCATGCTCGCGAAATAACTGGCGAGATTGGTCGCTACCGTCGTTTTTCCCGAACCGCCCTTCGGGTTCAGGACGAGTATGCGCTGCATGTCGAGGTAGCCTACGCAGCGTTTGGTGGCATAGCAAGGGTGTGACCTCACTCACGGTGAACGCGCCGCGGCCTGCCTACACTCCCCTCCAATGGAATGGGTACTGCAAGTGGTCGATGAGATCGACGATGCCATCGCGATCGTGAGGCACCGATGGCTTGGTGCTCAGGCACACATCGGCGCGGCCTTGAGCCACGCACGCCGGAAAATCCTTTAACATGGCGCGATGAACGGTTTTCGTCTACCGCCCCCTGCTGCACTCGTGTGCCTGGGGCTGCTGCTGGCTGGCTGCGGAGGCAAGCCCCCCGCCGCGGGCTCGCCTGATTCGGCGGTTCCGGCCGCCGCTGCACCGGCAGTGACCGGCTTGGAGACGGTCGACCTCGACCCCGGATCCGGCGCTCCCATCGCCGCCGGGCAAAAAGCGGTGGTCCACTACACCGGCTGGCTCTACGAGACGTCGGCGCCCGAGAAGAAAGGCAGGCAGTTCGACAGCTCGCGCAACGCAGGTCAGCCCTTCAGCTTCGTGGTGGGCGCCGGCCAGGTGATCAAAGGTTGGGATCAGGGGGTGCTGGGAATGAAAGTGGGTGGACGGCGCCGCCTCACGATCCCGGCGGAGCTTGGATACGGAGACATAGGCTCCGGGAACGTCATTCCGCCCGGAGCGGCGCTCGTCTTCGAGGTCGAACTTCTCGCCGTCGAGTGACGGGCGCAACACGGCGCCATATGAATCGATCCGGAGCGGTTGAGCCCCCGCCCAAGCGCCCCGGATCCGCTTCGATCAGTTCACGAATTCCTTGAGGTTCTTCAGCGCGGCGATGCGCACTTTCTTGCTGGCGGGCTTCGCCTTGAACATCATCTTCTCGCCATTGAAAGGATTCACGCCTTCTCGCGCCTTCGTCGCCGGCTTCTTCACGACCTTCATCTTCAAAAGCCCCGGCATCGTAAACAAACCGTGGCTGCGAAGACTCTTCTTGATCGAGGCGGAAAGCGAGTCAAACACGGCTCCGACCTGCTTCTTGGAGAGCTCTGTTTCCTTAGAAATCGTAGCGAGAATTTCAGACTTGGTCGGTGCTGCATTCTTTTTCGCCATATAAATCTCCTGATTGTGTGTTCGGACGCGGGCAACCATAGTCCCACTTAGTCAACTCGGCGCCGAAAATAACATAGAAAAAAGCCGATGTTTAGCGCATTTGAAAAAAAACCTCGATGGTTCGTGGTGCGCTCGAGCCTAGTTTTCCAGGGTTCGGCGATGGCGTGCCGCGGATCCGATGCGACGCACCGCGGCGTTCGCAGTGATTTCAAGCACGTAGAACGTCATATTCAGCGCAGGAGTATCAGCAGCGCACCGATTCCGATCGACACCCAGAGAACGGAAAAATCGATCTGCCCGATGGGCGGAATCATCCGCCGCACGGGTTTCAAGACGGGTTCGCACAGCTGGGCGAGCAGGCGGACGCCCGGCGCGTAGCCTCCCGAGGTCACGAAGCTGGTCAGCCAGTAGAGCAGCAGTGCGAACAGGTAGATGCGCAGGGTCAGATCGACCAGGCCCACGAGCGTGATGCGCAGGAACCCCAGCGCATCGCCGAAGCCGGCGCCGTCCAGCTGGAGCAGGATCGCGGTGCGGGCCGAAGCGACCGCCACGACCGCGACCACGGTGGCGGTGTCGACTTTGCCGATCGGAGGCAATATCTTGCGCAAAGGCAAAATCAGCCAATTGGTGACCCGCACGATGGCATCCGCCATCGGGTCGCGAAAATTTGCACGCACGATTTGGAATAGAAGACGCAGCAGGAATGCGAGCGTCAGCAGCCACAGGAGCGTATCAACTATGTATCTAATCGCTTCCATATTCGTTATTGCCCGGCAAGTCGTTGCGGAACGGCGCGCGTGTCCTAGGGGGTGCCGTATTCCGCCGCGAGTTCGGCGGAGCGGCGGTCGGCTGCCGCCACGGCGTGTGCGACGATAGCACGAAGACCGGCCGCGTCGAGCACCTCGAGCGCCGCCGCGGTGGTGCCGCCCTGGGAGGTGACCTGATCCCGCAGCTCGCATAGGGATTCTCCCGACAGGCGCGCCATTTGCGACGCGCCGAATGCCGTTTCCAGAGTCAGTTTGTGGGCGACGTCGGTCGGCAGGCCGCGCGCATGCGCCGCGGCTTCGAGCGCCTCCATGAACAGGAAGAAGTAGGCGGGGCCGCTGCCGGAGAGCGCGGTGACGGTATCCATTTGCGATTCATGCTCCACCCAGACCGTGGCGCTGACGGCGGCCAGGATGGCCTCCGCCAGGGCGCGGTTCGCGGCGCCGACGCTTGCCGGCGCGTACAGGCCGGTGGCGCCGAAGCCGTTGAGCGCGGGCCGATTCGGCATGGTGCGGACCACCGGCACCCGATTGCCGAACCAGCGCGTCAGAGCGGCGTGCGGGATTCCGGCGGCAATCGATATGACCAGCGGGCTCGATTGCACGAGGCGTGGTGCAATTCCCAGCGCGACCGCGCGCATCTGCTGCGGTTTGACCGCCAGAACGACCACCTCGGCGCCGTCTACGGCGCTGTCGTTCGACGGCGAGGTCGCTATGCCGAAGTCCCGCACGAGGCGCTCGAGCTGCAGGGGGCTCGGATCGGCGACGACGATGCGGTCCTTGGGAAGCCCGCGCTTCGTCAGGCCGCCGATGAGGGCGGCCGCCATGTTGCCGCCGCCGATGAATGCCAATTTTCGTATGTTGTTCATGCTGGTCCCGTTTAAGGTGTGTTCTCATCCGTCATCGGCTGCCGAAAAGCGCCGTCCCGATCCGCACGTGGGTCGCGCCTTCGGCGACGGCGGACTCGAAATCGCCGCTCATCCCCATCGACAGGGTGTCGAGTTGGTGGCCTTCCGCGTTCAATCGTTCCATGAGCGCCCGCAACCGTGCGAAGACCGCACGCTCGGCCGCCACGGTCGGCTGCGGCGGCGGCACGCACATCAGGCCGCGCAGTGTCACCCGCGGCAGCTCGGCGGTCTTGGCCGCAAGCTCGGAGAGGCCGTCAGGATCGACACCCCCCTTGGTGGGCTCCGGCACCACGGCGACCTGGATGCAGAGGTTCAGGGGCGCGGCGTGAAACGGCCGTTGTTCCGCGAGCCGCCGGGCCACGCTGAAACGATCGATGCTGTGAACCCAGTCGAAGCGCTCCGAAACGGCGCGGGTCTTGTTGGACTGCAGGCCGCCGATGAAATGCCAACGAAGCGGCAGGTCGGCGAGTTCGTCTTGCTTCGAAACGGCTTCCTGCAAATAGTTTTCGCCGAAATCCGTGACGCCCGCCGTGGCAACCTCCCTCATGGATTCGGCAGGCTTGGACTTGCTGACCGCGATCAGGGTGACCGAATCGGGATCGCGCCCGGCGCCCAAGGCTGCGCGGCGTATCCGGGACCGGACGTGGTTCACATGAACCGCCAGATTTTGCGGACCAATTAACATATTGGGTGACGACACCCTCTTATATACTGCCGGCGGACGAGCCACGCCTGCTTAGGAGCCGTAAATGGCGGTTGATATCGCGCAGCTTCTCGCCTTTGCGGTGAAGAACAATGCGTCGGACTTGCATCTGTCGGCCGGCGTGCCGCCGATGATCCGCGTCGACGGAGACATGAAGCGCGTCAATATGCCGCCACTGGTGCACAAAGAAGTGCACAGCATGGTGTACGACATCATGAACGACAAGCAGCGCAAGGCATTCGAGGAATTCTTCGAGACGGATTTTTCATTCGAAATCCCGAAACTTGCCCGCTTCCGCGTGAACGCATTCAACCAAAATCGCGGCGCCGGGGCCGTGTTCCGCAATATCCCCTCGACGATTCTGTCGCTCGACGAGCTGAACGCGCCGAAAACCTTCAAAGATCTGTGCATGCTGCCTCGCGGTCTCGTTCTTGTAACCGGCCCCACCGGCTCGGGTAAATCCACGACCCTCGCCGGCATGGTCAATCATTGTAACGACAATCGCCCGGACCACATCATCACGATCGAGGATCCGATCGAATTCGTCCACGAAAGCAAGCGTTGCCTCGTCAACCAGCGCGAGGTCCATCGCGATACGCTGGGCTTCACCGAGGCATTGCGCTCGGCGCTGCGCGAGGATCCGGACGTGGTACTGGTGGGTGAAATGCGCGATCTCGAGACCATTCGGCTGGCGCTGACCGCGGCCGAGACCGGCCACCTGGTTTTTGGCACCTTGCATACGAGCTCTGCGGCCAAAACCATAGACCGCATCGTGGACGTATTCCCGGCCGCGGAAAAGGACATGGTGCGCGCCATGCTGTCGGAAAGCCTCCGGGCGGTAATATCGCAAACACTGATGAAGCGCGTGGGAGGCGGACGTATTGCGGCGCACGAAATCATGATCGGCACGCCTGCCATACGCAACCTCATCCGCGAGGGCAAGATCGCGCAAATGTACTCGGCGATTCAAACCGGGCAGGGTCAGGGTATGCAGACTCTCGACCAATGCCTGCAGGAATTGGTACAAAAGGGCGTCGTGAGCCGGGAAGAAGCGAAGTACAAGGCGCAAAACAAGGACAGCATCTAATGGAGCGAGATCAAGCAATACGCCTGATGCAAGACCTGCTGCGGCGCATGATCGAGAAGAAGGGCTCGGACTTGTTCATCACGGCCGGGTTCCCGCCCGCCATCAAGATCGACGGTGAAATTCGACCGCAATCGGACCGCACCCTGAGTCCCGAGCAGAGCGCGGGATTGGTCCGCGCCATCATGAACGACCGGCAAACCAAGGAGTTCGATTCCACCAAGGAATGCAACTTCGCGATTTCGCCGCCGGGAATAGGACGCTTTCGCGTGAGTGCATTCGTGCAGCAAGGCTTCACCGGAGCGGTGCTGCGAACCATCAATGCAAAGATTCCGACCCTCGAGGAGCTGGAACTGCCGCCGGTGCTGAAGGAGGTCGTGCTGTCGAAGCGCGGCTTCGTGATTCTCGTCGGCGGCACGGGCTCAGGCAAGTCGACGTCGCTGGCCGCGATGGTCGGATACCGGAACGAGAAGACCCGCGGCCATATCGTCACCATCGAGGATCCCGTCGAGTATGTGCATGCGCACAAGGGATGCGTCGTCACGCACCGCGAGGTCGGGGTCGATTGCGATAGCTGGCATCTGGCGCTCAAGAACACGCTGCGGCAGGCGCCCGACGTGATTCTCATCGGCGAGATCCGCGATCGCGAGACCATGGAATACGGGATCCAATTCGCCGAGACCGGCCACCTGGTGCTGGCCACCCTGCACGCGAACAGCTCCAACCAGGCGCTCGACCGCATCATCAATTTCTTTCCGGAGGAGCGGCGCGAGCAGCTGCTCATGGATCTGTCGCTCAACATTCGCGCGCTGATCTCCCAGCGGCTGATTCCCCGGGAAGCGGGCTCCGGCCGGATCGCGGCCATGGAAATCATGCTGGCTTCGCCGCTGATTTCGGATTTGATCTTCAAGGGCGACGTGGCCAAGATCAAGGACGTGATGTCGCGCTCCAATCGCCTCGGCATGAAGACCTTCGATCAGTCGCTGTTCGAGCTGTACGAAGCCGGCCTCATCTCCTACGAAGACGCGCTGCGCAACGCCGATTCGAAGAACGAACTGCGGCTCAAGGTGAAGCTGGAAAGCAAGCGCGAAATCAAGCACCCGGAGGAGGGCGCCACTTCGCTGCAAATCGTCGAGGAAGAAGAAGGCCAGGTGTTCTAGGCATGGGTGTCGTACTGCATGAACGGGTGTCGTAGGGCATGAACGACGCCGCGCCGGCTCAGGTGATGAACACCAAGCCGCTCTTCAAGCTGATGGTCGAGCGCAAGGCCTCGGATCTCTTCTTCACCTGCAACGCGCCGGTCAAGATCAAGATCGAGGGAAAGATTTTCCCGGTCAACAAGCAGGTATTGAGCCCGGAGACCGTGCGCCAGGCGGCGCTCGGACTGATGAGCCAGGAGCAGCTCGATTACTTCAACGAGGAGTTGGAGATCGACTTCGCGATCTCCGAACCCGGCCTCGGCCGCTTTCGCGTCAACGTGTTCTACCAGCGGGGCTACCCGGCGATGGTGTTGCGCTACATCACCGCCGACATGCCCAAGCTCGAGGATCTCGGCATGCCCGATATCTTCAAGGACCTGGTGATGCTGAAGCGCGGGCTCGTTCTCATGGTCGGCGCGGCCGGTGCCGGCAAATCGACGACTCTGGCCGCGATGATCAACCATCGCAACGAAACCTCGTCCGACCACATCCTGACCATCGAGGATCCGATCGAATTTCTGCACACGAACAAGAAGTCCATCGTCAACCAGCGCGAAGTCGGCATCGACACCAAGTCCTTCGCCCGGGCGCTGCGCAGCGCGGTGCGGGCCGCCCCCGACGTCATTCTCATCGGCGAAATTCGCGACCGGGAGACCATGGAGGCAGCAATCGCGCTGGCGGGAACGGGGCACCTGTGCATCGCCACCCTGCACGCGAACAATTGCGCGGAAACGCTGGACCGGATCATCAACATGTTCCCGCGCGACCAGCACAACCAGATCTTCCTGGACCTTTCGCAGTACCTGCGCGCGATCCTGTCGCAGCGCCTGGTGCCCGCCAAATCCGGAATTCGCGTCGCCGCTTCCGAAGTCATGGTCAACACGCCGCACATTTCCGAGCTCATCAAGAAGGGCGATGTGATCGGCGTCAAGGAAGCGATCCGCACGGGAACCGAGCGCGGCATGCTGAGCTTCGACAGCTCGCTTTACAATCTGGTGCGCGAGGGCCGCATCGAATTGGAGGAAGCGCTGTCGAGCGCCGATTCGCGCACCAATCTCGAAGCGAAGATCAATTTCGGCTGACGCCGGCGGATATTTTCGCGGCCGGGCCCGGAACCCGATGTTTGCGCCGGAAACTAGGAGTTCGCGCCCGTGGCGGCGCCGCGGCTCGCGTCGATGGTCCACAGGCCGCGGTGGGGCGACTGATTCGACTGGCAGGCGACGAGATTCCCCTCGAATTCGCGAGCGCTCGCGTCCCATCCGCAGCGCACCGCGTTCTCCCGGCAGACCTTGGGATCGAGAGTCAGGGCGCGCCGCGCCGCCTTTTCCAAGTCGTGATCCAACGCTCCCGTCACGCCGTCCTGGATGACGTCGATGGGGCCGTTGACCGGGAAGGCCGCCACGGGCACGCCACAGGCCATGGCTTCGAGATTCACCAGTCCAAAGGTATCCGTGAGGCTTGGAAAGACCATGACGTCGGCAGCCGCCAGGTGCGCGGCGAGATCCTCGCCAAATCGAAATCCCGTGAACGTCGCTCCCGGATACAAGCTTTGCAGCCGCGCGCGTTCGGGGCCGTCGCCGATGACCAGTTTGCTGCCGTCCCACGGCATCCGCAGAAACGCCTCGACGTTTTTCTCCACCGCGACGCGGCCGACGTAGGCGGCGATCGGGCGGGGCAGGCTCAAGAAGTCCTTGGCGCCAGGCTTGAACAGCTCCGTGTCCACGCCGCGCCTCCATGCCGCCAGATTCTTGAAGCCGCGCGCATTGAGTTCGCTGCGCAACGAGGGGGTGCTGACCATGCAGCGCGCCGCCGCCCCATGGAAGCGGTGCAGCGCCCAATAGGAGAACGCGATGGGAATCGGAAAACGCGCGCGCAGGTACTGCGGGAACTGCGTGTGGTAGGACGTGGTGAATCTCAAGCGCCGCCGCAGGCAATGGCGCCGAGCGGCCAGGCCGAGCGGCCCCTCGGTCGCGATGTGCAGCGCCTGCGGAGAGAAGCTTTCGATGCTCCGTTCCACGAGCTTGCGCGGCAGTAAAGACAGGCGAATTTCAGGATAGGTGGGGCACGCAATGCTGCGGAAGTCCCGGGGCGTCAGCATACGGACGTCGTGTCCGAAGCGGCCGAGCCATTCCGAAACCTTCGCCAGGGTGCGCACGACGCCGTTCGTCTGCGGAATCCACGCGTCGGTAACGATCATGATTCTCATGTACGCCGACAATGGCACGCCTGCGTGACGAATTCGTGAACGTGAGCGTGAACCGAGGACTGGTTCCCGATTCGGCGATTCCGCGGCCCGCTTGTAACAGCGGTGTAACCAAAATCCTATATTTGGTTCATTGTCGGCTTCGAGCAAGTACGATATGACTTCTTCAACGAGGAACCTCCATGCAAAATTTCTGGGACGAGCTGCGGAGCCAGCGGTGGGACGATCACCGTTATTATCATCACAGCCGCATCAACCAGTCGCTGCACTTTCTGAGTGCGATCAGCTTTCTGGTCGCCTACGTGATGATGTTCAAGGATCCGGTGGCTGCTGCGCTCATCGGCTGGCTCGTGGCCATGGTCAGCCGCCAATCCGGGCACTTCTTCTTCGAGCCCAAAGGGTACGACGAAGTGAATCAGGCTACGCACGAGTACAAGGAAGCCATCAAGGTGGGCTACAACTTGCGCCGTAAGGTGATCCTGCATCTGGTCTGGGTGCTGGCCCCGCTCGTGCTGTGGTTGACCCCCACCTTGTTCGGCCTGTTCCAGGCGCCCGGCCACGGAGGCGATTCCTTCATGCGGCACGTGGGAGAGGTCTGGCTGGTGGTCGGGATCGGCGCCCTGCTGTTCCGCACCGTCCACCTGTTCTTCCTGCGCGACGTGCGCACCGGTTTGGTGTGGCTCACGAAAATCATCACGGATCCGTTCTACGACGTCAAACAATACTGCAAGGCGCCGCTTTATCTGATGCGCGGCGAACTCATCGATCCGATGAGGAATGAACAGCGGGCTTGAAGCATTTCCTTCAACAGGCCGCGGCGGATGGACTTGTTGGTGAGTTCGGGACCAGCCCACCACCAACCGTCCTCGTGCATGGCGCGGGCGGCGGCCACGACGGCGTCGCAAACGGCCAGGAAATCGACATCCGTATAGTTCAGGCTGAAAATCAGCCGGCCGGTTCCGACCCAGCTCAAGCAGAGGCCGGCCGCACGCAGGTAGTATTGGAACATCCAGTTGTAGCGCGACGGCTGTTGGTAGCAGATCGTCCAGATCGACGAGAGGTTTGCGACCCGCACCGGCAGTCCCGCGGATTCGAGCCGCTCATTGAGCGCCCGCGCCCTGGAGTTCCACACCGAGTCGAGGTCCCGGTACAGGGCTTGAATCGGTTCGCTGTCGAGACGCTTCAGGAACTCGGACATGGCCCCCATCACATAGGGGTGCGAATTGAATGTGCCGCGGGCGAAGCAGATGTCGGCGGGGCGGTCATCCCGGAAACGGCGCATGAATTCCCGGCGTCCGCACAGCACGCCGACCGGCATTCCGCCGGCGACGGTTTTGCCGTAGGTCACCATGTCGGCCTTCACGCCGAAGTACTCCTGCGCCCCGCCGACGCCGAGCCTGAACCCCACGAACACTTCGTCGAATATCAGGGCGATTCCGCGCGCGCTGCACACCTCCCGCAGTTTGCCGAGCCACGCCGAATAGGCGCCGCGATCGAAGTGGGCGCTGCGCCCGCTGTCGACCAGCGTCGAGTCGCCGGGCGCGCTGATGTTGGGGTGGAGCGCCTGCAGAGGATTGACCAGCACACAGGCGATGTCGCGCCGCGTCCGCAGAACCTCGAGCGTCGCATCGTCCATGTCCTCGAGCGTGTACGTTTCGCCCGCGGCGATCGGGTTTCCCACGCCCGGCTGAACGTCGCCCCACCACCCGTGATAGGCGCCGCAGAAGCGCACGAGATGGCTGCGGCGCGTGTGATAGCGGGCCAAACGGACCGCCTGCATCACGGCTTCCGTGCCGGACATGTGGAAGGAGATCTCGTCGAGACCGGATATTTCGAGGAGCCGGCGGATGTTGTAGGTGGTGGTCGGGTGATAGGCGCCCAGCACCGGGCCCAGGTCGCGGACACGCTCGCTGCCGCGCGCGATGCATTCCTTGTAGAAGTCGTAGCCGAACAGATTCACGCCGTACGATCCGGTCAGGTCGTAGAACCGGTTCCCGTCCAGATCGGTGACCGTCACCCCCGAGGAGGACTCGAGGAAAACACCTGCTTTGAAGTGCTCCCGGACGAACCGGCTGAATTGAAATGGTACCCGGTAGCGGGACGTGAATTGCAGGTCGGAAACGGCGTCGACGATGTCGTCCGTCAGGTCCGCGGTCTCCCGGAACCGCTCCGCGAAGATTGCCGACAGGCGCATGAATCCCGCACGCCGCGCCGCTGCCACGTTGTCCGGAGCCGCGTCGGCGCGAAAGAAGCGCTCCGCGTCGTATTCGTAGTACGGCACCACGGACGCGAAGCGCCGCGCCATGCGCGAGTGTCCGGCCAGGGAACGATGCTTCGCGCGAGACAGTCGCAAGCGCGCCTTGAGCTTTGGAAACAGAACCGCCAGCGCACACGCGCCGGCGGCCCAATAGAGTATCGGATTGGTCACGGAATTCCTTGCGGGGGACTCTATTGCAGGCGAATGACACTACGATGACGGCGCGCGCCTGGATCGACCGCATCGTTCAGCACGAGGATTTGAACTTCCTGCTGACCAATCGCATTCCGCGGCGCTGGCTGACGCTCTTCGTCGGCCGGTTGAGCCGCATCGAGCATCCCTGGGTATGCGCCGCCTGCATCGCGTTATGGCGTCTATTTTCCGATCTCGATCTCTCCGATGCCAAAAAAAGCCGTTTCGACAGTTTAAAGGACTGCTTCACGCGCGAGCTCAAGGACGGTGCGAGGGCGATCGACATGAATCCGTCGGTTTTGGCGAGCCCTTGCGACGCGCTGGTGGGCGCTTGCGGCCGGGTGTCAGAGGGCAGCGTGCTGCAGGCCAAGGGCTTTCCGTATCCGTTGATCGACCTGTTGGGTGAGGCGGAACTGGTGCGCTACTACCGCAACGGAAGCTATGCGACGCTGCGTCTGACTTCGAGCATGTACCACCGCTTCCATGCGCCCTACGATTGCCGCGTGGAGCAGGTGAACTATATTTCCGGAGACACCTGGAACGTCAACCCGATCGCGCTCAAGCGGGTCGAGAAGCTGTTTTGCAAGAACGAACGCGCCGTCATTCGCTGCAGGCTGCCGTCGGGCGCCCTGCTGACCCTGGTACCGGTCGCCGCAATCCTGGTGGCCAGCATCCGCCTGAAGTTTCTCGATGTGCAGTTGCACCTCAATTACCGCGGACCGAACCTCCTACCCTGCGATGCGGCGCTTTCCAAGGGCGAGGAAATGGGCTGGTTCGAGCACGGATCGACGATCATCGTGTTCGCGCCGCCCGGCATGGATCTCGTCGCGGAAATCGGCGAGGGGCGGCGCATTCAAATGGGCCAGGCGCTCATGAGTTTCCAAGACCGGGAAACTGCGCACGTGCGGGCAGTGGACCGTTGGGAACGCGCGGGTGACGGACAGACTGATCGATGAGCCGCGACACCGAGGTCGAACGCGTCCGTGAGCCGCGACACCGAGGTCGAACGCGTCCGTGAGCCGTGACACCGAGGTCGAACGCGTCCGTGAGCCGTGACACCGAGGTCGAACGCGTCCGTCACAGCGGCTTGCGGTGCCGTGTCAAGGTGACGGCGATGGATGCCAGCACCGCCATGCGCACGGCAACGCCGTTGTTGACCTGTTCCCGGATGACCGAGCGCGGACCATCCGCCACCTCCGAGGAGATTTCGACGCCCCGGTTCATGGGACCCGGATGCATCACGAGCACGCTGGGCGAGGCAAGCTTCAGGCGCCTCGCGTCCAATCCGAAATCGCGAAAGTATGCGGCCTCGTCGAGAGCCGCGCTCTGCGCCATTCTCTCCTTCTGAATGCGCAGCATCACGACGACGTCAGCCCCGGCGATGCCGTCTTCGATGCGGGTGAAGCGGCTTGCACCGCGAAATTCGGATTCCGCCGGCAACAGCCCTTCGGGCGCCACGAGGCGCACATCGCTCGTACCCAGCGTCATGAAGGCCTGCGCGGAGGAGCGTGCCACCCGGGAATGCTTGATGTCGCCGACGATCGCGATCTTGAGTCCGGCGAAGCGGCGTTTGTGCGTTCGTACGGTCAGCGCGTCGAGCAATCCTTGCGTGGGATGCGACAAGTGTGCTTCGCCCGCGCTCACCACCGAGACATGCGGCGCCACATGGTCGATCAGGAACTCCGGCATCCCCGCCTCGGAATCCCGGATGACGAACACGTCGGTGTTCATGGCTTCGAGGGTATAAATCGTGTCCAGCATGGTCTCGCCCTTGACGCGCGAGCTCACGTTCTGATCGAGATTGAGCACGTGGGCGCCGAGCCGCCGGCTGGCAAGATCGAAGGAGGCGCGGGTGCGCGTGCTCGGTTCGAAAAAGAGGTTGGCGACGGTGACGCCGGCCAATTCACGGCCCTCGTAAGCAGGCTGCCCCGGAAGGCGCCGGTAGCTTTCGGCCCGGTCGAGGATCGCGGTCAGCACATCGCGGGTCAGGCCCTCGAGCGTGACGAGGTGGCGCAGACCTCCCGCGCTGTCTTGTTGTGAACGCATACAGCTCCCAGCTCCGGCTCCAGGCCCGGTCTCAAGTGGATTCGGTCAACCAGCGTTCCAAGATGATGCAGGCGGCACCGGCATCCACGGCGGTTTTCGTCACCCGCCGTTTGCGGAGCCCGGATTCCCGCAGCGCCTTGAGCCGGGATTCCGCCTCGAGCGACGAGTAGCGCTCATCGACCAGCCGCACCGGCAAGGCATACCGTCGCGCCAGCTCACCGGAGAAGTCTCTGGCCTCGGCGCTCATCACGCTTTCGGAACCGTCGGCATTATACGGCAGCCCGACCACGATGAGGTCCGGCTGCCACTCGCGCAGCAGCGAATCGACTGCGCTCCACGACGGTCCGCCGGCCGCGTTGGCGATGGCGGCCAGGGGGCTTGCGCTGCCGCGGAGCGTATTGCCGCAGGCGACGCCGATGCGGCGGCGTCCGAAGTCGAACGCGAGGACGAGACGCGGGACATCGGGACCGGCATCGTCCGGCGCGCCTCGCGGACGAGCGACCGGTGCGCGATCCGGTCCGGGTTGGAGCGCGAAAGGCTGCCCCGGAACCTGCCCCGTTCCGGCGGAGCCCGGCGTGGACCGGCGGCGCGACTT
>Ga0209166_10001452_pt1 | contig 19708 bp, 21 predicted proteins | sample Coa_R1_3_FD_187151 | JGI IMG/M metagenome (GOLD analysis project Ga0209166, IMG submission 187151) | Surface soil microbial communities from Centralia Pennsylvania, which are recovering from an underground coalmine fire - Coalmine... | ecosystem: Environmental > Terrestrial > Soil >... | reverse complement strand
AGGTGGCAGAGTCGTGGGGTGAAGTTACGGCTGTGGGTGCTAAGAAAGCTTTTGAAGGGCTTGAGGCAATTACTGACGCTGAGAATTTTGCTGCTGCGAAAGAAGCTGCGGTGGTAGAGAGAAAGACAATTACAAATTGGAAGGCGTTGTATGATGCAGGATTGAAGCCGACTTATATTCAGTGTGATGGTTATCTCCCGATGCATCCTTATAATGAAGGTTGTCATTCTGCGATGCATCTTGATCCTTACCAGTTGATGGATCACGTGGATAAAGGACATGGTGGTGGGTTTTTGATGAGTTTTAAGCTCAACTACCGTACTGGTGGGAGTGAAGTTAATATTGGTAAGCCCTGGGAAGGTTGGAAGAAGTTCGAGGAAGCTGGCGCGGAGCTAAGGGATTTTCGTTGTGATATTTGCAACGAGGAAGTGAAGCTGACTGCGCGGTCGATCCTGAGGCATATTAAACCTCACACTGGGAAGTCTAGTAGGCTGAACAAAGGTGGGGATTTTAGAATTACTCTTGGCCGTGAAGCGTTGATTGATAACGACGAAGAGGAATAACAAGGTTGCTTTATGCAACCAAACCCGTTTCTAAGAAACGTAATTTAAACAACCGTATGGAGCATACGTATGAGTCAGTTAGTACAACTACCGTCTAACAATAATCAAGCTAAATCTATTTTTCCGCCTTGGGTACTTTACCGCTCGGCTGCCTATCTTGGAGGGAGAGGTATTACCTTTGGGGATGCGATTGTGCCGCATTTGACTAAGGCTATTGGCAATGCGAGTTTGAACTTCGATATCTACCAATCCGCACACGTGGATGTGATTGATACCAGAACAGACTTTATCGCCCTGGAGAGTCTCAAGCATGTCTTTGTTGGCCCCCGGCTAGCAATGCTTGATAATCCTATTGTCATGATGAAGAACCTTGTTAGCCGTCTGCAAGTCGGTGGCCATCTTGTTATGGCTCAGAAGCTTATGGACACCAAGGCGCGATTCTACTGGAACTCCGAAGGCGTGACAGAACTAGTCCGTGACTCTGGTGCGAGATTTGTAGAGAAAGCCCGTTACGAACGGGATGGTCTGGCCTTGCATATCTACAAGAAAATCCACGGTAAGAAAGGCATCGAACCCTCCAAACCCCGCTCTGGTAAGCCCCGTGCGTGCATCGCCCGTTATGGTGCCCTTGGGGATATGATTATGATTACCCCACTCATTCATCAGCTTCACGATGACGGTTATGAAGTTACAATGAATGTTAGTCCTTACTGTCTTCCCGTCCTGGATAACAATCCTTATGTTAGTAACTACGTTATCCAAGAGCGTGAAATGATCCCTAATCCAGAACTAGGACCGTACTGGAAAGAATGGGAAGGGGACTATGAGCGATACATTAACCTTTCTGAGAGTCTCGAAGGAAGGTATCTCAAAGTTGAAGGACGGCGAGATTTTTACACAACTAAAGAGTGGAGAATTAAAACTGGGGAACGTAATTATTACGACGCTACCATGCGTTTTGGCGGTTACCCAGACGCAATTGGAAGAAAAGGAGAACTCTTTTTTTCAAACGCTGAACGACGGGACGCGAAGAAATTCTACGATGGGCGTAAAGAAAAGTTCGTCATTCTTTGGGCGATGAATGGAAGTAGCCATCATAAGATTTACCCGAACATGGAACTGGTCTGTAGTGAGTGGCTTCAGAGACACCCTGATTCGATTATAGTTACCGTCGGTGACGCGGCTGCGAAACAGATGGAGTTTGAGCATAACCGCCTGCTAAAGCATTGTGGGAATTGGAGTATTAGAGAATCTCTAGCAGCAATCCCCGGGGCGAGTCTGGTAGTAGGTCCCGAAACCATGATGACAAACGCGGCAGGGAGTTTGGGTACTCCGGTGATTACCTTGCTGAGTCATAGTACCCATGAGGCTCTTTGCAAGCATTGGGGCAGTAACGATTATTGCCTTGCACCGGAAAATACTCCCTGCTACCCTTGTTTCCAGCTTCATTATAGCCCGGAAAGCTGCCCCCTTAAGCAGGCTATTAATGCTGAAACTAAGGAAGTTCTGGCCGAGGCTCCCGCTTGTGCGTTGGATGGGATTAGCCCCCAGAGGCTCCTGGCCAGGATGGAAGAGGTTTACTCTCAGCAAGTTAGCCAGAAATGTGGTAAAATGGAGTTAGATGGCTCTCAGCGACAAATGGTCCCGTGCACAGCTTAGGACGATAGCGGCTAACGAGCTTCAAGATCCTAACAACAAATGGTTCCCAGTAGCGGAGCTTAATCAATACCTAGATGAATGGCAAACGAGGTTACAGGACTGGTATGAGTTTGTTTGGAACACTGCTACAGCGACTGTCAGCGCAATCGGCACTACAACTAGCTCTAGTGGGCTTATCATTCCTAATGGGACTGCATCTATCATTCTTTCTACCTTTATTGGAGACGCTCTCAGGTGTGATGCTTTCTATTGGGTTTCTAGTACTAACACTGGTACTGATACTCATGGGGTACGGATGGTCCCGAGAACGAAGCAGGATCTCAATGTGCTCATCCGAGACTGGCGATTCGTCCTCCCGGGGGACCCGCCGTTAGTAGTCTACCAGGATGATGTTAATGATATTGTGCTCTGGCCGCCTCCGGCGAATGCGGGGACGGTAATTGCAGAGTATCCGGTTAAGAGTACTACCTTTGGAACTGACACTAGCACTATGCAAATCCCGGCGTGGACTAAGTATTCCGCCAGGGATTATTGTGCTTATAGGGCCTACTTGCGGACAGGGCCAAGGCAGGATATCCAAAAAGCGTTGACGTACAAAGCCGCTTGGATGAAATGTATTCAACGCTATCGTAGGCAATGGGATAACTACTTCCCCGAACGCTATCCATCACTCAAGCCCAAGCAACCTAGTGATGCTTATAATATTGCGATTCTGAATCCACCGTATATTACCATCATTCCACCGTAAAGGGTTATATGAAATTTATTGGTTTGTTTTTTCTCTGTGCTAGTTTAATGTTCGGGCAGGTGAAGGTTAGTCTATCCCCAGTCCCGCAGCCTGTGGCTAGACGTATTCTTAACGGACGTGCTGCAAAGGTAGCGATGCCGTGGGTGGTGAATTTAACCAACGTCGGAACCGAGCCGATTATCGTAACTGAAAGCGCGATTCTTCGCGGGATTCCCCAACTTGAGCCAATCGACCATGCCTCGATGTTTCCGTTGATTACTGAGTCGAATAAAAACAACGCCTGGGCAAGAGCGGTGAATTTAATACAAGACGGCATTGCCGGAGCGAATTTTGCGGCAGCTGGTGGAAAGCTTCACGGCAGTTGGCCAGTAGCGTTGGGGTATGCAGTTGAGTTTGCCCCGTATATAGTCGGGCGATTACAGGCAAATCAAAATCCAGTGGTGGATGTCTTTGCTTCGTTGGTGTTTAAAGACCCGGTGAAGTTGCTCCCAGGGGATTCTGCAACGGTGCATATTTTTACGGTAAAATGGGATCTAAAGAAGATTCAACCGCAGGATTTTACATTGAATATTAGTTCTGCCCCGGTGAAGGTAGCTCAGTGAGTAAACTAGCATTAATTAAACTATACTTCAAAGAGAAGCCGATTCTAGATCAGCTTCAAAAGGAATTTAGCATGAAGCTTAATACGCATGTGATTTTGCAGATTTTTGGACTGGTCCTACAAGGAGTTAACCAAGCCGAGCCGATCTTGTCCCCAAATGGAAAGTTCTGGGCGACGGTGTTGATTTCTGGGGTACAGTTGATTATGGCTGTATTGGCTCACCTTTCAGACCAAGCTGGTAATCCTCTTCCGCCGCTGCAAAAATAATGGCTGATATTACCAGTAGCGTCCAACAGGAACTTAACGAAACTGGCGCAGGGATCTTCTGGCCTGTGCAGCAGGTCTACGACGCGATTAATGAGACTCTGTTAGAGTTTGATACGATTGCGTATTTTCCTATGGGATCGGCGACAATGACCTTTGGTACGGGGTCGGACCTAGTAGCGTGGCCGAATACAAGTCTAGCTTGGCCCCACTACTTGGAGTTCTTTGGTCGGCAGTACTGGATTATCAAACAGGCAGATCTGGAGAGATATGATCGAAATTGGAAAAACACTACCCAAGATCAACCAAGGTTCTTTGTCCTCTGGGACGAACAACATATCAGACCTTACCCCCTTGCAGATAAAGCTTATGTATTCACCGTTTGGGGACCCGCTTGGCCAGCAGAAATCTCTAGTACCAATACTGATATTGCCAGTACTACTCCTCCCTTGCTTAAACAAGCCATCATACATAGATCTGCCGCCCGGCTCTTCGCAGCTAGTAGACCTGATTTATCAGCAGCAGAGATGAAAGAAGCGGATTACTACGAGCAGCTTTATCGGATTCAATGGCGAAAGCAGCAGAGTGACAATATCAAACGTCTCCGTCCTGGTAATGCCTACACCGCTGCTCAAGGTGGTATGATTAGAATTGGCAAACGCATCGACGCGAATCCTAGCAATCCTTATAAATAATGCCTGATAATATACATCAAGATACAAATCCCACCCAGGTACTCATGCAGTTCCACGGGATGGACGCGAATGCTGCGAGTCATTTGGTTTCTCAGGATGAAGTTCAATCCTCGACGAATGTGGATTATACTCTAGAGTTCGGCGCTGCAACTGTGCGCAGGGGGAGTAAACTTCAAATTGCAATCACCACCGCGACTGTACCTACGGATAACTGGCTCAGTGTGGAGTTTTTGAATTCCAACCAAGGTGCTTTAGCAGGAAGTGATGGATTGATCTACGCAGCCCAAGGAGCGGTTATTTATCGAGTAAATGGAACAGTCGTCACTGCGATTGGAACTGCTAGTGGAACCGGAACTGGAAATATCTGGAGTGGTGTTCCTTACAATGGTTTCATGTATTTAATAGGTGATGATGGAAGTCAGCAGATTAGTCATATTAAAGACAACGGGACGAATGTTACCGAGTGGATTCCACAGACTCCAGCGAACGCGTTGACTATTACTGTTAATACGCTTACTGCACAGAGTATTAATGGTACTCATACCTTCTCAATTAGTGAAGGCAGTGCGGTTGGGACTTCTGGTACGATCTTCGCTTGCGATCCGAAGACTTTTAGGCTTGATGTAGAAGCGGTTATTACGACTGGGGTGCTGGACAGTAATGGTACCCACAGCATTGGAGACTATGGAATTGTCTCAGTCCAGGGTGCGTTCAGCAACCCCAAAGTCATCAACCGTGTCACGATGGATTTTGGAATTGGGACTTCTTTTAAGGATTACTACCACACCGAGCTTGACATGGTTGCGGGGGTGGACGGATATGTCGATCCAACCACACTCATTCAATCTCAGCTTAATGTAATTACAGTTGTTCAGGGAACTACGACTTTAACTAATGTTAATGTTACCAACGAACAAAAACAAGCCGCGATTGATGCGTTGAGGAAACAATACCGTGCGCCGAAGACCAGAATCTCCGCCGCGAAGAGTAGCTTGAATTCCTGGAATATCCCCCGACCGAATTTTGAAACAATCTTTGTCAGTCCCAATCCTGGATCTTGGACAAACGTTGGTACTGGAAGAATTGTCATCGAAGGCACTGGTACTTTCACCGCGACGCTTACCAACTGGCAGATCTCCGGGGCTACGGATTTCCCCCTGAATGATGTTAATGTTGGTTACTCCTGGTGGCAGACCTGGGCACAGATTGACGCGAATACTGGGAATGTCCTTGGGGAAAGTGCCCCTTCTCCTGCATCTGCGAGGACTTTAATCCAGAACTGCAACGTTACTCTCAGCAACACCAACTTCCCGACTGGCACAGCACACGGTATCACCCATCGGATTTTCTACCGCCAGGGTGGATACATGAACGATGCGTATGCTATTGGGACAATGGCACTTGGTACTGCTACCTCTGGTACAGCAACTTTCACTGACACTACTGCTGATGTAGATGCGCTTACTCTTGGGCAGGTAATGAACTCTGATGTGGCTACCATTGCCGAGTTCAACCGCGCACCGAAGGCCCTAGCGGAGTACTATGAACGATTGTTCATAATCGCATCGAATACCCTCTACTGGAGCCTCCCTGGACAACCTGCAACCTTTCCTCGGGATTCCTATAACCCAATCTCCGACCAGGGTGATCCTGGAATGGGATTGGTTACATGGCTCCCTAGACTGGTCATCATCAATGACCACAGTGTCTACGAGATGGTTGGGAATAACTTCGAGGGTACCGCTCAAGATTACACCATCTTCCGCACCTCCGCACGACACGGCTCCAAGTCTCGGCTGACTTGTATCCGCACCCCTTATGGCATCCCCCTACTCGACTACGATGGCATCTGGCTTTTCGTCCCCGGGCAAGGTGAAGTCCCACTCGACTGGATCATGTCCAAAGTTGGCGACATGTGGCTTGGGACAGGCGTAAATGACCCTGCCTTCTACAAAGGCAGCCGAGTCCCTGCGATTGATCTTTCCAAGATCCGTTATGCTTGCGCGGCCTACGCGAACAATCGTCTCTATGTTGGTCTTCCTACTTCCTCCAACGGCACAGGCGGAGCCGCTGGAAACTTCTGCAACACCGTCCTAGTAGCAGACTTCAAGTATCAAAAGTGCTTCCTGTACTCCTATCCCTTTAGCTTCAACTCTCTCGCATGGGATCAGTTTCAGAACAAAATCTACGCCCTTAGCTCTGGCGGGAATGTCTTCTGGATTGAACAACCAACCTTTGTCGCTGACCAAAACGACGCTGGTAGTAACACCGCCACTGTCTGGAAAGTCGTCACCAAAGCATGGCCAGCACCGACAGAAATTCTCATGGAAAACCTCTCCATGCAATATCGAGGAACAAACATTATTGCAACGGGGATTTATGATACAACGAATACTGTTACTCTTGGTTCTCTTCCGGCTGCCAATTTCCGATCATGGTCTACACCAACTTTGGGCGGAACGATTTCAAACGATGTGGTCTTTGTCTTCGGCGGAAGTCAAAACGGTGCGGTTCAGTCCGTCTACCAAATCGCCTGGGACGCTTGGCTCCAACCAAAGCGTACAGTCTTCTACCGTACCGACTACAACGACTACGGGACTGAGAAAGAAAAAATCTGGGACGTTCATTACACAGACGTTCAAATCATTGGGACATCAAGCGCGGCGGCTGCCTCGATTCTTGCGACATCATTTATTGACAACACAGCAGTCGCAACCTTCACACTCACCGCAGCAACTGGATTGAATGAAAAGTTGAGGTATGAGTTTGCCTACCCTGCTGAGACTTATGGGAATATAGAGTATACAATCTACAACGCTAGTAATTGTCTCTTTAAACTCTATGGTCATCACACAGATAATCGCGTAGAACCCCCACGAATCACCAGCTTCGATAGTGACCGTGTGACTGGTGGGGAGCAATGGTGGAGACAGTTTAGTGTAGACATGAATGTCCTGCATGGAACTGTTACTGCGATTCCGTATATTGATGAAGTTGCTCAGACTACTGCGACGCTAACGTTTGCTGCTAGTGGGACAGTCTTTCCCCAAGGCACAGGACGGACGGTATTCCCTGTAGCGTTTCCAAACCAGGAAACCTACGGTAAAAGTGCCTACGTTCGCTACAGCAGCACCACACCTTTCAAGCACTACCGTACTTGGTACCATACCGAAGCCACCCCTGATAGGGTAACCTTTGCCGAGAGTTCCTACGACACCATGCCAAATGTGGGGATTATCAAGACATGGCTACCGGAGTTGCAGAGTTTTGCGGGAGCGGCAATTATTGGAACGATGTTTGTAGACGGTATAGCAGTTACAAGTGCGACTTTTACCACCACTCCCCGCAGGACTTTTGAAATTGGCCTGCCGAATCTCACCACAGGAAAATCCCTCAAAGCTGTTTATTCTTGTGCTACTGGAAGTTTCAAACACTGGCGCACGGCTTTTGAGATTGAACAGAAGCCTTTCTACAAAAAAACCTGGAGTATTTACTACAAGAAACTCGGCGGAGCCACGCAGCTAGACATGGCCCGTTTCTGGGAGTTCGACATTGAAACAGAAGCAAGTGGATTCAGTACCAACACCGCGACAGTTACCGCGACTTGGATTGCAGACGGGACTGCTGTACTCACCAACACCTTTACTATGGGCACTGGTGCAAGAACCTACACCGATCGAATTTCATTTCCCCCTGGAATCTATGGGTACCTCTTCCAAGTCCAGGTGACTTCGGATCAGGATATCCACGTCTGGCGTGCGAATATGGAAATTGAAGCGATAGGTGTGAAGGGCTTCAGACGGCTTACTCTTTCCGGCACCCCGCAGGAGCAACAGAACATCCAACCTGCTGGAGAAGGTGACCCTGCTGGTGAGGGCAGAACTGAACTCAAACCTTACATGACTCGATATCAATAATGCCTGTTCCTAATCTTACTCTCCATAGTGACTCAACCAAAGACATAGGACAACTCCGCCAAAGCGTTGAAGGTGGGGTTAATTCCATCATAGCACAGATTAATGTTCAGGCGAATCGGTTCTCTCAACCTCAGGATGCTCAGGGGAATACGATTAAGAATCTTCCTACCCCAAAGGCCGATGGGGATGCGGTGCCATTAGGGTACCTAACCCAAGCACTTGCAACGCTTACAAATAGTCTTAGCAATACTCTCAATCGAAGAACTAAACCTTATCTTGATACTGGGATCAAACCCTTTCAGGTAATCTTCAAAGCTGCTGTTCAGCAGGGGACAAACACCGCACTTGGGTTTTCGTTTACAGGTACTCCTCTCGGAGTTGCGCTAACTGGTACTGGTACAGACCCACTGGTTTTTGCGGCCCTGAATTTTGTTGGTACGGGTACTGTTCAGGATCATTTTCCTCTCCCAGATGATTGGGCACCAGAAGGTGGGATTAATCTTGATATCTATTGGACTCCCGGAGTAAGTAGTGGCACTGCTGGTACTTGGACTGCGGCTGTGACGAGTGTTCCTGCGGGAAGTACCTGGGATGGGAATTTGTTTAATACTGTTGGTAGTGCTGTGGTGACGGGGACTAATCGGATTCTCAATCGGGATACAATCTCCAGTTTTGATCTCGGAACCATGAACCCCGGGGATGAATGCTTTTTTAAATTTGGCCGTAGTGATACTGGTACCAATGCAATGGGATTAGTCGAACTGAGATTTTTAATTTACAGGAATGTCTAATGCCATTTACTACAGGACTCTTTACAATCCATACTAACACCGATACCGATATCTACGAAGGTTTCTCCGCGCTTGCGTGGGATGGAGTTACTCAGCAGTTTGATATTTGTTACTCAAAACCCGCAGGCCCGTTTCAACTCTCCACCGCAACATCAACGCTTTATGTTTCAGCTTATGATAATTGGTTGACTCATATTAAGATGTTTCAGTCAACCAACTCTGGTACCACCTGGGCTGAAATAGATTCCGCACATCATCCGCAAACGGTTAATTTTGGTACCTCACTTACTCAACTTCGTTGGGGTGCAAATTACAACCTCCAAGGAGTTAGCACCAATACCATCACCGCTGTTTATGTTGGTACTGATACTAAAATCTGGGTATCGCTTTTTGACATGTCTAACGGCACGTGGGGATCGACATTTACTGGGGGTCCTACGGTTTTTCAAGACACCGACGCCGATACCGTAGGCCGTGTTCATATTGCCGCTAGTCAGAGATCAAATAAAGATCTAATTATCAGTTATTCCGCTGCCCCAGAGACAATTTCATCTGTTCCTTATTCAAGAATTGGAGTTTATAAACTCGCCGGAACTGCCTGGACAAATCTTACAACCTCTTTAATCGGCGCAGGGAATACTCAACATTATCTCCCGTTTGAAAATCTCAACTGTCAATCAGATCGAACACATGTATTTTATGACGTTCTTGATCCTGTTAGTAATGTTAGTAGTTTTATCCAATCTCCAATTTCAAGTCTTGATGTTGTTGGAACTGGGCAAACTATTGCTACGCATACTAGCACTCAACATCAAGGGTTTATTATCTACCCTTCAACCTTCCGTTCGAGTGATAATACTATTGTAGTTCCTTATCTAGATTTTCAACCTACTAGTGGTACAATTACTATTGGCGATCTTTGGACTGCTGAAGGGACAGATGCAGATTCTCCTACTTGGACATTAACCGATCAAACCGCTAATTCTGCTATTTATCTTGGCCCTGAATCTGAAGCAAATTATACCGTTATGTTTCTTTTAGTCGGAGGGTTAGACGGTAGTGGAAATCCTTATATATTCTTCAATGACCCCCGACAAATTCCTCATACAATCGCAGAATTTAACAAAGTTGGCGGAACATGGAATCTTAACGATGCGGGTGTATTTGCCATGCGGGGAGTTATTGATATTTCTGCTCATATCCTTGCTGATGGTACAACTTGGGGAATTGTTATTGGTGGACGGGCTAACTCAGGAGTTAATATAGATGGAATGGGTTATTTAACTTGGAATCCCGGAACTGCACCAGTCACTTTTGTAGGAATGATCTGGAACCCCCCAAACATCACTTATTAGCAACAACTTACGAATTATGATATACTTAGAAAGGACAACGAAATGAACCAAGAAGTCACAGTTCCTGGGCAGCCTTTGAGGGAGTTTTTGGACACCTTTCAGGCGCTTGAGGGTACTGAGGGAATTAGCCTCCCGATTGTGGCTAACCCTTCAATGGCACCTTTTGGCGGGATTACCGCCATTCCTGGGATGCATACCACAGCAGTGGCCCTGGCCTACGCTATTACCCAAAACTGGAAGCGTATCTACGGAGCCAACGCCCCTATGATTCGTCCAGATCAAGCAGCTTATTTTCTACCCGGCAACCCTTTTGGGCCGTCGATTTAAATTCACCTCTACGGAGCTTATATGCAGATTATCGAATCGGAGAATGTGGATCTAATTAGTCCCTTCCCGCTAAATGAAATCAAACGTCTAGTTGGATGGTTACATTGTTACCGAACAATGTTGGAATTTGACGGAGGACCCAAGACTGAGGAGGAGCATGAGTTTTACTGGAGGAACATAATCCAGACTTATCCTACTTGGGGAGTTATTGATAAGAACAACAAACTCAACTACAAACACGCTGCGCCGTTGATTGGTTTCTTCTGGGCGGAGCCTACGAATTTTAGTAATGTCTACATGCATCTCACAAGCACCAGAAAAGCCTGGGCAAGTGGCCTTATGGACGAAGGCGCACATGCGCTGATTAAGGAACTCTTTGAAAAGAATCCTGGTCTGCTTCGTCTTAGTGGTGCGATTTTAAACTCTAACAAACCCGCAAAAAATTTCGCCAAACGAGTTGGCATGAAACAAGACGGACTTTTTAAAGACTTCGTAACCCAAAACGGTCAGCCAAAAGCGGTTGCTCATTTTGGTCTGACTAGGAGCGATCTATGGGCGGGTTATTCAGCAGCAGCAAAACAACCAAATCCAGTAACTACGGACAACAGTTCGGAACAAACACTAACGTAAGTTCGTTTAGTAATCCTGCACTAGAGGGGTTCCAGAACAACCTGATGGGTAATATCCAACGGGGGATGGATCAATCTAATCAGCCCTTGTATGGTCAGGCCCAGATAGGGAGCTACGCGGGGAATCTGAACGACCTTGCGAATAGTTCGATCAAGGCCCTTCGGGCTAATCTTGCCCGGACTGGTGGATTAGGCGGAGGTGGTGCTGCGGCTGGTGAGACTGCGATTGGGATGGGTAAGTTTGGGAATATGAGCAATTTCATGGCCAATCTCCCCCAGATGAATCGAACAGCAGCGTTGCAGGCTGCACAGACTTACGGTGGACTTGGGAACCAGTTAATGTCCGTTGCTCCGAGAAGTCAGTATGGTCAGCAATACGGGACTAATACTGGTACTGGAGTTTCTAAACAAACCGAGAATCCCTCGATTATGGGGGACATTGGTTCGATGATTGGTGTCGCTGGCGGGTTCATGGGGATGCCGTTTATGCAGAGTTTCATGCAACCTGGGGGCGGCGCGCAGTTTAATAGCATTCCTACAGGTGCAGGTTGGCAGGGTCCGTCGCAGGGTGGATTACCTTTTGGAACACCTCCGCCGTTTAATCCTAACATGTATCCCAACGATCCTAGCCAATTTAGCGGGGTTCCTTATAATCCCTACAACGGATAATTATGCCTATTTCTGATTTTGTTCGTAACTTTCTTCAAAACGTCCAATATGCCGGAACTGGGATTGGCTGGACTCCTGAGCAGCAGGCTGAGATGCGTGCGCGGAGTGAACGGCAAGCGGCAGGTCAACAGGCTCAGGAGAATTGGCAGAAACAGTTTGCCGCACAGCAGGATGCTCGTCAGCAGGCACAAGAAGAAGCGCAAGGCCGATTATTTGCTGAGTTGCTTAAAAATCCCGACATCCAAATGGCCCCAAACGCCCGGACTGAAGCGGAACCTAGTCTTACTGGTGCTGGTCCTAGTCTTGGTGGGGGTGGTGGAGTTCAAGGTGCAGGACAAGCAACACCAATGCCGTTGCCCACACTTCCTCAGATGCTTGCAGAACAAGCTGCTGGTGGTCAGCAGCAACAGCCTGGGTTTGGGGTTAATGCCCCCGGAGCGTTACCTTCTGGTATGACTACTCCAAGTGATCGTGTACCTACGGCTAACGGTGCTAGTGGGGGTGGTGGAGTAGTGCAACCTGCAAGAACTTCTATCCCTCTCAATCTCCCCGGACTTGGTTCAAAGTTCCCGAATCTTCAATACACCTCTCCCGGAGCACCAGCAGGTAAGGAAGAAAAGCCCGTTCCTGATGCTCTGGCGGATAAGTTTGGGCTGCCTCATGGAATAACTCTTCCCCCTCAACAGCTTGCAGAACTAGCGGTTAAATCTGCCAGTATTGAAAAGCCCAAAGAACCTTCTAAAGAAGAAGGCCAGCAGCAGACCGCCGCTCAAATGGTTGCCCAAGCTGAAGGGCTTAAAGGTTCCTTCAAGCACATTACCGATCTCCCGCTTGAACATCAAGCTAAAGCTTGGGATCAGCTTACACAACTTAACGCCTCTGAAGCTGATAAGGAAATCAAAGCTGCGAGGTTGCAGAAGCAGAAAGATGATAATGAAAAGTATAAAGATCAGAAAGCTGCTGATGGAGAGGTTTTAAAGGAACTCCAGGATAACCCCCAGGTTTGGTTTAACAAATCTATCCCTGATGCACAACGCGCGAGAGTTCGTACTGCTGCCGCTGCTGCTGGTATCCGAGTTCCTACTGCTGAACCTACACAGAAAATGAAAGACAAAGTTGAAGCTGCTGACGAAATCCAACGACAGGTTAACATCATGCGGAATATCGCCCAGGAGCTTGGTCCTGCGAATTTTGGCGCTGTAATTGGACGAATGACCAACGCTGAAGGTGCGTGGGGAAGTCCGGTGTTAACCAAAGACCCTCGTACTGCTACACTTGAACAGGAGTTCCGAAATCACTCCCGACTGCTCACCATGCAGGAAGTTCAAGCCTTTGGTGGTGGCCGTACTGCGGTACAGCTCTATCAAGCTGTGAAGGGCGTTACTCCTCAACCTACACAGTCTTTTCCAATTCTCGAAGGTGCTTTTAACGGCACCATGCGCCGAGCACAGCAAACCAAAGACGCAATCAAAGCCTACATGTACGGTGATGCTTTAAAGACTCCTTCGCCTTATAAAGAAGGTCAAACTGTAATGTACAAAGGCAAGCCAGTAAAAATCACCAATCTCCAACCCAATGGGGATTTCGACCCAGTACCAGTTAATAAATAATGCCTAATCTTCTCGATCTCGATCATCAAGATGTCCAGCCGGATGAAGTTCAGGGGTATCTTCGCTCACTCGCGCAGCAAAGTGGATTGAATCCTGACCATATCCTCAAGATGGCTCAGACTGAAAGTAACTACAATCCCAACGCAGTTTCCACTAAAGGAGCAATGGGATTGATGCAGTTGATGCCTAACACTGCAAAGCAATATGGTGTTAGTGATCCTATGAACTGGCGGGAGAATGCTGAAGGTGGGGTGAGATATTTTAAGGATCTACTTGATAAATTCGGCGGGGATTACTCCAAAGCAACGGCGGCTTATAACTTCGGCCCAGAGAGAGTAGCTGCGGGAAAGCCCTGGCCGCAGGAGACGCAGGATTATGTAGCGAAGATCACTGGACAATCAGCAGCGCCTACAGGTGCTCCCTCAGGCCGCGCACATATCTCTGATGTTGAAGCGTTGCCGGAAACAGTTCAGACCGTTCCTAATGTTACTCCCGATTCTACACCGAATTTCTGGCGTAGTTTTTTATCTTCTCTCGGTGGACCGCCGACGCAGTATGCTTTTGACCCTGAATATCGGAAGGTGATTAACCAGAATATTCCTTCCCTAGCAGCAGGTGCGGGAGCAGCGATGGTTCCTGGTGCGGAAGAATTTGCTCCTGGGTTCCTATCAGGTTCCCCAATTGCACAAGCCTTGGTTAGCCGTGTACTTAGTGGAGCAGCTCGTGCTGCTGGTGCTGGTGCAGGATATGCTTGGGGTGAGCTAGGTCGAAGGGGAATTGAAGGGCAGTTTCCTAAGACTGCTGAAGAGTTTGGTCAGATCGGTCAACAAGCAGGGCCGCAAGCGGCGTTGCAGGGACTTTTTGAAATTCCTGGGATGGTAATGCCTGCTGCGAGTGTGGCGTATAATCGCTACCGTGGGGCGTTCAAACCCTCTGTTGCTGACGAAGCAAAAGGTGTTGTAGAGACTGGACTGCGAGAAAAAATTCCTCTTAGTCGAGACTCTGCGAAACTTGCTCAGGATAAAATCGAAGGACTCAACACCGACGCTGATAAACTCTATGCTGATAATCTTGGTTCAACCCATGATAAGATCAGCCTTAAAAAAGCCTTTCTTGATTGGATTCAAAGTGACGAAGGTAGTCTTGCAAGTCAAAGAAAAGCAGCACTTGATGTTTGGAATGACGCGATGGCAGATAAGCCTTCAGAAATTAGTCTCAGTATGGGGCGAAGTCTTAAGAAAAATCTCTCCGCGAAAGTCCCTTATGGTGAACTTGGGACACCTACACATGAGGCTAAAAAAGCCCTGGCCCACATCATCGGTGAATCTGAAAATGCAATTGATCCTGAGTTTAGACCAATTAATCTTCGCAGAAAAGACCTAATCAACTACCGTGACGCGGCGGAGAAGTTTGTGAATAACCAGTACAGTGCTTCGCCAATCTCACCTGCGGTAGCATATCCCCTTGCTGGTGCTGTTGGTGGCGCGACAGTTGGGGCTTATACTCACCGTGATCCTCTCGCTGCCGCTAGTGTTGGTGCTGCTGCTGGAATGCTAAGATCTCCAATTGGATGGTCACGAGCTACGCAATTCATAGCCGAACACCCTGAACTTGTTCAGCAAATCCCTGCTTTTGGCGCTAGAAAGCTCGTTGAGTCTACTCAACCGCAAGGAATTTCCCCTCAGAATCTTGAGGATCTTAAAGTGAATCTAATGAATTCACCATATTTACAAGGTAAAAATAGTGACCAACAATAACCCTTTTAACACCGAATCAACTTGGTTTCGGCATATGATTATCAAGACTATTCTTGGGGTAGTTATCCTCGGAGGAACAGCTTGGGGTGCTTATTTGAATTCTAAGGTTACTCAGATGGATATGTTTAAATTTGAAGTTGCTGATAGACTTGCTAGGATTGAACAAAAACTAGACGACATTGCAGGAGCGGTTAATGCAAAACGGCGGTAGTACACTAGAACAGTTTAGAACCAAGTTCGGCCAAGCGGCTTATAATGAACTAATGAAATCTGTCGGCCCGAAGGAGAAGCCCTACACCAACACCGGACTTTCCCAACTTGCAAAGCGGGTCATGGCCCGACCTTCAAATGATATCGTCCGTAATAGCAAACAGGTTGCTCGAATTCGTGGATCAAGTGATGTACCAATGACCGATTCAGGCGCTGCTGAGGTACAAGATCGAGCTAGACAAATCGCAGCTAAAGGCGGGTTTGATTTGGTCATGTCTAGCCCTTTGCAACGAGCAAGAAATACCGCTGTGGCGATTGCGAAGCATAACAACGCCCCGGTACAGATTGACAATCATCTCATGCCATGGAAGCTTGGAGTGTTTGAAGGTCAGCCTGTGGAAAATGTCAAGCACATGATCGCGAAGCTGGCGAATGACCATCCTGATGAAGCTGCACCGGGGATGTCACCGACTAGTACTGACCGTGGAGAGAGTTTTAATGCTTTTAAGCAGAGGTTTATTGGCCAGTTCCTCGCACCCCTCATGCACGCTCACGCGCAGGAGCCGTCTGGGAAGATTGGAGTAGTGAGCCATCTTCGAGACATCCTCGCGGCGAAGGCTTGGATTGAAAACGGTGCCCGGCAGGATCTACAGTTCGACCATCATGATATTAACTACGAAACAAAGAGTGATAAGAACGATAATCCCTCAAGTGTGCATAAGATTTACCCAGACGGGGATAAGTGGAAATTTGAAGACATGAAAATGGACGATCCTGAGCCGCTAGGCCCGGGGATTTATATGGTCCGACATGGGAAGACTGATTGGAATGCTGAGAGTAAAAGTGGGGTAAGCTAATGGCTGCTTTAGATAACCTAGCCCAACGTATGATGGGCGGGATGAGAATGATGATAAAGGGGAAGGAAGACGAGCCTGGGGAGCAGGATAATGGTTCGGTGATGGAAATGGCCAGCCATGCGGTACAGGACGAATCAGATGCGGTGGAGGATTACACCAAAATGCTTGCGGCTTGTAAAGACCCGAAGATCAAACCCCTAATCGCCGAGACTCTTGCTGATGAGAAGAAGCATCTTATTTATATGAAAAGGATTGCCGGACATGCCCGCTGAGATGGTTGAATCTAGTGCTAATGTTTCTGGAGGGATTCAATCCGCTCCACGACCTCACGCTTCTGCACCTTGGGTGATGCAGCAGGATGATGATCGCTCTGACATTGGCGCGTCTAGTGCTTACCAGAGGTATGCTCAGGTTGGAAAGCTGAGTCCTGGGGATATCCCTGAAGGACATTCTCCCAATCCTGATCCGGTTCCTTGTGAAGGGGGGTTTGTTTACAGATAATGCCCCTCCTAGACGAATTCACCCGAAAAATCAACACCATCCTCCCACATTGGCTAGCAGGACAAGTCTCCCCCTCTGGTGACCCCATGCAGGGTATGATTCCAGGTCAAGCCCAACTCCGCACCCCTGGACACCCTACAGCCTTTGTACTCCCCCAAGATCAATACCAATCCGCTGTAGGAGCCTTCGGTAAAGGCGGTGAACAAGCCATGACCCTCCGGGACCCTGGTGTTATGGATTGGCTAATGAGTAGAATGAGCGGTCCTACGCGGTCCATCTACTCCGCAGCGCAACGCGGCCCTGCGGTGATACTCCCCCAAGACTACGAGCACCCCACTGCTGAGCACGAAGGCATTCACGCCTTCCTTGGTGCTCCAAATATCAACCCTGAAAAGGTAAACTCCATGCTCACCCCCGAAGCCCGTGCCTCCCTCGCACGGTACTACTCCCCCGCCGAAATGGCGCAGGAAGTCCCTGCACGGACCAATGAACCTCAGTCTATGGGGATGAACACTGGCAGTGATGTACGGAGGAAATACCTCGATCTACTTAGGGGAGTTGATCCTTCAAAGGCAACCGCTCTTGGGAAGTACTGGGGGTTGTCTGGCTCTGAGAAGGGTGACAACGCTGCGGTTCTTCAGAAGCCGAACGATACTTTCTAGTATCTAAAGAATCTATAAAATCCTCCACAATTTTTTTATATTCCTCAGAGTCTTTCCAGTCGGCTATTGGAATTTGCCCTGGAGGATACGGCTTTTTACACCAATGACATTTCCAAACTCCTGGTTCTAGAACAATCCCATTACAACATTGACAATAAGGGTTCAATCTTCCTCCTGTCTAAACGCCGCACGCCTCGCAACCCTCTCTCGGTAAACCTTATTCTCCCGCTCCATTGCTACTGCCGCAATTCCAAACTGCATTGCAACCCCTGGATACTTCTCCTCCGGGTAAGCAGCAAAGAACCTTGCTAGTTGGCCTACGTTGACCTCTAGACCATCTGTAAATCTTACAAACCACTGTGCTGGAGCCTGCCGATCTGCGTCTACTACTGGCTTTATAAAACTCACCATTGCATCGAAACGTTTCTGGACTGCTAGAGCTGTTTCCTCAGTTGCGTAGAAGTGGGGATTGTAGTTATACCCATCTACCTTTAAATCCTCCGGGAGCATAAACGTCGGATTAATCGGATCTGGTTTCGGGAGTGTAATAATCTTATTCGTCAACTTCTTCCAAATCCAAATCACCAGACTCACAGGCCAAAGTAGAAAATCAACCACCGTTTGCAGCATTAAGTTCCTCCTCAAGGTTATCAAAAGCAAGACTAATTACACCCATTGTTATGTTAGCATATCCATGCTGCTTATTCCACAAACGGGGTACAAGTATCCCCACTCCACCAGCCGCTTCCCAATCTTCGATATTTTTATCCTTATCGTCAATCAAGACCTTTTTTGGCCCACCCACAAATCCCTTTGCCTGAGCGTAGATTATACGCTTCTCAAACTGGGGATAATACTCCCTGATCCAATCCCTCTTTGCAGCCCCACACATCGGGTGCATCGCGGCGGCGGTAAGAATTGCGATGTTATCCGCACCGAAGGTATCTATCGCCAACTGCACAATCTCATCAGCCTGGGGAGTCTTCTCTAGATTCCTCCAAAACTTATAAGCATCTACATCTAGCCTACTCCAAAATGCCTTCGGCGTGATCCCCCAGATTTTCTCCATATCAAAAATCCCGTAATGCTCTGGCTTATCATAACAAGGCCGCATATGCTCCCGACAAGCCGCCCCTACGAAGTCATCCAGAACGCCATCCATATCCAAAAAGCATTTCCACCCTTGCATTAAGCCTCCTTAAATTCATCCATTAACTCCGAAGCCACTCCTGGCTTTGGTCTATCATCAATCAAACACTCACATTCTATTGCATCAGCAAGAATACTAGCCCCTGCAATAATATGTGCAAGATGGGGCAATTTACTATCCTGAGCACAATCCTCACCGTCCCGAAGGGCAAGAAGATGTCTCTCAATTGCGTCGAGATAAATGGTCATTTTGACTTTTTTATCCCGCCAATTATAAGGCCCGTATTTATCCGCGCCATTTTTCATCGCCAACGCACCGTAGATCTTTCCCACTGCGGGGAGTAGGCCAAGCGGGACTTTCTTCACCCCGATTAGATCTTTGGGGTTAGTGGTGTCTGCTGCTTTAGTTGGATAATTTCCAGGCAATGGCCCACTACACCCACACGAACCGCCTCCGTCATATTTAAATCCAGAAATCGCCATTAACCTTGGTACTCCTTTCCATTAGGACCAATGAACTTGTGCTTAAAGATCATCGTCACAGTGTAATTAAAAAATCCATCCTCTCGGATATAAAACTCCGCAAATGCTTGCTGCCAGCGGTTTGGAAAGCCCTTCATGTAGAACTGCCGATACTCACACAAACATCCAAGACTCTGAGCAACAATGGTCTTGTCATCACCCGCCCGAAGCTTGCTGTAAAGCTGAATATCATGCGTATGCCCATAGAAAATCGGCACGCCA